>Ga0137397_10000617_pt1 | contig 24513 bp, 30 predicted proteins | sample czorhiz116metaG_FD_106658 | JGI IMG/M metagenome (GOLD analysis project Ga0137397, IMG submission 106658) | Vadose zone soil microbial communities from Angelo Coast Range Reserve, California, USA - czorhiz1.16 metaG | ecosystem: Environmental > Terrestrial > Soil > Vadose zone | place: USA... | reverse complement strand
GTCAGGTGCAAAAGATGTGCTTCCCAGATGATCACACAGATCCAGAGCTCAGGGGGAAACCGAAGGGAATAAGACTTGTTTTGCAAGAGCGCAAGTCCATCTGGGACAAATTCACAATGACATGCAAGGAGTGTCGTACAAAAGTGGTCGGGAAATGTGCATCATGTGCAAAGTCGCAATCTCACAAAGATGCAGAGCATCGTGTCATCCTTGCAGAGGCATCGGGGCAAGAGGGTGTTGCCTCTGCAAATGACCTGATCGTTGCAGACTCTGTGACACCCCCCACTTCAGACGACAGGTGGTGCTGCATGCAGCGTGTCCTCTCTTTGCAAGAGGATTTTCAGGTGGAGAGGCCTCTCATTCAGTCGCTCATTGAAGACTCAGGCCACATTTGCCTGTTCCTTCCACGATTTCATTGTGAATTAAATCCGATTGAGATGCTATGGGGCTATGGGAAATATCGTATGTGTATCCCTCTTGCACATGTGGTGTGCACACTTTAACTTGACTTTCAGGCTATCGCAACTTAGCTGATGGAAGATTTGCAACCGCAAGATCCCTCGTCCCACAGTGCCTTGACTCATGCGAGCTCATCACGATCCGGAGGTTCTTTCAAAAGTCTTGGAGATACATCGATGCGTACAGGAAGGGTCTTAATGCACAGCAGGCCGCATTGGCTAATAAGAAATACAAATCTCATCGGAAAGTTGGCCTTCCAAGTGATATTATCACTTCTATAGATCTAAGTGACATCTGAAATGTATTATGTTTTGAATGCACACGAAATTCCACAGAGATTGACTGTAGATTTGTCCTTTGCACCGTGCACGCACATATGCATATGTGGGGTAGCGTGTAGATAACGGCTCACGGCCCGGTAAGTACAAATTAGGAAATTCTCCCTGGCTTGCCTGCATCCGCAGCATTTAGATGAGCCCTCGACCGCACCCCCTCCAAGCCCGAATAAATACCCTAGATCTGTTATAAATAGTCTCAATCACTCGTTTCAGGTGTTTTTTAAGCGCGCACAGTGTTTTTACAAGCAGGAACATGGCTTTTCATATTTTGTTTCAATTTTTGGTCGGAAAGACGGGTGCTTAGTATTTTTTAAAAATATAATCAACATGTTTTATTCTACTTCTAAACGCGGTCCTAATGCACTTGATTTTAACCAATTTGGTGCACTTTTGACGGAGGAGTTGCACAAACAAAATTGTGCTTGGTCAGATGCCGGAAATGTCTGCCTTGAACTGTAGGCGCGGCAATACGAGAGAGAGAATAGAAAACGGCTGGAAGAGTGTAAAGTGCACCGGAACCGGCGAGCGTGCAACGGCTCTTGTGGCTCGGTTTGGCGTCGACGGCGGGCGGGAGAATACGAGTGGGGTCCTGAACGAGGGAGCATGAACGCCTTACGGCTCACTGGCTTCGACTTATCATCCTATGGTCTGTCGAGGAGGGCACGCACGGAGGAAGGAGGGGGGAACATCCATCTCTTCTTGCCTGGGTCTCTCAACTCGGCGACGGCGCGGCTTTTTATAACAAAACTCTACCTACAAACAATCTATCCTAAGTGGTACTAGGCTGCCATGAGGACGACGAGCGCGCGAGCGAGGGGTGGATCGGGCGGGGAAGGCCTTGACCGCGGGAACCAAGAGGCACTGGGCCATTCCAGGCCCAGCGCGCGCGACATCCTTACAGTACTTTGCAGTGCGCGATAGACGCTCGAATGTCGCGCAGCTGCTGCTCGACCACGGCGCGAATCTCAACACATTGGATAAACGGGGCAGAACGGCATTGCATCATGCGTCATCGGGAGGACACATCAACGTCGTGGCGTTTCTCCTAGAGCATGGCCTGAACGTGGATACCCGGGATGAGGACGCATGGACGCCGTTGTACTATGCGTCACGCGATGGACACTCGAATGTCGTGCAGCTGCTGCTCGACCGCGGCGCAGATGTGAACGCACAGGTGGATGATCGCCAGACTGCGTTGCATGTGGCAGCATCCCGGGGAAAATTCCAAGCTGTGAAGGCCTTACTGGAGCGTGGTGCAGATCCGCTTGCCCACCTTTCGAGTTGGTAGAGAGGAATCGCCCATCATGGCATAATACCACGAAGGTCGGGCGACTGTTATCGGAGCGCACTGGCGAGAGGATGGAGGATGTAGAGATGCGGGATTGATCCAATCAGATTGGGAGTTTCGGAGGCGACTCTAGTTCTACTTTTTGGGATTCTGCGGATGCATCGCATGGCCAATGTACTATACAAGGATATCTATCGCAATGGTGTGTACGAGTACGACGTTGCTCTTTGCCTATTACGATACCAACTTATAATACAAAATGCCTCGGCCTCGCGTCAGAGTTACATATTATGAGCATATTATGTTCTCATACGCCAAACAGATGATCCAAGTACGTTAGTGCGCAGTGCAAATGAGTTCCGATCGAGAATCTCACCATTTTAAAATATAAGACGATTTGATTCACTACAACATCATGATAATTTTGACTATTGGAATAGGAATACTGGGTGGCGCGGGGGCACGAGTGTAAAGCATTCATCATAGCAGAACGTTACGAAGAACGATAATCGCTAAACGAGGGGAGAAAACAGATAACTTATTGAGATCCGCAAAGGCCAACACGATATAAAAAGTAGAAGAGGGGGAAAGAACAGTAACTTAGAGTAGAAAAAAAGGCAGGGGAACGAGTGTCGGACGACAATAAACTGTGTTGTGCTAAATTTGTAGGAGTACTTCGCCCCGCACGCTGACGGGTATTCAGATATTAAAGAAACAAAAATGGTCGAGGGAGGGGGATATTGGACGAAGTATCGTTGACATACTTCCGTGTCCGGGGAATTATCGCCGGGTTCGTCGACAACGTTGGCAGATAGTACGCCAGGTGCGGAGAATGTGCAAAGACTTGATCAAATAATAAGTAAAACGGAAACGCAGGGAGCGAGCAATTTTCAAGTATTTGCATTTTGAGGGATGTCCTAGCGCACCGCAAACGATCGACACGCATCACTCGCCTTAGTCCTCCTCGTCCTCCTCCACGACGTTGTGCAACGGTGCGCCGTGCACGCATCGCTAGGGACTGCCCCGCCCGTAATCAAAGTCGAGGTTCGGCGGAGCCATGTACCCATCCCCCTCCGCCTCCAGCTCTTCCTCCAGCCCCATCACTGGGGTGTCAAGAGGTGAAAGACTCGGCTCCGATGGGGGTGGTGCAGGTGGAAGCGGCGCGGACGCTTTCGCCATCGGCGCCGGGGGCTGAGGTTGCTGTTCTTGTGATGCGGTAACAGCGGACTTGCCCGGAGAGCCTTTGGTGGCTCCCTTGTCGCTCCTTCTCGCGTTACATCTCGATCAGAGAGCCCGGCTTCGGGCCCGGCTTCCCGGATAGCGCTTCCTTTGTCGTTGCGGGTCGTGAGGTGAGTATGTTGGTGTTTGCGGGCTCGGGGTCCAAGCCGGCAAGGGGAAGGGGCGGAGAGGGACCCTGCAACAGTGGGATCTGGCTGAAGGCGGTCAGCCGTAAGCTTGGCGAGAGCTCGTTTCGGTTAAGCGGGTGGCGTTGGGCCAGAAGAACAGACACTGTCGGTGGTGTCAAGGATTACGCCCCGATGTCACAGCGCTTTGTTGAAAGTATGATGGTGATGGGACGGAACGGAACCCATTCTACCGATGATTAGTTGTTGGGATCGTCGCTGGGTGAATCGATCTGAGAAAGAAAAGGCTCCTGCCAGGAATGACGGGCCCCTTGACGAGGAGGGATGGGACACTGATTGGACACGGTGGGTCTGCCCTTGGTCACGCTCAGAGTGCGCGCGCGAGACATTCGACATTTCTGTTCTTCCTTTCAGAGACGGTCTCGGCGCCTCGGGCAAAACTTTGGTTTGATACGCGGCGAAACTCGTCTGAAAGCTCAGTGAATGTGGCTTGAGACGAGAGCGAGTTGTACTAGAACGAGAGCACAAGATGTGTCAAAGGGTTAGACCGTTCTGAGCCGACACAGATGCGATGGTGCTTGAGGAAGAGTTTACAGGAAGATCTGAGATCGTACGAACTGTCTCCAGGGTAGAGACTTAGGGGAAATGGGAGATTGAGAAGCTCAGCACGTACACTTAGGATAGCATACCGTTCATCGGAAATCAGGATACTACGCCGGCGACATGTACGTCAACATGCATGCCTTGACGCCTTCATTGAACTGAATGACATATGCACCCCATCGATGCACGCTGTCGTGATGAAGGACCAGTCCCTGGCAGTTAGGTTTATAACCAACCACCATTGGCTGAAGACTGTAGTTCAGCCGTCCTACTCTAAAATGCGGACACCCCAGCGATGTCTTCCAGGAGATGCATCTCATCGGGGCGTCACTGCACAATTGAAGCATCCATGCGTCCGACCCTTGTCACTTCATCACATGTCACGTGAAAAGCGTCATAGATTTCATTTCTGCGATTGCACACCTTCAAGCAAAGCTTGGCGCCTTCGGAGCACGGCCTGACACTAGTACTGTGACAATCGTGGTGTCGACCCCGTGGGATCACGATTCAAACCTATGAATGACCCCACATTGCCCTCCACCCCACCCCAAAGGGTGTCCTGCCAAAAAAAGGCAGTAGAGCGTCACACCGAGTGCCCAGACGTTAATGGTTTTTGTGATGGGGGGCGATGAGGCGCCGGCGCTTGAAAAGTCGCTACGGAGTTCGAGTCTCTCGCTGCAAGGTGGAGTAGGTATCTCTGTCCCAAAATCAAACATGGCCTCGGGTGTGAGAAAGGAAGGCGTGCCGGCCATCTTGCAAAGTTCCGAGTCATCGATAGAAGATGCAGGTCGGCGTGCAAGTCGATTGTTGCCCCCACCACCGAGGAACTCCATAAATGTGATAAGAGTCAGCGACAGAAAAGCGAGCATTGTCCTTATTCTGAGCGCTCAAGTGCAGCACGACAGACGGTGGACAGAATGGGGGAGGGGCTTACCCATGACCTTTTGGTACAACTTGTCATCTACGACTTCTAGCAAACGCACGACATGAGGATCACGACTGCAATCTCTTTTTTTAATTTTGTACTCTTGGCTGTTGAGGTTGTCAGTGATGGGCAAGTGCGGCCCTAAGCATGGGTGCGCTTCCGTTTGAGATGGTTGAGGCAGCCGGCGTAGGGATTGTGGGGCGACACAACATTGATGGCCTGCAGAGTGAACGTGTGAATACATAAACATCGTTGGGAGACAGATGTGGCATAGCTAGATCACATGCATGCCTATCATTCGTTTGAGTTATTTTTTCGTTCAATTAATTAACTTCGATCGCAATCTCCAATTATCGTAGGAGGTTTTCCCTATGGCCATGGGTAGCAGAAGGTCTACCTGTACCCGTACCCGCCCATACTCTTTTTTTTTTTTTTTTAATTGGAGTTTTTTGTCGAAGTTTTAAATTTAAATACACGTGATCTGAATTTACGCGGGAGTAGGGTGGTACGCAGAAGGGGTGTGAGAGTATCTGCGGTACAACCGACAACTGGGTCTAGGTAGGGAAGCGATGTTTAAAGAAGAGGGCTTACTTAGCTTGTCTCAGGGCAGGTCCGGATGGAGGGAGGGGACGGAGGAGTTCTTGACTCTTGTGGAGGAACACGGTAAGGCGTGCGGCGCCACTGGCGGTGGAGAAGAGGCGGAAGAGGGAATAGTTCCCTATGGTTTCGAGGCGGAGGTCGTCGAGGTGGGTGCACTCAAGCAAGATGTGACGGGTGGTGTACCGCTCCCCGCAGTGGGGGCAGGATAGGGTGTCATTTGCGGAGGGACGGAAGCGGGTGGAGTAGTCGGCTTGGAATGAGTGACCAGTGATAAGTTGGAAGCAGGCGGTCTGGAGCCGGCAGGACTTAGCTCCGAGAGTTCCCAGGACGAAGGGGTGAAGGGTGGCGGAGGATGGTTCTGTGAAAGGAAGGTAGCGAGGGTGGGTGGTAGGGGGTGAGTCGGTGCTCCACTCCGTGAACCTCCTGTCCTTCGAGGAGATAGGCGGGGGTGAGGTGATGGTGGCGACCGCCCATACTCTACCCACTACCCATGCGGGTTGACCCGACCCATGACAATCCCTATAATCTTCAAGTTTGTTCTCGCCCCGGTCCCTCGCACCTCGGATCTCCCCATCTCTCGAACTCATCGGCTTTAGCGCCTTCCAGCATCATGATTGCCAGTGAACATAAATACATCGGTATTGGCACCGGGTTTGACACCGGGATGGCCAGTGGGTTCGGCGGGATTGGCAGCGGGATGTTGCCAGGGGTGAGGAATGTTCCAATACTTGCTTCAATATCCCCCCACATCTTATTATCGGAAGGAATGCTTGTAAAACGAGTCTGACCGAAAAGATAATTATTGGGAGGAGGTCCCATGCCAGTGTGAATGTAGTGGCCAGTGCCATTCGGGTTCCTAGTGACAATCCAATTATCAAGAAGGGCCTTTAAAGTCAACAAGTAGATTTCCTTACGGATATGCGAAAGTTGGAGTCGGACACCAGAGGGAGCAGGAGCAGAGGAAACGGTAGATGCCACGAGGGCAAGGACTCGGACAGTGAGATTCATGTAAGAGCGCATGTTCGAAAAATCTTTGTATGGATGAGTGCAATGACTGAGCGTGCGAACGAAACGTCTGGCTGTAGGGCGGAGTCAAGATCATGATACAAGAAAGTCGACGCTCTGTGCTCACCAACCAGTGTTTTGGAAAAGAAACGAATGCTGAGCCGCCTGGGCGAGGAACTGAGGAATCCTTCCTGACGGACAGCGATAAATTTATAGTAGAGAGACATGGCCCGCCCGCGTTTCAATTATCTCGTCGCCTTCACCTCATCTCACTTGTACACTTGTCCCTTATCAGATAAGTCCTCGCTTGCTCACTTTACACTCCGATCTGCCTTGCGTTCTCACTAGCGTAGGCTTTCTGTCTCGCTTCATTATACACGGGATCGTGTCATGGTTACGCCGAGGTCGTACGAAATGGTGTGTACGAGTACGACGTTCAAGTTGCTCTGTGCCTATCACGATACTTTCAAACTTAGAATATGTCTCGGCTTCGCGTAAAGAGTCGCATCTTATGAGCCAAACAGATCCAAGTACGTTAGTGCAAATAGCCGCAGTCGGTGCCCCATTTCGAAATATAAGACGATTCGATACACTGCAGCGTCACGATAATTTCGACTATTAGAATAGGGATACCGGGTGGCGCGGGGGCACGAGTGTAGCATCATGTTTGGAATGAAAAAGGAAAGAGATAAAAGCAGCGTCGGTTATATCATAGCAGAACGTTACAAAGAACGAGCGCCGGTAATCGCTAAACGAGGGGAGAAAACAGATATTGAGATCCGCAAAGGTCAACACGATATAAAAAGTAGAAGGGAGGGAGGGAGGGAGAGAACAGTAACTTGGAGAGAAAAAGGTTGGGAAACGAGTGTCTGACGACAATAAAATATGTCGTGCTACATTTGTACGAGTACTTCGCGCGCGCGCTGGCGGGTATTCAGATATTAAAGAAACAAAAATGGTAGAGGGAGGGGGGGGGGGGATATTGGACGAAGTATCGTTGACATACTTCTGTGTCCGAGGGATTATCGCCGGGTTCGTCGACAACGTTGGCAGATAGTACGCCAGGTGCGGAGAATGTGCAAAGACTTGGTCAAATAATAAGTAAACGGAAGCGCAGGGAGCGAGCAATTTCAACTATTTGCAATTTCAAGGATGGCCCAGCGCACCGCAAGCGATCGCCACGCATTGCCCGCCTTAGTCCTCCTCTTCCTCCTCCGCGACGTTGTGCAACGGTGCGCCGTGCACATATCGAAAAGGACTGTCCCGCCCGTGATCAATTTCGAGGTTCGGCGGAGCCATGTATCCATCCCCCTTCGCCTCCAGCTCTTCCTCCAGCCCTATCACCGGGGTGTCAAGAGGTGAAAGACTCGGCTCCGATGGGGGAGGTGCAGGTGGAAGCGGCACGGACGCTTCCGCCACCGGCGCCGGGGGTTGAGGTTCCTGTTCTTGTGATGCGGTAACAGCGGACTTGCCCGGAGAGCCTTTGGTGGCCGCCTGTCGCTCCTTCTCGCGATACATCTCGATGAGAGAGCTCGCCTTCGGGCCCGGTTTCCCGGATAGCCGATCGCGAACTTCCTGTTGTCGTTGTAGGTCGCGAGGTGAGTATGTTGGTGTTTGCGGACTCGGGGTCGAAGTCGGCAATGGGGAGGGAGTGGAGAGGCGTGCGTCCGCGGGTTCTGGTTGAAGGCGGTCAGTCGTAAGTTTGGCGAGAGCTCGTTTCGGTGAAGCGGGTGGCGTCGGGCCGGAGGAATAGATGCTGTCGGTGGTGTCACTTCGACGGGGGAGGTCCTCGAGGTCTCCAGCGGCGGCTTGCGCAAATTGGTCCATCATGTCGTCGTCTCCGCCAATGCGTATGTGCCGGCGTTCAGGATGCATGTCGAAGTAACCCATCCGCCGCTGGGATCGCTGCGATTCTGCTTCCTGAATCTCCCCCGCCTCCGCCACATCGAGGCTGCTGGGTATTGTCGGCACGTATATTTCATCCATGGCGGAACCGCTACTGTCAATCCTCGAACGATGCGGGACATTCATCGGTTCGATATCCACACTCTCTCCATCGAACGTAGGTGAAGGGCCACGAACGCCTGCCAAAACCTGAGCGACCTCCTGACTCGCGACTTCCGGGTCAGGACGGCTAGCATTGCGTGGTCTTGGGCCTCCAGGGCGGCGAAGCTCTGCATCTTGATTTCCTGCGCGCCGCGAGTGGCTCGCAACTAGAATGTCCACCCAAGCATCATCCTTCGACCTACGCTTCTCCTCCTTCGTCATCTTCCGCGAGTTTGTGTTCAGACTATTTAATTCGTCATCGCTGTAGCTTGCGAGGCGCGTCTCAAATTCGATGTCTTCCGCTTGGGATGGCATTAGACCAGATGTTCGCGCGTTCGGAGTGAGTGGAAGGCCTGTGGGTAGCCGGAAACGCCGCTTACTTCCGCCTGGTTGGGCGTGTGGGGTGGATGGACGAAGCGTGGTCTCGTCCCGCGGGGCAACGAACAGTGGGGCGGAGATATCGGGCCGCGTACGCCGTGTCTCGGAGTTCTGTGAAGATCCAAGAGGTCCGCCCTCAAAATGCGTAACGTCTCGCTTTACAGGCCCATCTCGACCTAGCGATATCACTTTCGTCGAACTGTTGTTACCCCGTAGGAGACCCTCGAACTCGGCCTCGCGAGAATTCAGACTCCTTGGCACGTGACCGACAACGTAGGGACGTCCATTGAGTGTGGCAGCTTGTTTCCATTGCTTTGTCTTGCCGGGTGAGAAGAATGAAGCCAGCGTCCTTTTGCTTTGGACACCCGCAGACAGTTGTTGGCGGTATTCGAGCGGCACAAACTCCTCGAAAAGGAAGACTGTGGAGGAAGTGCGCGGGTCGGCACCACCAGAAACAGTTGACCTAGTTAATGGAAGGGACTTGAACTCGATCTTCGGCGGCGAAAGACGTTAGGGCGGTGATCACAAATCCCGAGCACAGCGGCACTCACCAGAGCCCAATTGCACTCTCGGTCGACCTCCTCCCGTTCTATCTCCATCCATCCACCGCCGTACATTAGATCACAGAACACATCCATAAATGCTTCTTCGATGACCATCTCTGTGCCCATAACAGGCTCTGTGTCCCATCCAAATGGAGGGAGGGACTTCTGTGTCTTTTTTAGCTTGCGGGTGATATCGGCTTGCTGCTCTGGCCAAGACGAGATCGAATTAACGAGAGGGGTGCTGAACTGGAGGGTCGCGCTGAGTGGCGCATCCATGCGGGTGAATCCACTGGATGAGAAATCTGTCCAGGTCAGGGTTGTTCGTTTTGCCGCTCGGGACTGCAGCACAGCATGGTAAATATGAGCAACACGACAGAAGAGAAGGAAATGAGGCGTACCGTCCGGGCACTTTCCGTGAGGTCAAACTGGAGCTTCCTCTCACTTGATTCCCCAAAGCCCATTGCTTCAAATTCGCCCCACTTGAGATCCGTTAAACTCCGGAATCGCTCTTCACCCGCGACAACAGGTTTTCCTAGACCAAAGTAGTCCATCGGGCTGTCCCCAAGTGTAGATGCCGTCGTCGAGGAAGCAATAGAGGCATTTGGCGACGCAACGCCGATATGAGGATGGAAATTAGGCGGGAGGTCCATGCGCTTCTTGAAACTGTCAGCATAGCGCGGCGTCAACTTAAGCGTCGGTGGAGCTACTCGTTCCCAATCACGAGACTGTGCAAACACATTAGAGGCGTGAGTCACGCCGCTCGGAGGTCGGGTAGCCCAACTCGCGGCACTCTTGACGAGATCGGACGTATACATGCGGACGTTTCGCCTAACACTGACGATGCGTACAGTGCGGGCTCCGCGACGGGGTTGAAGCCGATCATATTTCCTTGACCGTGTGGCTGGTTCTGGCAACATGGCCGGGTAACCGCGAATCCAATCTTTGAGGCGCGTGGGTACTCCTAGAGAGGCAGCACTACCAGGTCCTCCGCCAAACGAACTGGACGACTCGTTACTTGGTGCATCTTGCCAGCGAACAAACGCAAGTAGGAGGTGCTCCATGGCGTTGGTAGCGCGAAGATATTCGAGATATGTGTGATGGAAGGGTTGCGCAGCGGGGCCAAGGCCGAAAAGAAGGGGCCCGAAAAGCGGAGAGAGGGTTGGAGGGGTGTGTCCTGAAGATGAGGAGTGTGCTGTGAGGCGTGCTAGGAGAGAGAGAATATTGATGATTATTGAAGGGAGAGGCTGCTGTAATGGAGAGATGAGTGCTTCAAAATGTGTCGTCGGATAGTCTCGGGCTAAAAAGAGGGGTCAGCATTGCGGGTTGAAGACGTGGAGAAGAGAATCGGTTACCGAGTTCGGCTTCACTCCACTCGACGTACGCATCCAAAGAGAGGAGACCTCGAACGGCATTGCCCCCAGAGACACGCAAAACGCGAGCAAGGCCCCAACGGAGACACATGGCGAGCTCTGCGGGAGCAGCAAAGCGTGCCTCCTCGTGCCATGTATGCTCAGCGTCCGGCGCGGGAAACGAAACACAGGTGCGAAGGAAAGCTTGGATTAGGCGACGAACGCCAGAAGAGTTTACATCAAGGGCAAGGCTAGAAAAAAGGAAAGGAGTGGTGAGACCACGTGTGCTGAGCTCCTTGGTGATGGTGTGGACGAGGCGGTGGACCTCGTCGAGGCCGAGGACGACGTGGTGGTAATAGGAAAGATAACCGTATTCTTGTTCGCGGTGGCGGTGACCTGTGTGGACATTGATCGTTAGCAAAGGAATCCAACATCCAAGGTTAAGGATTTCAAAACACGAGGCCTGATTTGGGGTTGGGGTGGGGGGGACGGGGGGGGCACAAAGCGACACGCGACGGAAGCGCCCGCGCACAGCTTTGACGATCGCGAAAACACGCAATAGGGCGAGATCACCCCCGACGGCTCAGCGCCTCGGGAAAGTGTGACAGTAGAAAAGGTAAAGAGAACGAGGGGGAGAGGGAGAGAAATGATAAAGTACGAACTCGGTTCCGATTCTGACTGATTTGCAGGGTCGGCGCCGGGTAGGTCGAGGTTGAGGGGGAAAAAGCTGCCATCGGGGATGACGGGCTCATCCTCGTTGTGGATGGGACCTGGTGCCCTGCCCTTGACGGCGCTCAACGTGCGGGTACGAGTCTTTTCGACATTCCTGTCCTTCTTTGCGGTTGCGGGGACTGTGCCGACGGCCCTGGTGGAATTTCGACTGGAAATGCGGCCAAACTCATCTGAAAGTTCAATGGAGGGCTTCTGTGATTTGGGGGGAGATGTAGTGGTCGCACGGGAGCGAGAGAATAGGCTGGGCATGGGAGGGAGGGGAGAGATGATGGACCCAAGCGGCGGTCAAAAGCAAAAAAGGGCGAAACGAGGCGACAAGCGGGGACTGACAACGGTGACTATGTAAGCAGCAAACACACACAACCGCATACACCACACCTCCCTGCGTCCCTGATTACCCGTTGTGGCTTCGCAGCACGCCCCACCCGTCACGGACACTATTCGATGCCACCCTTTTGCCGTAACTGGCGTAACAGCACCCGCCACTTTGCGCTCTCAGCTCCTCATTTCACCCACGTTTTTGAACTAACTCTGAACCCATCAGATTCGTCGCAGAATTTTGAACCGTACCATAATCCGTGCCACGGGCGTGCATTATCTGCAACACTCCAGTCCAGTCCAGTCCAGTCCACTCGGTAGTCCCGTCTTTTCGTTCTATGATTCCTTCGTGCTTCCTGCATGGAATCCCGTCCTTGGTACAAGTGCTCCGTTTGAGCGCCAATAGCAACGAAGAGATTCCATCCACGACTGACCACCGACCGTACTTACGACGTTTTCGAAAGATATGGATATCGTACCTGAATGGCCCATTATATATGCGCTGCTGTGATGCCATCTCGCTGCCGATCACAGTTCATCAATAGATCAATTTCTTTGTCAAGCGCCACAGTGTTCACCTGACCTGTCCCTGTTCCCAGCGCGAGCGCCCTGCGGTCACACGTCATGTCAATATGTAAATGCTGAGAAGCAGGGGGTCAGCTCCGTCTTACAGCCGGCGGGACATCGTATGCATCATAGTGGAACAAGGAATGGTCGACAGATCTCGCGATATTTCAATGATAGATGGCCGCCTGCCTGTGAACACGTAGATCGACGTTTGCGTGTGGTGTGTGGCGTGTGGAACAAAGCGAAGATAATCAATGTGTTCCGGTGCTTGTCAGTTCATACTGTGCTTCAGTAGCTATGCATGTGTCAACGTAGAGCTGAAGGAGCAATCGCGCGATACCGCTTTGGCGTGTCCGCGGGGTGGAGGCCCTAAATCCGAGTTGTGGATATGCCCCTTAGTCATCGAAGCAGGGCAACATTTCGAGAGCGGTAGCATCTATTGATGTCGTCACACGCCATCATACCTTCGTGGCGCCGTCACGGGAAACGCGCGCAGGGATTCCAGCGGATCTGGTTACATGCCCGAATTCATATCACACCGTCATGCCGCCTATCGCTAGCGATCCTCCGAGAGCTCACAACGCAGTACGAAGTATCGCGAAGCACATGCTTAGGCGTATCCAGCAAGACCTCGAGGCGTAAGCCATGGCAACTGGAGCTTTGACCCGCTCTTCTTCCTCGGAGTTCCCGGGTAACTCTGAGGCCATAACTAAAGGAGTTATCTTTCGTTCGCAGCGTTGGCCCATCGGATTCCGTGGCTTGACACCAGGGGTCAGATCTGACCTAGTCACGTTAGTGAGCACGCTCGTTTCCAGACCTGCCGTTGTGAGAGAGTTGGTCCTTACGACAACTTTCGCGAGGTAACCCCGGGCCTGTCTTTCATTTGTGTGCCGCTATTGTGCAGCAGGTCGGTCGTGTGTTTTGTCCCGGTGGGTGCATCATGCTATGGGATGACGGCCGCGCTGCAGGCACACATCATTCACATGTGGGTCTATCCATACCTGATCAAAACAATGCGTGCTGATGCTATTTATGTGTGGGAGAAGAAACCTGAATTGAAAGTCATACTAAGTATCTTGAAACGAATCACAGTAAGTATGCTGGCCTGGAGATAATTCATTCCAATGTATTTTCCAGTTTTCCTGATGTACTCATCTGATAATTTAATTGGAGCGGAGGGGTGTCCCCATGGGCGAAAATAACCGTTGTCAGGCTCCGGACCGGCTGGGCCGTGCGCACGGTCATACCACGACACTTGGCCCCAAAACAGTCTGTATAACCGACATACAAATCTCCCTTTCCCGAATTACCACAAACCCTGTATCTGTCCTATTTAAGGCTTCGTGCCACTCCCCTAATCCTAATCGATAAGCAATTTCTCTCGCGTCTCAGGTCTCAGTCACTAAGCTGTCTCTAAGCCTGCTATCTGTCTAGTCGGTCCGGTTTTCGGGTCACTGCAGTAACAAACTTCAAGTTTGAAGTTGCAGGGTGTACTACAATGTACAGCCCGTGCGCTAAAGCTGCGCCACCAACTGACGCTGTCCTACACTCTATAGGGATGGAGATGAAGGTTTGGGTCGGTGAAGCAGACTAGCGACTTATCGTCCTGGTCAATACTTACTCCCGTTCAACAGTTCAGCATGGGCCAGGCTTGCTTCTCGCCCACCATTCATTGTACTCAACCCTTTTGCTAACTTTCTCTGTTTGGAAGTAAACGCGGGCAGACTTATATTATATAGCCAACATCGTTCATCTATTCACATTCTCGACGATGATGGCACTACTCAATGTGTTCTATCTTTATCGACCCGTTCTCATAGATGAAGACGGCGAAGAAGACAACCCAGGACGTATCTTACAAGGAGGGGAATGGGACCGTGAACGTTGGTGGCATAACTTGAAGGTCACCGTCCCACCTGGGTCTTTGCCTCGTTTGTACGTATGGCACGCGTGGCAGACACGCTGGCACATTCCCGTCCCCTTCCGCTCATTATCGATTATGTCGACAAACGTCAAGACATCACCGCGGAAGATGAACAATGCATAATCCTTGCGCTCCAACACCGTGATCGCGTGCGCCGCATCCGAGTTCTGATACCCGTTCCGAATCTGCAGAAGCTCATTGCGGCCAAAGACAAGGCATTTCCGGCGCTAGGATATCTGCGACACCTCATACCGATAAACTTTGCCTTTCCTATAGGATGTCATATGCTTACGACTGCAGCGGACTTGGTCACTCTCTCGCTTCGACTCATCCACCCATCCGCCTACTTCTCCTCAATAACTTGCTCCAACGCCTTTCACCCCCCTCTTACTAAACAAGATATTGAGAGGCAGCTGTCACATACGCCAATCATGACGCATGTTACCCTACCTGGAGGCGCTTCTTCTCCGAATTGAAGCCCCTCTCCTCGAGAAGTTTCATGTCTTTTTCTCCAATGAGCTCACATTCTCCGTTCCACACCTCGTACAATTTATGGGCAACAAAGAGAACCTCAAGTTTGGTGGCGCTTGGGTCGCATTTCATGAGGAGGGTGTTTCAGTGTGGATGTATCCCCACGAAGGGGCCAGGATGTATGCCTTCCATTTGGAAATAGGCGGCAGACACCTCGACTAGCAGGTAGCATGCGCGGCCCAAGTTTTCTGTGCTCTCCGGACACTAATTTCTACGGTGGAGTACCTCACTCTCGCCTATGGGAGGCATCCCATGCCGTCGGGGTGGAACAACGAAGCAGACCACACACAGTGGCGTAACATCCTTCGATCGTTCGGCAATGTGAAGATGCTCGTCGTGCGTCAAGGCCTCGTCAAGGAGCTTTCTCGTTCTCTACTGGATAGGCGTCTTTATCAACGCCTGGCAGAACGCTGGCAGCCCCTTTTAACGCACCTCGCTCGGAGACGGTCGTACGCTGTGGTGCTTGTCTCGCACAACGACGCCCAGCTAGGCTTGGCACGACCTCGATACTTGGAGCGTAGTTACAAAATACATTTCTCCAAGCTTTTCTCCACGCGTGCGGTGTCGTCCACGACCCCCGCCAACTCTCACCCCACAATGACCACACCACGTTCATCCCGATCATTAAGGACATCGTAGTGCCAAATACATCCTGCATGGAACAGCAGTCTCATCAATATATTCACATGGTCACGCTGATATGAATAAGTTTCTCATGAAGTTAGAAAGGGCGCGGCTTCCTCAGTGGTCAATTCACCTGTCCCAGCTTCTCCTCGCGGAGCCCTTCTCATATAGCATTACCTAGGATGCGCCCAAGCAAGTTCGGCCGACCCAACTTCTTCATCGATGTTCCGCGCACCCTTTGCCGCTTACACTCGTCATCTGTTCGCTTGGGGGTTAACTTCCCGCCCTTCGCGGTAGTCTGACATACGTTCCCTTCCAGACCGTGTTCAACCAGTGATTGCCGATCTTCTATTGAAACTGAAAGATGGCCTCAAGTGCGTGGTAAGAAAATACAAAATCTGGGATTACGGCTGAGATTGCTGTGGTGTACTGCAATACATTTTTTTGAACTTTACGCGTACTGTAACGAAGCGCTTTCTCTCATTCTATGATCTTGCCACTGTGGCAGCAGTCACACTTGGTGCTAAACTTGTGACCCAATCAAGTCCCAGAATGACGCATCTTTCTCATCTACTGCCGTCACAGATGTCTATTTCGAGGTGAGCATTAAGGTGTGGTGTAGACCCTTCCCGTGGCCGTATGAGGGCGCGGATTTCACCGCTTTTGCAGCGTTCCGACGTTCCCTCAAGCTAGCGCAAAAAAATTGTGTCACTGGTCAAGATATCTTGTTTGGGTTTATGAAAATATCCCAAATCAGGACGAGCAGAATGGCTTTTCCGAACAAGACTCGACATCCACACGGCTAGCCTGTACAACATAGATCGTGTTGCGGTCACGGTGTCCTTCAAGCCACTACAGATTAGAACTGAAAAAGACGCTATAGGTGAGTGGCGCAACCGTGTCGAAATAATGGATGAGAGGTGCGCATGTCACGATCACGATTGCCCCTTGCATCGCTCAGAGTGGTGGAAATTATGCTGCCAGAGTGCGCTAAGTATGATTCCGAGTCATATTAGCGATTAGCAATGGTATCGCTTTCAGCCGCTACGGCACAGCTATGGCACGGAAAGGGCTTGAGCAACTCAGAGCAAGGTAGATCTTTCTACGGCAGGAGTCCTATAACAGCAAATCAGACAGGTTAGTATTGATACAGACTTAGTATCAGCTGTACTTCGTACGATACTGAGGCTCTGGCGAGTCGACCGGAGTATTCAACGACATGACTACCTTGTCAGCGACTGCAGTAATACTGTAGCAGTTTACTTCAATCAACGCAACCCATCGAACAGGCCACCGGCTTGCAGGGAAATCCTCATACGTCACGGCCACCAAGGATGGGCCGGGCCGCAGGGCGGGTCGGTAGAGATAGTCGGCGCTACACGGCCAAATGGAGTAGTAGTACACGTTTTCCTTCGCGCTCCCTAGTGCGCTCTCGCAGCAGCAACGGCTCTTAAGTTTAATATTATACCCTCTTGCTTTACCCATTAGTATAGATTGTGAGGCCGATGACTGGCCAGAAATTTTCCTGGAACTTCGTATATAGAGTTGAGTAGACTCAGATTCTCGTCCGAGCCGCTCCCTCAGTTCTCGTGCCTACTCGCGCGCCGCGCTGTTACTGAGGTGAGACATTTAGTTACGCTTCGTTGGTCTTCCTTTGCTGATACTGTAGTAGCACTTGTATTCGCTCGTCCACTACAGACCGAGCTCTCCGCATGCACTCGAACTCATGCACATATCGGCCCTTTGATTACATCAATTGGCACGCAGGATGGCCAGTTATACTATGGTGTTGAGGCTGCAGGCTCGTACGAGATAGAGCGGAAATCGCGAGTGTCAGCGAGCCAAGCTAATCCGATCCTTGGTGACACCAAACAAAGTCCGCCTCCACTTGCAGTTGCGGTGAGTACTGCAGTAGTGAGCCGTGTGCCTCGTGTACCCAAACCTCCACCATGTCCATACTCGCCTCTGCTACTATGTACACGTCCTGTATTCGTTCAGAATGCCGCGGCCGTGACAATGTGTGGAGGGTGTGTCCAAATTAACGAGAAGTGAGTCAATCTAACATGCTGAGCATGTGCGGTAGGTAATTATTTGTCGTTGTTCAATGGGGCGACATGATAGGTTTCATGTTTGACGGTCGGGGAAAACGAGAACCTCGTGCTTCCGTTCAACATGAACACGTATTGACAATGAAACTAAAACCGTACGTGTTCCTTTCCCTCAGTCGTGACGTTGTTTAACGTACGATACAATGATGTGTCCTACGGCATCGCCGTGATGCCTGCCTTATCAGCTCGTCACAATCGATGCTCACTGGCTGGATCACCTTCTATGCTTCCCATCATCCAAATGATCCAAATGGTATCAACTGTCAACGTGAATAGTCGGTGCAATTCAACATCACCACATATTGCAATTGCCAGGTGAAACTCTTACGGAGTCTGATCACGGCCGCCTCGCACGTCTTTTCGTTCAATCAAGATCACTAAAAGGCGGTTCTGAGCAAGACGTTCGAGTTCAAGTTGGCTTGGAAGATAGATCCTCGCCAATTGAAAGGCGAAACCCTTCTCGAGAAATGTAACAGCCAAGTCGATTCGGTCTCGCCACATGCGACAGTACTAGTACATCCTACCGCTCTTGCCAGTGCAACTTCCTGGCTCGCCATAAAAGACGGGATTCCTTCATCGCCGGATTGCATGCATCGGCCCCTCCATTCTGCAAATTGCAACCCCCAGGATACCATTACCTCAGGCTGTATGTGTGGGAGCGCACGCCCAAAGCAAAACTCATTTCTCTATTTCAGGAGGCCGCCTGTCAAGCGACTCGCTAGGCGGGAGCTCATGATCGTAGCGACACCTATCCGGTTCTTCCGTGTCAGGCTTCTCTTCGCATAACCCCCGCCAATATTCGAAATTCATTCGGGTACTGAACATGTTGTCGGCTAATTGCTACTTTCAGCCGATGATGCGTTTACTCTGTACAGGTCAAGCCTCTCATTACCCACTTTCTGAAAGAATCTCAAATGAATGTGCCCTTGGTAGATTAAGGAGTACTTCTCGAGGCTGATAGCTATCGAAGGAGTGTTTCGAATTTTTGGCTCATAAACTGCATCTTCGACAATCCAAGAACCCTTAGGGGTATGGGTTACTATGAGAGGTTCGACTGTGCGGCGGCGGCGGCCCTCCCATCCAGAGTTGTCAAGTGAATTGAGAAGAATCCAGCGCCGCGACGCCTCTGCAGATAGGCTATAGAGTATCGTCCTCATCAACAGCGGCCCGATATCACTATCCTGACTCTGACTACCATGTGGGTCAATGCACGACGCCAAACAGGCAGGGGCAGTTGTGGTCGCTCCCTGATTTGGTTTGTACGCAAGTTATAGTTTCATCAGCCCACAATTCACCGCAATGACACGGGCCCATTCTCCTCTCTCGTATTGAATGATTAGAGGATCTCCACGGGGTAGAACTTGAACTCAGTTGACTCAGCCGAAGAAGCGCAGCTCATGAGATCCTGTGACGCTATTCATGATGATCGATGATCTCCCATGCCGCACTCACCGCAGTTGCGTGGGGTCCTGACACATGTCGTCCGCGGCCGCGACAATCTTCTAAGAACATGCCGCGATGTGGCGGTGTTTGACTCTCAGAGTGGTCAGGAAGCCGATGACGGTGATCATGTGCATGCCCATACTGGTATGTGAGACACGGTAGCTCATAGTATTGTCCCCATGATGCGTGCTAAACGGGAATATGTGAAGAAGGTAACGGATAGCCATCTAAGAAGGGACACAAAACACCAACGTATATCAACACCTGGAAAACCCAATCTAACAACCCAAAAATAGAGACATTCGAAAAGGACATTACGCAGCAGCGATTCTGGTTAGCGCCGCGGCAAGCACGCCTGCTGATGACCCGTCTTCTGCTAGCACGGTCAATCTCGCGATGTCCCTAGCGAGCTCCTCGATATACGTCGCGGCGCCGGACTTGTGGGCCATGCGAGCACACGCGGCGTGCAAGCGGAGATAATGCACGGATGGCATAGGCCGCATCCTGAGATCCGTGGTCGTAAACGCGGTAACATATCGTCGAAGTGTCGGCAGGGTGTTGGAATGCCATGTGACGATTTGATATTCGCCATTACGCGCCTGTCGAGCGTAGTACGCCGCTAAGCTTAAAGGAGAAAGAGAAAGAAAGGAAAAGGAAGGAGAAAACGGAGGAGGCAGGAGGGGAAAGACTAGAAGGGATCAAGCGACGCACCGTCTCTTCCAGCCAGACGTTCAGATTCCTAAACTCATTCGACGCGTCGTCGTCCAGGGTGATCATGTTCTCAAGGCGATAGAAGCGCGGCGAGGGCTCGCAGAGCGGATCGCCGCTCGACAGACCGGCGTACCGGGAGAACGTTCGGACGTCGACCGATGGAGGGATGACGAGCGTCACTTCGAGGGCAGTCGCACCGCCAGGTGCCGTCGGGCCCGTGGCGGATGCCGGCGTGTCCCACGACGCGCCAGTGATCGTGCATTTGTATGTGTCGCGCTCTAACGCCTAGAAGTAGGAAGGGCAAGCAGTTCGCGAGGTCTGCGGGGTCGTATCATAGTGAGCGGAGCAGCGATCAAGGAAAGGGCGCACGAGCATTCTCTTGTCCTCATAGGCGCCACGTTCGCCGCCACCACCGGGTGTGGAAATGGACGAACTACTGCCTCTGGCGAAGAAAGATCGTCCCGCGGCAGCCTTGACTTTTTATTTATGTTTCCAGTGGGGGGGTATACAATAGTATTTTTTTTTGGGTTAAAAATCCGTTCATTCAGATCCGGACGACGCGATCGAAGTGAAAAAAAAAAAAGCGGGAGAGGACGCACAGGCGCCGACAAAGGTGAAGATGTATTTCTGCGCGAGTCGCGCGAGCGCGTGCTCGTCCGCGCAGTTGAGGATCTTCTTGCACACCCAGTCCCGCCCGCGTTCCGTGGGCGCTTCCAGGACGAGGTGGCCGAGCACCCGCGAGCACATGTCGTACGGGGCGGAGCCGGGAGGCGGTTGGCGGCCGACGGCCCAGAAGAAGAGCCGGGTGCAGCGCGCGTAGGCGTCGTGCCAGGACGGGTGCGCCTGGCGGCTGAACACGTTGTCCGGGAGGGGCTCGAACGGTGGCGTCGCGTCGTCGTTGTCTTCGTTGTCCCTGAGCGGCCCGCTGCGGGTCATGGAGGCAGGTAGCGGGGGGTATGATGCGAGTAGGTTCGGTGGCTTGTGTTTGCCAGTTTGCGTGCACGAGGAGACGGAGCAGGAGACCGAGGGCGTGTGTGTGCTTGCGAAATGAAAACCCCGATACTAGCGAGGACTGACAAACATGGATTACAACTCGGCTGAGAGGACTGGGAATCTTGTAATCTAAAATGACGAGTCCGACAAACAACTGTGCGCTAACCTTAGTCCGTTGCGCCCAGTTTTGGCGCTTGTTTCTCTCGTCTCGCGGTCACGTGCTACTAGCAGAGGGAGTGGTAAAATCAAGTGGTAGGTGCTGCATGACGTGCAGAGGATAAGGGGCAAAGTGCTCTAGAATAACGATAGGTACGGAAATATCTCAGAGGCTTCAAGTTAGAGGTAGAACTGCAAGTTCTGAAGACAAAGGACTCGGACATACCGACCAGCGGTAAGGATGATCTCACCGATTTGTCCCAAAGCGCAGACGGAGAGCCACAATTTGCCCTCTGAACTGCAAGGTGAAGAAAATGATATCCCCGGCCTGGCTGTCCGAGTCCCGGGCCCAACTGCGAATGGCGGGAACATAGCCACCGCACCTCACAGCTTACTTGATTCTTGCTTGAGTCGGAGCGTCCTTAGGCGAGCTGGTGACGCCAACTTGTGCGATGCCCTCAACGCAGAGCGGGTGTTTACCAGAGTCAAGAGGGTGAAGTTGGAAATCTCAGCATTTTGTTTTCACTCGCAAGCCGGGGTTGGCCGACCACAGGGAGGACTGGGCTGGCTGGTTGACCATCTCTTTCGATGGCTTCCTTGGCGGCATGAGCTCCCGCGATGTATTCGGCCTCCGTGCTCGAAAGTGCAATCGAATGGTTGATGAGTTTGCGAATTGCTGAATATCAGGCGGGATCCAGCGCTGGCGGCGCCTCGATGACGTCGGGCATTGTATCAGCTCGGGACAAGTCATACAGATGATCGTAGTACTGAGACAGGTTTACAGGGTGAGTAACAATGGATGGGCCTGGCAAGGGAGAAGGGGTCCAGAGAACATGGCGAAGAAAGCCCGTTCGCCCGTTCCCGACGCCGCCGGCGGATCTAATTCCCTGGAATACAAAATCGGAACTCGGAACAGTGAACGCTCCAGCTGCCAGTGGTAACTGTGGTATCTACCCTTCGTGATGAGACGTCGTACAGTAATGAGCAGGCAGACAACCGACGCTCCACTGTATTGACACCGAACTTGCAAGGACGAGCTTTACGACAAGGTGGAGTACTCACAGTTGGTGTCAGCTAGGTGTTGTTCTGACGCAAGTCGATAACGTCCGGGTCCGCTAGCGGATAATAGACATTACTGTAACTCGCTTAACGATAAATGGAACTTTCAATTGCAATTGCTCGCCAAGTAGCGCGTGAGACGGACTATTAGACTAAGCCCCTCCTTGCTCGCGTGAGTTGACTTCGAGAAACATTGTGATTGGGAGGCGACAGAAAGCCCCGATGACACCTGGAGCAGGGTTGCTAGCCAAGAAGACGACGGTTGAAGGGTAGTAGCCAACTGAATGACAACAACTTTTGGGCGATTGGGCAGCTCGACACCTCATCACTGTGGTTATTTGGATCACGGGGGATATTTTGTCCACGCGTCGAGGCAAAAGAGTCATGGTTGTGCTATGAGTGGTGTTGTTAAGTATAGTACACCGTCGACGTACAGAAAAAACAAACAGAGAGATAGGCAGTAACGCTCAGAGTTACACGCTCCAGTACCACGCACAAGCCGAGATTCTGCAGCTCAGCCAGGCCATGCTCTCATTCAGCAGGAACGCGAGCAACTGATTGTGCGTAAGCTGCACACCTGAAGTCAGGGGTCATCCAGGCGGCGAGAATCCGACCAAACGTGCTAGGGTGGTTTCTCGGAGAAGTCGAAGGTCCAGTCCGTGCCTTGGCCTTTGTGCATACGGCATGCGAAAGCTACAGTAGTCCAAATGCAAACTTAGGGTCCCGAACAAGCCACTGCATCGCAGGAGCATCAAAGACAGGGACAGACAAGAGAGTTCCAGGAGCTGGTCAAGCAAAGAAGGCCAAGACCTCGCGAAAGCGGTATATAGGCACCCCCCACGCCCAGCTACCAGTGGCGGCGCGTGTCATTGGCGTTAGCAGTTATGATGATGCAACGCCCTGTGACCTAGGTGTTGCCTGTCCGAAAGTGATGAAGATTCTGGGGAAGCTGCTGCCAGTGCTCCACTCGGTGCCGTAACGAAACTTCGGGATTGGAACTTTCAGTTGAAGCGTCGAAAACACTGCAGCTATTCAAGCTTCAAGGTAAAATCAGAGCAGGAGGACGCCGCAGCGCGAAAATATGTGCGAGCTTGGGACCCCATATCATTCAAGTTGCAGGAATGGACTCGGTTTAACGAAATAAATTGAGTTGAGACCGTACAGTACTGTACAGTATCATGCACGTTCCCGGGCCATGACGACCGTGACCGGTCAAGAGGAGGGTCCTCGTTGCCAGGATACCAAAGGAACAAGTGGATCATTTGAATGGAAGCTTGATTTCACCTTATTCTGGACGTTCGTTAAGAGGTACAGTAGCACTGATTACCCCGAATCGCTGCCAGTGAGAGGAGAGAGCACGTTACTGTATGGTTTGATGACTTTTCTCGAAAAATTTTCATTGTCGACCTGAACATGTGTTCCCTCCTTTTCGCTTTCTATTGGGTACATATCCACTTGATTCATGGAAGGGAAATTAGAGGTGTTGTATGGCAGGATAGTGAATGTTTTTTTGAAATTACAGTAAAAAAAGTAGCGAAAAACTAGTTCCGTTACGGGGAATCGAACCCCGACCTCCTCGGCACTCTCAAGTGAAAGCGAGGTATGCTAGCCGTTGCACCATAACGGACCATACCTGTTATATTTCGCAAACGGTGTTGTTCAGTCTCCGGCATCACTATTTTTCAAGGGGCCGAGTCAGACGCGGACTGTGGGCCTGGCGCCTCTGCTGAGCGTCTCCCTCCGAAACGCTCATCAACTTGACCCGCTACCTGATCCCTCAAGCAGAGAAAATGTCCAGGAATATTTGCACGGGGATATGGCACACCTGGGATTACTGAAGGACGACGACTGATGCTGTGCTCGCTTGCTGTACGTAACTCTCAATTGCGCGTAAGGCCATCCCGCGGATCTCACAGCAGCTTTACAACAAATTCCACGCTCACACGAATATCGCCTTCTAGTCTCTCCGGCGCCACCGCATGCCTTACCAGCTGCGTGCCTGTGACTGTCAGACTCAGACAGACAAAAAGACTAGGCTGTTTTCCGACAAAATTCCTTCAAGGATCCACTTTCGGACAACCCGCTTCTTTGCTTGACCGGGTTGGAAAGATCGCATCCTCGCCAAAAATTCACGATGGTGGCAGGTTTGAGCACTGATTGAGAGGTCTCGGGAAGGAATACCAACTTTCGATGGGCAGACACACCCTACATTACTCTGCCGGTTCCGGGGGTAGGCACCAAATTCGCGTCTCTACCGCGCCCACGCTAAGGCCGCAGTGGATCGTTTCTCTTTTCTATCACCGGACAAGACGATGCTCGGGCATGTCCCTTTTGATTATGATCAGGAAAGGCGCACCTTTTGATCGGAGACGACTGACCGTGAACATGAAGGAATCCAGTTGGTATATTCAGGGCACCCCAATGTGTCTTCGACGCTCGTTGTGCGG
>Ga0137397_10000616_pt1 | contig 24555 bp, 32 predicted proteins | sample czorhiz116metaG_FD_106658 | JGI IMG/M metagenome (GOLD analysis project Ga0137397, IMG submission 106658) | Vadose zone soil microbial communities from Angelo Coast Range Reserve, California, USA - czorhiz1.16 metaG | ecosystem: Environmental > Terrestrial > Soil > Vadose zone | place: USA... | reverse complement strand
CCATCGCGGTGTTGACATCTCCATTTTGTCATCAGTCGATGGCTATCTCTTCTTGCAAACCTACTGCCCTGGGTTAGACACCCAACTTTCATGGTTACGACACATTTTCACCCAGTTATTGCCTCTCCTCTCTCACATAGACGAACTCGAGCTCTGCAGCGGTTATGATATGCAACTGCGTCGACAAGACTCCACGGTATGGCTGGAGATTCTTAGCCTATTTAGTGACATGCAGATTCTGTCCGTCTACGATAATGGATTAGACGTTGCTCTCGCACGCGTTCTGGGAGGACTCACCGGAGAAAGAGCTGTAGAGATGTTGCCCGTGCTGAACACGCTTGTGTTGAGTGGGTTTGACAATGTCAAACCTTTATTAAAGCCATTCATTGACGCGCATCAGCTATCAGATCACCCTGTTATAGTATCTTGAAGACTTTCTTATAGTCGTGGTTGTTTTCAGGTCCTTCTCAGTCGCACTCCTCCAACGTCGTGATCACATTGTCCTTCGACATCCCACAAATAGTGTTTGACTGGCGCAAGGATTATCCGTGTTGCGGAATAAATTGCCCTTCAGATCGGCGTGCGGTTTGATGGGCGGACACGATGCCAGTGGTTGGACTACTCGTGCTGGCAAACTTCGACAAGGCATCACTTGCGGTACGCCGTAGTTTCTCTTTTTTCTTTCTCTTTCCTTCTCTTTATTTTTATCGCGCTGACTTTTCATTTGCTGTCAGCGATAGTCGTAGTACTTTAGGGTTCGATTTATGCTGTGCGGGAGCGGGAGCTGTCGGGCGTGGCGGAGATCTGCAAAGAAGAACTGCGCTCAATGCTTCTCAGCACTCCGAGAGTATATCTAGGACAGGGAAGAGTACTGGATATGGTTAAGTGGCAGAGAGCGACCTACTGGCCCACATGGCCCACAATAGTAGTGTATCCGTTCCCTGACTCGAATTCCTTGCACAGCTCGGCGTACTTTATTTCTAACGGCACGCTAAACCTATTTTTCTGGTCACACTCGGAATTCGATGAGGTGCGAGCCGGGTGCCATCATAATTTCAAGATTAAACCAAAGTGGAAGACGACTGCAGAAAGTACAAACATCAGCAGCTAGTAGGACTGTGCGGTGTCATTAATTACTCGTTTCATATCAAGTCGCAGCCTCTGAACCCGACCACCTCACCGCCACAGGCTGCTCCGATAGCTGGCGCGCGTCGATGAAAGGTTTCAACAACGGGGTCATCAAATGTCCGACCCGATCAAACCCATTCAACCAGAGAGTTTGCACCATTGGCAATACTCCAGCAGCTCTTTCTCTGGTGAGTTCGCCCAGCCCACGTGCAATATGGATCACTAGGTAATACCGGCGTGGTGACCCGCTGACGTACAGAATCTGCACAGCGTTAAATAAGCGAAGGAATCCCAGCCATAGCATGGCGTCTTGCTCGTCTGAGTCGTCTAGTTGCGAGTCATATTGCCGAGAGTGATAAAGATTGAGTTGGCATACACGGGAGAGGAGGGACAAACACTGAGCGAAGATATGTTTGAGCAAAGAAAACTGCCTGTATAACCCAGCGCACTGGAATTTCAAGTAAAAAAATCCGCTGTCTGACGGTAAAATGCTGACGTCAACGTAGTCATCCCCAAAGCGTACATCGACCTCGAAGGGCGGCTTGAAGATTTCGCTGCGATCCATGAACGGGGGGCGTGCATTACGTCGCCACGTCACCAAACGGTTTGAACGAGTGTTGTAGACGCTAGGAGACAACGAAGGACGCACGGAAGTCGAACCCCTTCAGCTCTCAGCTCCCGCTTCCCCATTGTCGGTCCAACGAACGCGCCGACGAAGCCCTTCATAAAGACAGGCCCCGAATGATAATCGATCGATTTGATCCGGTTGGCTTGTGGACGTGGGTTGTGCTTGTGCGGCGCGGCTCAACATCTCGCCGCTTGATCGTTCCTTGGAGCGTACATGCGTATGGCTCCTGGTGTCCAGTGTGGAAGGAAAAGGGACAATTTCGGTGCGGAATTGAGTCGCATTGGTTGCTTGCTTCGTCGCGGTTGCGGCGGCGTGGCAAGAAAAGTCCGGCGCGTGTTGAAGAAGCTCGCTCTTATCTGGCTGTAATCAAATCGATTGATTGTCTTCATGCCTGTCCACACCTGAGCGATCCAGTACGTACAGTATGATGTGATGTTTAACGCCGGCAATCTGCCAACACGCGGTCACGTGATAGAGAGCTCTAAGCGAGCGCGTACTCGCCTGACTGCGTAACGTCGAGGGCGCCGCTGCCCAAGTTCGAGATCAGCCCCAGAGTGTACATCGAAGGCGACACCGCCCAGCGCCATATCCTATTCCTGATCCGGAATCAAATCCATGGCCGGAGCGAGAAAGGTGCTTTCGTACAGATACGTCCAGGGGACGTCATCAGCACATTCCCTCCACGACGACGACGACGACGACGACTATGGCGACGGCTACCAGGAGGACATAGATGACAATTATGATGATTATGAAGTTGAAGAACCACGGGTTGTGCCTCAGGGACACTCTCCTTCTAGGACACTCCAGTACGCTTTGGGCTCTTCATCTTCTCAGTTGCCCGGTATTCCAACATTTGATTCAATCGCCGAAGCCGTCACAAACCTCCAAAGCCGTTATGTCGCCCCTTCGTCCTCTGGCCCCACTGCCGCTCCTCCCCTTTCGAGTGCCGGCGCGCACACACAAACATATGAACGCCCACCGTCAGTCGCGTCCAGTGACACCTCTTATACGGTGGCGACGGATTACGCGGCGCCTGCCAAGCTCAGGCAGCCACATCATTTTCAACCTGGTACTCGCCCAATGTCTCAGAGGCCACCGCTTCTGCCTACCATCGACTCAGGAGAGCCTCTCCAATGGGATAATGTGGACGTCATCGAAGAGCAAGAAGATCCTTTTTCGGACGGCTCGCGATCTCATCAAGGACCTATGACCTTGTATACGAGCAACGCATTCCGGCGCCGCTCCCTGGACTCATCTTCCAGCCATGATCGCGCGAGTAGCCTCGCACGAGAGCAACCCCTGCATGACCATCCGCCCCGCCCACCCTCGCAGCTTTCCGCTGCGACTTCCCAAAGTGCTAGTACAGGTTCTGGTAACAGGGGCCCCTCCCCCGTCAGCGGTGTCACACAATCTCAATGGCATGTCGCGCAGTTGCCTGCCTCTTCACATGATAGAATGGTGGAACCTAGTGTTGGTTTGGTGTCAAGGCACAATCCAGTTCCGCTACCTCAGCATAATCCGTATGATCCACTCCAGTCACAAGCTCTCACACCTCCCATGAATCGCATCGTCCAGCGTCGCTCCCCGCTGAAGCCGGTCTCTCCCATCGACCACTTCCGTCATGATACCGAAGCATATGCATCTGGGAGGAACTCGCTTTCTTCTTACATCTTCACTCGATCTCAATCGCGTTCTCCTACGCCCGCTGTCAGCGATGACGGCTACGAAGCAGTCAGCGATGTCAGCCGACATCAGACCGGGACATCTTACTACGCCGACACTCAACCAACGGTTATGTCTCAATCTACCGGTGAGACGGAAGACGTAGATGAGGAGGAATATGATGAAGAGACACTAGAAGGAGACGAGGGTTATGGAAAAGGAGAGGATGACACAAAGGAGAAGCCAAAAGGAAAGAGCAAATTCCAGGAATTTCTCGCCAAGGCACGCGGTCAAGGTGATGCATTCCTGAATCAAGCGCTGAAGGAGAAGCCCGAGACCCAGCCCCAAAGCATCTTTGCCGACCCGCGTCGTGTAGTGTTCCCGGATCCGGCGTCCACCATGTCCGATGTTCCTGGGACACCCGTCGAGACGCGTCACTTTGGACCTGCACCAATTGGGCGTGTCGCACGGCGGAACAAAACGACAAAACACGTACCGCTCACGAATGGAAACCTTGTCTTGGACCTACCTGTACCACCGAAGCTCGTCTTACCACGCTCTGGCCACCCTGAAGTGATGAAGACGAGGTACACGGCGGTCACATGCGACCCTGACGACTTTGAGAAGAAGGGCCACTTTTTGCGCCAGAATCAGATGAACCGCCGCACGGAGTTATTCATCTGCATAACGATGTACAATGTAAGTCGTTGAATGCAGCTCGTGAACCTGAACAGCGAGGCTGAATCACTCCGCAGGAGGACGAGATCCTTTTCTGCCGGACGTTATACGGCGTCATGCGCAATATTGCGCATCTGTGTACTCGTAAAAACTCTCATACATGGGGAGTTGAGGCGTGGAAGAAGGTGGGTCTCAGCATACGCGTCAGCCTGCCGTGCTAACCTCGGTCCAAGGTGGTTGTATGCATCGTTGCAGACGGTCGTCGGAAAGTGCATCCACGTGTACTCGATGTCTTGACCCTTCTTGGCGTGTATCAACCTGGCGGGCACATGCGAAACGTTATTAATCATAAGCCAGTCACCGCGCACTTATTCGAGTACACGACATCGTTCGCGATCGACCCCAATTTACACTTCAAGTATCCCGACAAGGGTATTGTACCCACGCAGATCATCTTCTGTATGAAGGAACGAAATCAGAAGAAGATCAACAGCCATCGGTGGTTCTTCAATGCGTTTGGTTCTCTCTTACAGGTAAGACATCCCGTAGAGAGAACGGACGAACACTGAGAAGTGATGACAGCCGAATGTATGCGTACTTCTTGATGTGGGTACCAGACCAAGTCATAAGAGTATTTACCACCTGTGGAAGGCCTTCGACGTGAATTCGAACGTGGCTGGCGCATGTGGCGAGATAGCAGCGTATAAGGGCAAGAACTGGTCCGCGTTATTGAACCCGCTAGGTAAGTCGTTCGCGCTTCCGATGTGTTTGTTGGGATAATGGATTACGGTCTCCAGTCGCCGCCCAGAACTTTGAGTACAAAATTAGCAACATCCTAGACAAACCCACCGAGAGCCTATTCGGTTATATCAGCGTCTTGGTTAGTCATTATGACGTTTCGAAATTCCCTTTTTTGAGAACGTCCTCTTTAGCCCGGTGCTTTCTCTGCGTATAGGTATCATGCGCTGCAGAATGACAAAACTGGGCGAGGACCGTTAGCCTCATACTTCAAGGGAGAGGTTCTACATGGCCGAGACACAGACATCTTCACTTCGAATATGTGTGCGTCAGATGGCCCAGTTATATACAGCGATATGACTGACTGTTGGGCGCAGATCTCGCTGAGGATGTATGTCACCATTAGATCACCTAGATCACATGTTGAGCCCCTTCATAGCGAATATTGTGCTTCGAGCTAATTGCAAGGGCTGAGTCTAATTGGTGAGAGCCCGACGAGTCTCATTTCTTCTGTTGTGTATCGATCATATCTCCCCCAGGGTTCTTCGATATGTCAAGAGCGCCGTTGGAGAAACAGACGTACCGGACCGTCTTCCTGAGTTCATTAATCAGCGCAGGCGATGGCTCAACGGGTCGTTTTTCGCTGCGACCTATGCTATTGCGCACGTCGGACAGATGTTGTCCTCGGGACACAGTGTCAGCCGCAAGGTCGCCCTTTCAATCCAAACATTCTACAACGTCATCAATCTGATTGCCTCTTGGTTCGCCATCGTGAGTATCATCGGAATGGCTCGTCTGAGGTAACGCTGACAGTCGTATCTGCGCCTCGATGAAGGGAAACTTCTATCTATTCTTCGTGATTCTATCTTCGTCTCTAGAGTCACCCAGCTTCCATATGCACCCTATCCGATATTTAAACTCTGTTGTACAGGTATCGTCTCCCAACAAGAGCAGGTATTATTCGTCCTCATCTGAACTTATTCTTAGTACCTCTTGGCTTCCATCGTCATTGCTTCTTTCCTGTTTTCCATGGGCAACAAGCCACGATCGTGAGCTCCTTCAGAATAACGGTAGCCTTCTCTCACATTGCGTTTAGCGCGAAATGGAAGTACAAAACCGTCGCAATTATCCTCGCGTTGCTCATGGTCTATCTCCTTTTTGCTGCGGTGGAGTGCGCAATCCAAGCAGCAAAGCAAGGAGGGACAGCGTATCAAATAATGTGGTTTAGCATAATAATAACCTACGGAGGTGAGCCCCAACATTCGTGCTCCAGACACCGTTCATTAAGTTTACCATCTTTGCGCAGCCTACACCGTGGCTAGCTTCCTGGCCTTTGATCCGTGGCACATGTTCACTAGTTTTATACCTTACCTTCTATTATCTCCAACTTATATCAATATTCTCAACATGTAAGTGAATTGTCGTCCCTGGCCTCGAGATGAGCTGAGTCTTGACTATACGTTAGCTATGCATTTGCCAACCTAGATGATGTACGTTCGGCCAAATCAGACCCGTTTCTCTGCCACTAATCAATTCGTTAGATCTCATGGGGAACAAAAGGAGAAGACACAGTCGAGATGGATTTGGGTGCTATCATTCAAGACGCGCAATCGCGCGTGGACGTCGAGATGATCACCGAGGAAGCTGATGCCAACGCACTCTACGACGAAGCGACCAACAATTTGAAGTACCGGACACCTGTGATACGTGCGGAAGACAATCGCGTCCTTGCTGTAGAAAAAGAACAGGCCGCGAAGGATTACTATGCCAGCGTACGAACGAATGTGGGTTACCTATCGTCGTTCTCGTTACGCGCCGCGCTTGCTGACCCGACGTCTTTGCCCAGGTGCTGCTCGCATGGGTCATATCTAACGTCCGTCATTGGCGGTCTTCTCTTAAACCCAAGGAAAAACGTCGTTTGCTAACTTTTATGACAGGGCCTACTCCTCGCTGGAATCTTGGGTGGCGGCCAGTCCGTCGATACTTTCAAACCCGGGGGTGGTATCACGGCTGCAAAGGCGTATATGACGTTCGTGTTGGCTTTCGTCGGCTTGACCAGCATCATAGTAAGTTCCATCACGTTGGCTTAGATTGCGTCGCCGTCATGCTGAAGAAACATTATGTTATGTAGCGCTTCCTGGGCTGTATGTGTTACCTGATCGCGCGTGTATTCACTGGATAGAAGGATAGGACATTCTATGGATAGATATGTTTATGATCTGTTTGTAATTTTTCTTTGTTTCGCCCTCTTCGATTCGACTTCCGGGCAATGCGAGGATCGATTGTTATTGTTCTCGTCTTCTCTTCTTTCCCTTGACTGGGTCGTAGGATATTGACAGGGCTTAATTCCCATGGACTTTTCGTTTCACCCACGCTCAATCAATCACTGGCAGAGATAGCTACCTATATTCTTCTTTGTGGTCGCAGGGCTCAGCCAAGCACAATATCCCATGGCCACCCTCAGGCTGTAGGGTATTCGAGGACAGCAACGATTAAATACTGTGTCTGTTTCCAGGCAGCTCTCCGTGCGATCACGGTCAAGGCACCCGAGCATAAAAAAGGTGCACGCACACTGTCTGATCTTAAGGATAATATACAGTACAGCGTGTCGTCGAACCACGTTCGAGAGAACAAACGTGGTTCGACGATGCATTGTATTGTATTCACCGCTGCAGTTTGACGACACCCATCAGCGAGTAGGCTAACACAGATAAAAGTATCCAACACTGTGTGGGATACTCTCATCTGTGTTGGCATCCTCTCCGATGGAATGGAGAGCTGGAGCCCAATCAGAGCCGATTCTCTAACGTTGTATCTCGGACGCCATTATCATCATCGACTGACGAATGTTAGCTGAAGGCTCTGATTGGACTCATGCCATTGCAACGACACCTCTGACTTTTGTGGGTAAGTGTCGGTCTATAGAATTTGGCGCGGCGCTAGAAAAATTAGGACAATATTGCATTGTAAAAAAATGGAAGCACATGAAATAGTCGTAAATCCCATTAGCTATATATTAAACTACGCACTGACTGGGGCGTAGGCCCCGTCCGCTACATAATCTCGTCCAGCGTCATCTCATCCTCCCCCAGCGGCGGCAAATGCTTCTCAAAGCCCCCGCTGAGGCCGACGATGCTCCGTCCGGATAGCGGATTCACGTTTTCGCTATGCGTCGCGACGAGGGGCATGCGCCCGACGCGGGTCACCGTAGTCCGCGGCTTTCCCTCGGCGGGCACGGAGAGGTACAAGCTGAGCTCGCGACGGAGTCCTTCGATCTGCGCGCCCGCGGCATCGCGCTCGCGCGTTGTGACAATTAGCATCTGTACGAAGAGAAAACGAGAAATGGATCAGAACTAACGTGGCCAACCCACGCGAGAATGTGGCAGAAAACAACGCACCTGCTTCGTCTCGGCCAACTCGCGGCGGATCCGGTCGAGGTACACGATACGCTGCGCGGGGTTGTTGTGGGCTAGGATCTCGGCGTTGAACTGGCTGAGTCTGTCGGCTTCGCTCTCGGCGAGCTCGTTCCGTGCGGCCAGAACTCCGACCTCGTCAACGAGCTTATGATACGCTTCTCGATACCGCTCAGCGTCCGTCAGGTCAACCGTCAACCTGAATTGCGCACGCATCAGCACAGTCAAACAAAGGATTAGGTTGGTGGACCCACTGGTTGATCTCGGCCCGGAGCTCCTCCTCCGCCACTTTGCTCTGCTGCAGGCTCGACGCGAGTCTGGTAGCCGTCTCCTTTCCCTTCTGGAGCGCTTGCTTGAGTGCAGTAGTCTCCTCCTTATTCTGAGACCTGACCTCTTTGACTTCCTGCACAAGCGCCGCTTCTCTCGTTCTAATAGCGCTCAGCGAACTGGAAGCTTCCTGGAGCTGCTTCCTCGTCGACTCCAACTCGGTCCGCGCTACATGCAGATCCACATTCGTAACGTCCTGGAGAGCCTTCGCCGTTTGCAACTCGATTGCCCGGGTCTGCGACACAAGTAACTCCGCGTCCAGCTCAGCGCGTATCGCAGCACACGACGCGACGAGTTCGATGTTCAGACGAGAGTAGAATCTGGCAGAGCGGCTCTCGCCAGAAGTAAGTGCTCTCTGGATCTCGAGCTCGGCGAGTAGATGATCTTTCTGGGATGTGGCCAGGATATCGACGAGCACAGCGTGTGTGGAGTCAACCCGGCCGCTGCGGAGATCTATCCGTGCATCTTGTAATGCGGCAATGAACCAATCCCTTTCCTCCTCGGTGGCACGCAGCTCATCCTCCAGGAGACCGTTCGTATCCTGGCTCTGGCGTATGAGACTCGCCAACTCCGCCACCTGCGCCTCAGTATTGGCCAGCTTGCGCTCGACCCGGAATGTGTGAAATTGAAGCGAGTTGTACTCGTGCTGTAGTTCGTCGTGTGCGGCCTTGGACACCGTTTCCGAGACCAGCTGGCCGTAGTGCGTCGCTGCTTGAAGAAGTGTGTCCCGCAGAACCCCCACCTGCCCCACGAGCTCATCCCTCTGTACCTCGCCGTGTTTCCGGTCAGTGCCCAACTCGGCTCTGACCTGAGCGGTCTCCGCTTCGGCTTGTTCAAGTCGCGTTCGGGCCTTGGCGTTCTCGCCCGATCGTCTCTTTTCTTCCTCCGCCTTCGTGCTGACCACGTCGCGCAGTTTTGACTCGACTTCTTCCCTGCGCTTCTTCTCCAAACTTTTAGCCTTTTCGAGTTCCACGATTCGTTGATCCCGCCTGTTCAACTCATCGAGACGAGCGGCAGTCGTAGAATCCGACGTCTGCTTGGTGCGGACTGCGTCGTTGTATTTCGTTTGGAACCCAGCACGCTCGGCCTCTGCGACGCGTAGCTTCGCCCGTAGATCCTTGATTTCGGTCTGGTCTGTAAGCGCCATTCGCTTCAAATCCTGGATCCTCGTATCTTGTGTGTCTACTTGCTTCTTCAACTTGTCGATTCGCGTCAACTGGTCTGCATTGCTTTTCCGCGCGACCGTGAGCTCCTTTGTGACGCTTTCAAGGTTGGCCTGATACTATCCAATAGTCAGGTGACCGCAAGGATACGAAAGAACTAAAAGGTCACACTTGTTTCTTTCCATCAGCATGAACTTTCTCTAGCTGCTCGAGTTTCCGCTGAAGTGCTGTGTACTTGTCCCTTTGCGCCTGCCCACTCTCGAGCATTTCAGTTGTAAGTGGTGTAGGTATTGTAGTGGTGGAGTGCAAGTACGAACAAGCGCAGCGCAGGAGTAAACAAGCACAAACAGACGCGTCGCGTCTTCTAGTCACGTGTCTACGGTGGCCCAGATATCTCGCCTTGCCCCTCGCCTCTGCTCGTTTTTGCTGTGCCCGCCCCCCCCTTCTTCCAAAATGATTTTGCTCAATTCTGGAGATACCGTGTATCCAAATTCTTCCAACTCTTTCACAGCCACGGCATACCGCGCATCCTTCTCCAGTACGCAGCGTTGAATGATCGCCTCATACACCGATAGTGGTGGGAACAGGTTCTCCGCCTTCATCTCTTCCAGGTAGAAGAAAGCATCCTCGTATGTCTCCCCTGTGAGGCACAGAACAATCAAACGCTCATACGTCCTCGCATCCGGTTTGATTTTTGCCTCCTTCATCTCAGCGATGAGCCGATTGCCCAGTTCTCGATGTCGTGCGGAAATGCAACCTGAGAGTAGGAAGTGATATGTGTCGAGCGTCGGCTTGATGTTCAACTCTGAGCACATTTGATATGTCCCAAATGCGCGTTGCAGATCTCCCAGTGCGACCGACGCCTGGATGACGACATTGATGGCTGTGACATCGACGGTTTGGCCCTCGGAATGAAGAGTTTCAAGCGCATCCCACGCAACATCTATAGCATCAGTGCTGACGCGAATTGCCTCGAAAATAGAGTGCGCAGTGTCAAAGTTTGGTTCGATGTTGTGTTGGTGCATCAGAGTCAGAGTTGAGAGTGCTTCTTTAATCCGATTCGTGCGGCAAAAAGATTCAATGATGGGGGCAAAGTGATGTTCCCGTAGGTCAACGCCCATCACCTTCAGAACGCGGAGTACGTCCATAGCCAGTTCGGGAAGTCCATGTCTGCCAGCAGTATGAAGCACCTCGATAGCGCAACCCTCATCTGGCAGAACCTTGAGTTCGTTCGTGACTTTGGGCCATAGATGGAGTACGCCTTCTTTCTGAGTAATGCAAACATGGCAATCAATGCGTGCCTTGGACAGTTTGAAATGGCACTTACATAGAGAGATTCGGATGAAGAGAGCAGGCAGGACACCCAGACATGCATGCCCAATCTACGCACAGAAGACACTTCAAAATTCTCCGCCAGTTCCAGCGCGAGACGCGGCATCCTTCTCCGGGCGGCCAGTATGATCACGTACTCTGCAGTTTTAAGCGTGGGCGTTAACCCACGACCTTCCATCTCGACGAGGAGCTTGAATGCCATTTCCAAATTCAAGTCAGCGAGATACCTTCGAACAAGTAGCGCATAAGTGCCCTCGGTATGTTCTATACCAGCATCCTCCATCGTTTTGAGCACGGACCACGTAGCTTCATGAGATGAGTTACGAACAGCCTGTGTGTCAGATATACAATCTCAACGGCGACCCAAGAGACATGTGGTTTGTCATCGCACCTCCAAAAGAAACTTATACGTTTCGATGTCGGGCATTACGCCCAGTGCCTTCATATCATCCACCAGAGCCCAAGCCTCATCTTCCATCGCGTGCTTCCCAAAAAGTTCCATCGCGGAGTTGTATGTTAGGATATCCGGACGGAGCCCACGCTCCTTCATTTCTTTTAAGGTCTCTACGAGCTTGACAGAATGACCGATGTCGACAGACTGTCCAAGTCTCAGATTGAGACTGACAACCCCAGATAATGGCACGTTGTGCTGCCTAAATGACCATGGTTTACTTTTGGTTCCATTTACCCGGTCTACCTCTTCTCTTGAGGGAGAATGGCCGGTGTAACGTTCCGAGCGATCCTGGGGAGGAGGATGTCTTTGTAGGCGTTTTGAGAGAGGACCTGGTTGACACATGGTTATACAAGGTTCAGGCGAATTAGCGAGAGCAATACCATCTGAGTATTGCGAGGCCTGTACGCCTATTGCTTGTGTAGCCACGCGCTTGGGAGGGAGTGAAAGGGCTGACCTTGGGAGCATGAGGAGATGACGAAGGTAATAAAATGCGAAATCGAATCGAATATGGTAAAGTTCTCAGCACGTGACCGTGAGAGACGTTTTGGCCCGAGCGGGCCCTCGGTTCACTTTCATCCACACTCCCATCCATTTTCCCCCTTTCGACGCTGGACGCGTTCCCCTCTTGGTTTTCCTTCTCTTAATTATGGTATGTTGCGTCGGCCCATCTATCTAGTATTCTTTTCGATCATATCTCCCTAGTTCTATTCTGAAGCTATATTATCCCGACGCGGACCCCTCGCCAAAGTATGGCTCGCCGCACACATGGAGCGAAAGCTCTCCAAAGCTCAGACTCTCCAAACCGACATAGAGCAGTCAGTCGGTACGTACCGGTACATGCTTTAATTCGGACCGCGATCGCTCAACGAAGGTTATGTGTAGACGCCATCATGGGTCAAGAGGTCGAGGTTATGGCGCTTCGACTCAGTGGTCAGCTGCTTCTCGGCGTTGTGCGCATCTATAGTCGAAAAGCCAAGTACCTTCTTGATGACTGCAATGAGGCTCTCTTAAAGATCAAGATGGTGTGTGTTCTACTTCAACAATCCAACATTACGCTTACAGATCGGGGCGCCAGGCGTTCCGACCGGGTGTCGTGGACTTAACCGAAGACCAACTTGCTGTCAATCGCAATGCTATCACACTCCCTACCAGTACTCTGGATCTCGACCTTCTACTCCCAGACATAAATTGGTGAGCGTCCTGCTATTCCCAGATACGTTTTCCTCATTACTACTAGGGATATCGACTTCGAGGATCGGGAAATTCAACCTCAGGGGCACCATATGGCTCGTCAAGCCGATATTACCCTTACGACGGCGGACGATCTTCAGTATGGCGTAGATGATAACGGATACGGCTTCGACCTGGGACCCTCAGATGGCATCGGATCACAAGACTACGAGGTTGATCTTGGATTGACTTTTGGGGATGAACCCACCACTCCGCGCGATCGCAGTGAGATTGACGACATGAGCGTGGAAGTGGGTCGTGATGCAGCGCCACCACGAGCACCGCGCGAGTCACTTGATTCGCATCTCCTCAAGCAAGGTGGAGATGAACTCGATATGTTCTCTCATCACAGTCGAGCGCCGTCAGAACACCCGTTTGGCGATGACATGGACTTCGGTTTTGGTCCAGATGCGGGCCTCAACATTGATCTTGACCTTGACTTCGGTGATCGTCCCATTAGTGAAGGAGGCAAGACTCCGGAGCAAACCCGGTCACCCTCTAGAGCCTGTGAGTAGAATTGAGTTGCCTGTCCTGGTGTCGCTTCTCAGATTATGCACAGCTTCACCGTTGAGCGAAGTACCTGTAACTCCGCCTGCAGACGTCGAGATGTTAGAACCCGTCGTGGTTGTCGGAGAACAGCCAGAGCAGCCCGAAGAACAGGTGGTGGAGGAAAAGCGCAAGCGCAAAAAGAAGCAAATTTTTGATGACCTTACCGAGCTAGACGGTCGGGGTCGTGGTGGTCTAGGACCGCTCAACGCCATAGATGTCTCGTCTATTCTCACCGATCATCAATACCTTCCACGCTCCGCGGTCGTTATGCGCCTTCTCGAAATTCGCGAGGATCCCATCTCACACTTCCTCCCGACGAAGGTGACACCAAATGGCACATTTTTCTTTGCCGGACCTCCAGGCATCGCACCCGAACTGCAGGAACTGTTCATGCGTCCAGTCGCGACTTACGTTCCATCCAGCAAGCGCAGAGGTACATCACCAGAGAAGCCCCCAAGCAAGCGCGCGCGGCTCGAGCCAGAGGGCGAAGGTAGCGTTATACTCGAGGATGAAGGCGAGCCCGGACAGGCGCGCCGCGCTAGCGTCGCACCAAGTCAGGGTGTTGGTAGCGAGGTGCTCGGTCGTGAGAGCGTCGGCCCAGGATTCGAGTTTGACAACACCGGGCTTGGTATGGAAGACTTCCAGATGGACATTGGCAAAGATGATCTACCACCCGTAGAGCTCATCCGTGAGAAGTCGGTCGCACCATCGGAGCTTACTCGCATCTCCCGGACGAGCACCCCTGCACTGGAAGAGGGCGAGGAAACTTATGCAGACCTTGAATGCCCCATTGTGGCGTTTGACATGAAAGGTTCCAGTCAAGCATCAGAGACGGATAATACGGGTGCGACCACAGACGGGAAGGGCTTCAGCAAGAACACTGTCCGCGCCCTCGGTATCATCCGCAAGGAGTTGGAACCGGTGGAGGCCGAAGAGAAGGTCATGAGTTTCAGACGCATGGCAACAAAAGTACGTAAATCGTGCATATTCGTATGCTATCTATATATTGATTGCGGCTGGGCCACAGGCAACGCGCCGTGCAGCAGCAGCATTCTTCTTCGAGCTTCTTGTCCTTGGCACGCGCGACTGTGTTCAAATATCTCAATCGGCGCCGTTTGAGAACATGGAAGTTCGCTCGAAAGCCAAACTATGGGAACGTCAACGTCACGGATCTATCGCCCCATCTATATCTTCATCTATGGGCTTGTAAGAGAGGAAAGCGCGAACTTTGCTTATTTTGGATTTGTCTTTGCCTTTTTTTTGTTCTTGTTTTGTTTTTACGATCTTGATGCGAACCCCCCCTCGAACCAGCGATACCTTCCTCCCCTCTTGCTTTGTGCTTTCTCATTCGGACACAGGTCCCACAGTACTAGTCGCTACTTACGCTATTCCTTTGTGTGTCTCTCCTAAGTATAGTGAGTGTGTATGTCGCATCTGTCATTGTCAGTACCTTTGCCCTGTACTCGTAGTACTGCCAGCTTTTGACTATGATAACAGTTATGCACGCTCAGCGATTTAGTAGGTATGAATGCTATCGATCGTGGCACACGAACTGGAGGTCTGTGGTCCCCGATCCTGGGTCCGTATTTGTTTTCAGACGCGTGAAGGAGTAAAATTAGTGATGCATGGATGGTGTATGTATATGTGCTATGCCATGGTGGCAAATGAGCCGTCCTACGCGACCGTCGAGGGCGCTCATGCCCCCGGCTGTGGGTCTCACCACCACCCCCATCTCTGCGCAAATGCAGCGCGCACGACCGTGATATGCCGCCCGGCGCTTGCGTCTGGCAACGGGCATCACCTCTACTACCCCCTCTCATGTCGAGCGCTCGCAAACCCAGCCCCACCTCAGCTACCGCCACCCCCGTTCAAGTTTTTACCACCTCCGTACTACACACACGCCGTCTGCGTATTTCATATCCATACCCTTTACGCTTACACCGACACCACGTCGCCGAGTTTCTCAACGAGGGCGCGCGATGCATCGTCCGCTTTTCGGGCTACCGAGGAGCGCCGCGCGCGAGCGATTCGAGGTGAGCCCTGTGCCAGTGAGGGCGCCGGACACTCACTGCGGACGCGACGCGACGCGACGCGAGAGCCTCCGTCGCCATCGCCGTCCCTTGATCACGTATGAGGGTGAACAGGACGGTGTACGAGCAACGAGCACATCACGTCTCACGCGATCTCACGTGCCACCGGCGTCATGATGGCACCACTTCCGGCTGTGACTGATACACCTGGTACAGTAGGGGGTGGTCGTTCACGTACACATTCGCGTTCCGCGGACAGCCGCGGCGCATCGTTGTGCAGGCCTCGGCGTGGTGACAACGGCAGACGGGAACACTGGCACGCAGGAAGGGAAGTGAGGTCTGAAGGGCTGTCGGAAGAGATTTGGTGAGATATCCCCGAAATCATCCGTCCACCAATCGGCTACCTGCGGTCACCGGTAATGCGTAAGAGGTTCTTTTTTTGTTTCACCGAAATCGAAGACCGAAGCAGGTTTGGTTTTACCACTTTGACGCTGGAGGTCAGCGGTCAGGCTGGCGTAGTGTACTGTATTCCCTGAAGTTCCAAAAAAAAGGCATTGTGCTGGCATAGTACTGTACACCCCGTAATAGCGAAAACAAAGACCAAAAAGACGAAACAGGATACCAAGGGGATAATAAAATGCGCAAGAAAGGTGAGATCGAGACGTGGCAATAGTACTACTAGTGCCCGGTAAGAAAATCGCGTGTGTATACGCGCAGGCTATTGATTTCCCAATAGGCCTCACTGAAAGAGGCGGGGTTGTTGTTGACAACTGACGAAATGGGGGGCGTAGATGAGTCCGGCAAATCGAACGGTGTATGCTAGTGTATGGATGCTTACAGTTCTCACAGGTGTCTATACCACAACCAGATGACGACCAAGTATTGCCAGCCCAATCACCCTGTGGAGAAGGAATATGCTCAGACGTGCCCGGGCAGAAAAACACGGGACCGGGAAAAGTCGCTTACGCAGAATGTCAAGTCGAAGACCATCTGATGCGCATCAAAGAATTGGTCGTAACCGCAAGAGCTCGGGTCCAGAGGGAAGTTCGCGGCGGGCGCACCCCAAGTGGGGTTAGGGAACAGCGGTTCTCCCTCGAACACCCCGCCATCGGAAATCTCTTTTGGGACGTCGGGGCTGTCTCGTGGCCAGAACCAGATTTGAATGCCGCAATCGCGCGATTTCAACATGACGTAGTATCCGCCACTGTTGAGGTTAAATGATGCGCCGTAGGACAGGCCACTGTTCAACTGAACGCCACACCCTTGGTTGAAGTTGGCAAAAGCGTTGCAGTCGTTACTGAGTGTAGTTCTGCGGGGCCATTCGTGAAAAAAAGTAGGAACTTAGGGTCCCGAGAGTACACATAGGAAAGGAGACTCACCCCGACTGCTCCCGGTTAGGGGGCATCGTGCACCCTGGGAGTGTGTGCAAAGTGACTTGGTTCTGCACGTTCTGATTGACACCTGCGAGAGGGGAAGCATGTATGCGCGCGTGAGCGATTCGGAAAGGGGAAGGGGGGAGACACAATAAAGAGGGTGCGCGAGTGCTTGCCTTCGATAACGTCAATTTCGCCGCCGGTGGGCCATGGACCCTGTTTGCTCAGGGTCCAGAAGGCGGGCCAGGTTGCGCAGCCGTAGGGCATGTGCTGCAGGTCGAGGACGAATACCGCCTCGTCGTACGCGGTCTGCGAGGATATGCGTACGCTGTCGCGCCCACGCGCGGTCGGGCTAACGATGGACCAATCGTCGGCGCGCATGATGAATGTATTTCCGACCACTAAAGAGAAACAAAGAAGTCGGTCCGAGTCGGTGTTACGTTACGGCAGTCGGCGGGCTCGAGAAGGGAGACGTACCGCTCGTCAGATTTTTGCTTTGCGCGTCTGCTAGGCTCACGTAGTTGACGCGGCCGTGGGTCGGGTCGTCGGCGGTCTCCCAGTTCCAGCCTTGGAAGAAGTCGGCGCCGGACCACTGGTCCTTGAGATAGAAGATGTTTGCTCTAGCGAGTTGTGTGAGAGAGTGTGAGAGCGCGGCGAGGAGGAACGCATAGCCAGTACGCATAGTTGAGACACGATATTTGGAGAGGGGCCAAAGGACTGTAGCTTCTGAGAGCGTGAAAGACGTAAAGGAGAGACGCGAATAGAGCCAAGGACACAGTGCCAGCCGTATAACGGACTGGACGGGGCAGAGACTTGGGCGGAGTAGCTGGAAGATATGGATCAAGACGGGCAGTTAATAACAACGCACGCGGATAAAAGTTTGGGCAGAGGACTGACAGGTGCACATTGTTTGGCATTCAACTCGATCGATCTTGGGTCCTGACTGCATGGTGAGAATGACGGGGCACCTTTGGGTGGAGAATGCAAGGATGACACCCTGGCTCTGAGGCGATACCATTACGTACCGTTTAATTGGACGCCTTTTCGAGGTTAGCGCTCTCGCTTACAACGTACTGCACTAGCCATGTCATTGCTAGTCGTCGCCAATGCTCATCCTGGGCGTCCCATCATTCAATCTTCAGATCTTCACACTCTGATCGATCAAATTTTGGGATCTTCCAAACTGAATTGGATCACGCCGTAGGCCAGCTAAAGAAAAGGAGAAGAATGCAAAAGTCGACAGTCAGACCCTGCACATACGGAGCAAAGTCAAAAATTTTGTACGGTAACGAAAGCGTACACGGCCATAGGCAAGGGATTGAGGCCGCGAAGATATGTGTATGCGGACTCGGACGCCGAGCCATGGAAGCAACGTAGCGGGAGCAGGCCCGACGGCACCCGACGGTCCGCTGACTCCGAGCCAGTCTTGGCGGTGACTTGCGTTCCAATTCCACTGGCACTGGCCAGCACCTGTCGTCCGACTCGTTGCTCTGGCCGAGGACAAGAAGACGGTTTATCGTGCACGATGTTGACCCCATTGAGCTTGTCATCTTCCTTTCCGCTCTCTGCTGCAGAGTGGGTTTCCCATACATCATTGTCGAAGGCAAGGCTCGTGGCTATTGTTGCCATCAAGGGGTTTCGAGCGAGGATGACAGCGAGCTTGCCACAATTATTTCCGCTGCGAAGGTTGAGACAGTGGGCGAGAAGCCAAAGGTGAGCAATGAAGTGAGTCAAGTGACGGAGTCCAGCTGAGAATTTGTCTCAACACACAATACGGTAAGTGATAAAGTATTTTCTACCATCCGTGTCAGGCTTTGCCGCACAAAACCGACCCCTGCTCACAGCCTGACAGTGAGAAAGCGGCGTAGCCTGTGACATCTCCCACGAGTCCGTGATGTGCAACTACCATATGGTCCATATCCGAGTCGCGTGACGGTGCACGGTGATGGACTGCACGCCGACAGATACCGTACGGTGATTTGTTCCATTGCCAAGGAAAACGGGTCACTCCCTCGAATTTCACACAACACAAGAGCTGAATGCCATGATGGAAGCTGAGTATTCTTCGAGGAGCCCTATCGGACTCGGAGGAAATGATACGGGACTTCAACCGAGCAACAGAACCATAGGGCAATGAGAGGATCGTTGCCATGGTGCAGTGCTTGCGACTTGGGGAACAGGTCTGTTTGAACGTTCATGACGATGGACTCAGCTTACAGCTATGTTCAGTTACTATCTCTGTGCCCGCTAATTCTCACTATGGTTACGGCATATTGACCGCGGTTCTATGGGCCGTAAATAACTTCGCTTCAATTCTCAATTCTCCATCAAGTTGCGGTGTTATTGCTGCCAATCATGTTGGTCAAAAACGAAAGATCTGATACATGGAGCTGGATCCCAAAATTTGTACTAGTCCCTGTCGGTCCTGCTCAATTTGATCCGCTTGCCAGTGTTGGTTCGCATCTTCTCTCCTTGCACCCTCATCTCTCTTATACAGCTGCCACTCGGTCTTCTCCTCTAACCACGTCTGTCCTTTACATCCTTCAGTTCACGTTCTCTGAAACCGCACTCCCTTGATCCCTCTACCCCCGTCTAAATCATGCATGTTGGCTATGCGTTTTTCGCTACGTATTCACTCTCGCTTGTGCAACGCACTGGTGCAGATACCTTCTATCTCAAGGACCAGTGGTCCTGCGCCGACTTCTTCCGAGGCTGGAACTGGGAGACCGACGACGACCCGACCCACGGCCGCGTCAACTACGTGAGCCTAGCAGACGCGCAAAGCAAAAATCTGACGAGCGGTACGTATATTTCCCCACTCTCCACTCACCGTTCGAGTCGGCCCACACCGACCACCATTGCAGCGGATGGAGATACATTCATCATGCGTGCCGATGATTGGTCCATCGTTGATGCATCCGCGCGTGGACGCGACAGCGTGCGCATCTCTTCACAGACAGCATACACCGAGGCAGTATTAGTCCTCGACGTGGTACACATGCCTGCCGGTTGCGCCACCTGGCCCGCCTTTTGGACGGACAGCCAAGCAGGTCCATGGCCTGCCGGCGGTGAAATTGACATAGCCGAAGGTACGCACCCTCCCACCTCCCTTCATCCCCCACTTTCGAATCACTCGCACGCATAATACCTCCCCCAAAGCGTAGGTGTCAACTTGAGCCCGCAAAACCAAGCCACATTGCACACCCTTCCAAACTGTACCATGCCCTCAGCTGGCCCTGGCCAGCTGCAGACGGGGTGTGTCTCCATTTTCGTGTGCACACTCGGGGCCCTCAAATTCTTTTTTCTTTTCATAACGTGAAAACGACCCTGTAGAACTACCGTCAGCGGCAACTGCGACGCCTCTGTCAGCGGCAATCAAGGGTGCGGGGTGCAATTCGACAGTACCCTCTCCTACGGCGCTGCCTTTAACCTCGATGGCGGAGGATATTATGTTATGTCGAGATCGCGAGATAGTGGCATTCAAGTCTGGTTCTGGTCGCGAAACAGCCCCGGCGTCCCACCGGAGATTTCCCAAGGCAGGGGAGAAGCACTCTCTCCTGACTCGACTTGGGGTAAGCCAGCCGCGGCGTTCCCTATGGACCCGGGCCATTGCAATTACGACCAATACTTTAACGCGCATGTCATAATTTTCGACTTGACGTTCTGCGTACGTGCCCCTTTCCCCTTTACCGTTCTTGTACTTTTCGCAAGCGCGACTGAGGTGCTTTCTTCTCCATAGGGTGATTGGGCTGGCGATTCTCATGTCTGGGCGACATCCGGTTGTGGCACGGGCTCGGACTCCTGTGCCGACTGTAATTATACGCCGGCATACAATGTTCGATTGCCAACTCATCTGCTCTCTTTCATCAGACGTCAACAATAACCCCACCGCCTTTAGTGAGGCCTATTGGGAAATCAATAACTTGCGCGTATATACCTCAGGCTGATCTACCTTGGGTATAATACCAGTTGTAGCAACGTCTTGGTTACACTTATTCGGGACGCTTTCACCGTCAAGCGAATCCTACCGTGTTTCACCATTTCATCTCTGCTTTTGCCGTACCGTGACACAGTGCCATCTTTCTTTCCGAGTAACGTTTCGAGAAATACTGTCCCCGGTATGGTGGAGAACAGCAAAAGACGGCCAACAGTTGTGTCTCATGCAGTCACAAGGTGCACTGGCAACTGCCAGTGGGAGTCACCCAAGTGACCCAACCTTGACAATCCTCTGATCTTAGGGTCACTGGAAACCTTTTCTACGCCTTTTGAAACAAGACAGCTTCAGCTGAGGAAAGTCTATGTCATGGTTCATGGACTTTGTCATTGCTCGTACGAGCCCTGGTTCAAACTACTCCTGTTAGTATATTGCCGGCGCCCAATACAACTTTGCCCATGGAATGGTGTCACCGCGTCACCACTCTGCAACGTTCATTCTTCCCTCTTGTTGGACGGTTTTTGCGTGATACAGATCTAATCCTACGTTGACACTTCATGTCGCTATCATGGTTCGTACTCTGCATTGACACAACATCCCACATGTGCCAGTGAGTGAACTGAGAACGCTTCCGAACCGAAACATCGTTACACCGAGAATAGAAGAGACAGGAATGCTCCTCCTTGAGCCGTCTTCTTTTGTTGGCGATGTCATCTCTATAGTCCTGGGCTTTGTGTGTTCCCGTAATTATTGGATGGACTTCAACACTGTTTCCCCCAGGCGTAAGGTGAACTGCTGTTCCACCATCTCAGTCCAGACTGGCCGCCGTTGTCGAAAAGTTTCCGGACTAAGGAATATGAGGTCTGGAGGCATTCTCCTTTCTTTTCGTCTGCGTTTCGGTATCTTATAGAAGTCTCATTGCATTACCGTAGCTGATTCCAATAGCTAGATTGTCCTAAATGTGTGTTATTGCCCTGCATCATGATGATTGTGCTCCCAAAATTTTCGCCCGTGCCCTTCGAAGTACCCGTCTTATTTGCAAGGACTTGCCGTGGCTCATATTTCTCGCGCTCATGCTGTAAAACTTCTCGTGCTTTTGGCTCTGGCCCGCGACCATTTCTGAAACATGCCTGCTATGGATACGATAGGCGAGGAGTATAATGGCTACCTGTCTGAAGTCCAATAAGCCCCGAGTTGCACTGGCGGAACCGGACAGACCCGGGCTGGGATTGAAACCTTAAATATGCTACTTGCCTAACCATTGCCCACCGAAACACGAGTCATCGTCTTCAAGCATCTTCCACTAGCATCAATGGTGAGCATTTAGCTTTTGTTTGGCATTCGCCAGGGTACCCGGAGCTCTCTGTGTACAATTTCTGTTGAGACTAGCTCTTTTGGAGCTGGATGGTGAGTGCGGGGTCCCGGATGTGATTCAAAAGACGCTTATTGACCCTCTTCTGTATAATATAGACCGCCTCATGCACATATGAGAAGAATTTCCTTCTCTGTGGGGTGTGATGGCGATGATTCATTTGCTGGGCTTGGTGTACCAAGCAGTAGAGCTCCGGGGAGCCTTGCGTTGTCGACGGTCCCCACCGTGACTCGTGACTGATGCCCCCGTCTCAATGACCAGCCTCCCGTCAAGAAAGGAACTGGAAAGAAGCCCGCGGCTGCACCCTTTGGCGCCAGCAAACCCACCAAGGCTGTAAAGAACCCGCTATTCGAAGCTCGTCCCAAGAATTTTTCCATCGGTATCATCCCTTATCTTATTCTCCCTCCCTCCAGCACTAATGATACGGATGTTTAGGTCAGGATATTCAGCCGAAACGTGACCTCACGCGCTTTGTGAAATGGCCAGAATACATCCGCCTTCAAAGACAAAAAGTCATCCTTTCTCAACGTTTGAAAGTGCCACCGGCCATCGCACAGTTTTCACACACTCTCGACAAGAACACGGCCACACAGTTATTCAAGCTACTCGACAAGTACCGTCCCGAGACGAAACAGGAGAAGAAAGCCCGTCTTACGGCGACAGCGACGGCGACTGCTGCAGGTAAAGGCGCTCCAAAGGTGCGGAGTTATTCATGACGTGGCCCTTCAGATTAGAGTTGACGACTCTCTTGAAGGAGACAAAAAAACCAATTTATGCGAAATACGGTCTCAACCATGTTGTTGCTCTGGTTGAGGCCAAGAAGGCGGCACTCGTAGTTATCTCGCATGATGTTGATCCGATTGAACTCGTCATCTTCCTCCCCGCTCTCTGCCGCAAAATGGGTGTCCCATACGTCATCGTCAAGGGCAAGGCCCGCCTCGGCACTGTTGTCCACAAGAAGACGGCAGCTGTAGTCGCCATCCAGGAGGTTCGCAGTGAGGATGACCGCGAGCTTGCCACAATCATCTCCGCTGCGAAGGCTAACTTGTGAGTATCTTCTGTAATGAACTCTGTCGCATATCACTTATATATGAATATGTTCAGCTCTGACAAGTATGAGGAGCAGCGTCGTGTATGGGGCGGAGGTATTCGGGGCAATAAGTCTGCCGATATGCTTCAGAAACGGGCAAAGGCTGCTGGTCAACCCATAACAGCGGCAGCAGCGAAGAAGCTTTAGGTACTTAGGGGTTTCTACTCGTCTGCTAGGCCATCTATTTTATCACGCATTTCCAATTACCGTATGCTGTTCAACGTCATTCGACTCTTCTTACCATCAATGTATATGGTTATGCAATGCTTGTGGCAGTTGAAGCACATGTCGCCACTTATCCCACTGCACACGCGACGCTGACAGAGGCGCTAGCGCAACATTTTACGGCATCCTGAGCGCGGTTCCGTGTTCCATTCTCCACCAATATTAATCTGCCATGTCAGAATCTTCGGATGAAGCAGCTAAAATGCGGGCTGGTTGCTGTCCCACTCAACTGAATTAAATCCACCTGTCGTTGGTTCACATCTTCCGCCTCCGTCTGTTATACGGCTGCCGTGTCCCCTGCTCTAACCACGTCTCTCTTTTGCATCCTCTGACGCTGTCAGAAACATACACTCCTTTGATCCCTCTCAGCCCACCGTATTTCAACTATGCGTGCTAGCTATGCGTTCCTCGCTGCACTTTCGCTCTCTCTGACACAACGCGCTGGAGCAAATATCTTCTATCTCAGGGACCAGTGGCGGGGCAATGACTTCTTCCAAAGCTGGAACTGGGAGACCAAGGATGACCCGACCCATGGCCGCGTCAACTATGTGGGCCTCGACGAAGCAAGAGGCAAAAATCTGGCATACGGTAACGTTTTTGTTTTCCCTTCTCCCGATTGCGGCACCTTCTCCGCTCCCTGTGTTCGAGTCGATTCACACACGACCGGCCGGGCGACCGGTCTTTTTCCAGTGGACGGAGATAAATTCGTCATGCGTGCCGACGATTGGTCCATCGTTGACGCATCCGCGCGTGGGCGCGACAGCGTGCGCATCTCTTCGCAGACAGCGTACGATGAAGCGATATTGGTTCTCGACCTGACACACATGCCTGCCGGCTGCGCCACCTGGCCCGCCTTTTGGACGAAGAGCCAAGCGGGTCCATGGCCTACCGGGGGCGAAGTTGACATAATCGAAGGTACGCACCCTCCCGTCTCCCTTCATCCCCCACTTTCGAATCACTCGCACGCATAATACCTCCCCCAAAGTGTAGGTGTCAACCTGAACGTGCAAAACCAAGCCACTCTGCACACCCTTCCAAACTGTACCATGCCCCCAGCTGGCTCTAGCCGGCTGCAGACGGGGTGGGTCTCCATTTCCGCGTGCACCTCGGCACCCTCGATTCCTTTTTATTTTTATTTCTATTTCTTTAACGAAAAACAAAACACTGCAGAACTACCGTCAGCGACAACTGTGACACCGCTGTCAACAATAACCAAGGGTGTGGTG
>Ga0137397_10000613_pt1 | contig 24589 bp, 26 predicted proteins | sample czorhiz116metaG_FD_106658 | JGI IMG/M metagenome (GOLD analysis project Ga0137397, IMG submission 106658) | Vadose zone soil microbial communities from Angelo Coast Range Reserve, California, USA - czorhiz1.16 metaG | ecosystem: Environmental > Terrestrial > Soil > Vadose zone | place: USA... | reverse complement strand
TCGGCGCGGGCTTCGCCGCGTGGCGCGATGTCGGCTCGTTCTTCAAATACGCCTCCCAAGACGATGTCGGCACCCCGAACCCGGTGGCCGGCCGCATCTCCTGGAGCATCGGGCGCGGCGTCTCGCAATCGGGCAATTTCCTGAGAGGTTGGATCCACCTCGGCTTCAATGAGGACGAGGCTCATCGCCAGGTGCACGACGGCGCCTGGCCCATTATCGCGGGCCGGCGTATCGCGCTGGATTTCCGCTGGGCGCAGCCCGACGGCGTGCTGGAGCTCTACCAGGCCGGCAGCGAAGGGCCGCAGTGGTGGGGAGACTACCCCGACCATGTCCGCCACCTGCCGACGCGGGGCATTCTCGACCGCTGCCGGGAAACACACACCTGCCCGAAAGTGATCGAGCATTTCGGCTCCTCCGAAGTCTGGGCGCTCAAGCTCACGCCGGAATGGGTAGGCACTGACGCGAAACAGGACATCCCGCTGCCGCGGAACGTGCGCCGCTATTACATCCCGAGCACCACGCACGGCGGCGGTGGCGGCGGATTCAACAGCAGCCTGCCCGGAGCGGGCCTGCCGACCGTGGGCGCGAACTGCCCCGGCAACAACTACGGCACCGGGATCTTCCCAGCGAATCCGGTGCCGCACACCGAGACGCAGAACGCGTTGCGCGTGCACTTCCGCAATTGGGTCATGCACGGCACGCTGCCGCCGCCGAGCCTCTGGCCGAGGCTCGACCCCGACGCGGTCGCGAACGATGACGACGACGACGATGGGCACGGCCATCACGGCGACGGGGACGACGACAAAGGCGACGGGCAGGACGGGCACCACCATAAGCCGCGCCCCGATCTCGTCGAAGCGAACAAGGCGGCCATGGGCTTCCCGACCATTCCGGGCTTGAGAGCGACCGCTCCCGAGTCGGGCTTCATCAATCCGGTCCTGGATTACGACTGGGGTCCCGAGTTCGATCCCAGCGACGCGTCGGGCGTGCCGACCAACATTCCCCCGCCGATCAAGCGGGTGATCAAGATGCTGGTGCCGCGCGTGGACGCCGACGGCAACGAAATCGGAGGCGTGCCGGTGGTGTTGCGCGATGCGCCCCTCGGCACTTACCTGGGCTGGAACATCACCGATGGCAGCCCCTCGTTGCCTCAGTTCCGTCCGTTCCACAAGGACCAGGTCTGCGACTACGTCGGCGGCATGATCCCCTTCGCCAGGACCAAGGCCGATCGCCTGGCGAGCGGTGATCCGCGGCCGTCGCTCGAGGAGCGCTACAAGGACCACGCCGGTTACGTGGCAGCTGTCACGGCGGCGGCGGCAAATGCGGTTGCAAAAGGCTTCCTTCTGCAGGCCGACGCCGACACGCTGATCGCGCAGGCCACCGCGAGCGCCGTTCTCAACCCGTAGAAACAGTAACTATCGTCATTCCGAGGAGCGAGGCGACGAGGAATCTCCCGTGTGGAGATCCCTCGCTTCGCTCGGGATGACGCTTCGCGTCACTCGACGCGCGCGCCCGAGGCGCGGATCACGGCCGCCCACTTCTTCGCCTCGTCCTGCATGAAGATCTTCAGGTCCTCGGGCGAGCCGCCCACCGGCTGAGCGCCCTGGGCGATCAGGGCGCTGCGCACTTCCGGCCGGGCGACGGTCTCGACCAGCGTGAGATTCAATTTGTCGATGACGGCGCGGGGGGTTCCGGCGGGAGCGACCACGGCGTGCCAGCCCGTGCCCAGCACTCCGGGCAGGCCGATCTCCGGCGTCGTCGGCACGTCGGGCAGCAGCGGCGAGCGCGAGGTCGCCGTGATCAGCAAGGCCTTCAGGCGTCCCGCCTTCACGTGCGGCAGGAAGGCCGGAATGGTGTTGAAGGCGAGCTGCACCTTGCCCGACATGATCTCGGGGAGCGCCTGCGCCACGCCCTTGTAGGGCACGTGCACGATCTCTATGCCCGCTTCGGTCTTGAACAGCTCGCCGATGAGATGCAGGCCCGAGCCGACGCCGGTCGAGCCGAAATTGAGCTCGCCCGGATGCGCGCGCGCGTAGGCGAGCAGCTCGACCGCCGAATTCACCGGGAGCACGGGACTCGCGAACAGCACGAAGGGCAAGGTCGCGACCAGCGACACCGGCTCGAAGTCCTTCACCGCATAGCCGAGCTTCGGGTACAGCCCCGGGCCGATCGCGAGCGGCCCGCTGTTGCCCCACAACAGCGTGTAGCCGTCGGGCGCGGATTTCGCGACCATTTCGCTGCCGATCGTCCCGCCCGCGCCGCCGCGGTTGTCTATGACGATCTGCTGGCCGAGCGCCGCCGACCACGATTGGCTCACGAGGCGCGCCGTCGCGTCGACCGATTCGCCCGCGGGAAAGGGAACGACGAGGCGCACCGGCTTGGCGGGGTACTGCGCAAAGGCGCCCGGCGCCAGGGCGAGAGCGAGAAAGGCGACTGCAGCACGACTCATTTCGGGATCCTTGTAACAGAGATTGGCCGCGATCCGCTGGAATATAGACGATCCGGATGCGGCACGCTTCCGGCCTTTCACGCGCCTGACGCCGGGGCGCGTTGCGGGCGTGGTATTCTTTGCGCCCGGCCAATCGGCACCTCTTCCGTCTTCATACAGGAGCGAAACATCATGAAGATCATCGGCCCATCCATCAAGGTACTCGCTGCAACCAGCCTCGCACTCGCGCTCGCCGCTTGCGGCGGCGGCAAGACCATCGTCGAGAGCGACCTCGGCATCAAGGGCGCCCCCGACTGGGTCAACAAGGGAACGCAAGCCGTGAACGACAAGGACGGCAGGCTGTTCCACGGCGTGGGCTCTTCGGCCTCGCTCGGCGACGAGGCACTGCAGCGCTCGACCGCGGACGATCGCGCGCGCGCCGAAGTGGCGCGCATGCTCTCGACCTACATCGACGCGGTCAGCAGCGACTTCAGCGCCGCCTCGGGCACGGGCGCCAACGCTAACGCCGACCAGTCGGTGTCCCGCCAGATCAAGGCGGTCACCAAGCAGAATCTCGCGGGTTCGAAGATCATCGGGCGCTGGAAGGACTCCAGGACCAACGTGGTCTATTCGATCGCCGAGGTCGACCTGAAGCAGATAAAGACCACGCTCGAAGGCGCCAACGGCATGAACGACGATCTGAAGCGCTATGTCGGCCGCAACGCCGAGAACGTCTTCGACAAGGTATCCGGGGAGAAAAGCAAATGAACGCCTATCGATCGCTGCGCGCGGGCCTGGTGCTGCTCGCGCTCGTCGCTGCATCCGCCTGCTCGACCAAGGTCGAGCGCCTGGACGAATCCAAGGCGGTGGATTTGAGCGGCGGCTGGAACGACACCGACTCGCGCATGGTGTCCCAGGAAATGATCCAGGATTCGCTAGCGCGGCCCTGGTTGCAGGAGTTCCGCGGCCGTCCCGGGCAGAACCGCCCTGCGGTGATCGTCGGCGAGGTGCGCAACCTCAGCCACGAGCACATCAACGTCAACACGTTCACGCTGGACCTCGAGCGGGCGCTGATCAACTCGGGCAAGGTGGATTTCGTCGCCACCAAGGACGAGCGCAAGGGAATCCGCGACGAGCGCAAGGACCAGGACATCAACGCTCGCGGCGACACGCGCAACGCCATGGGGAAGGAGCTCGGGGCGGATTTCATGCTGACGGGGACGATCAACACCATCGTCGACCCCAACGGGGACGAGCAGCTGCTCTTTTACCAGGTGAACATGACCCTCATCAGCCTCGCCGACAACCGCAAGGTCTGGGTCGGCCAGAAGGACATCAAGAAGCTGGTCACGCGCAGCAAGATGCGCTTCTAGATAGCAGGCCGTGTCTGCGGGGGGCGTTGCGGCGAGAGTCCGATTGCCGTGCGCGGCGGCCTGCCTCGCAGCGCTCGCCGGGTGCGCGACCTTTAGCGACACCATCCAGTCCACCGAGCGCAGCCTCGCGCAGCAGCAACCCAAGGCGGCGCTCAGCGAGTACGAGAAGCTCAAGCCATCCGCCGCCGACCGCGTCCTCTACCTGATGAACACGGGAATGCTCGAGCGGATGTGCGGGGACTACGACGCGAGCACGCGCACGCTCGAATCCACCAAGGGCCAGATCGAGCAGCTGAGAGCGCTGTCGCTGCGCGAGCAGGCGCTTTCGGTCACGGTGAACGATGCCACCAAGGCCTTCACGGGTGAGGACTACGAGCGCGTGATGGTCAACAACTATCTCGCGCTCAACTATCTGGAGCAGGGTCAGCTCGACGCCGCGCGCGTCGAGGCGCTGCAGGTCGACGTCCTGTTGCGCGAGAAGCAGCAGCGCACCTCCAGGGACAATCCCTACTCGGAGGACGCGTTCGCCCGCTACCTCTCCGGCATCGTGTACGAGGACGAGGGCGAGTGGAGCGACGCCATGATCGCCTACCGCAAGGCGTACGAGGCGTACAAGAAGCAGCTCAAGGCGTTCGGGGTGGCCATGCCCGAGACGCTCAAGCACGATCTGATACGCCTCGCCGACCGCATGGGCATCGCCGACGAGGCGAAGCGCTACCGCGAGGAGTTCGAGATCGACGAGACCATGAGCGAGGCGGACCTGCTCGAGCGCGGCGAGATCATCTACATGGTCCACGCGGGACTCGCTCCGCTCAAGCGCGAGAAGGCCATTACCGCCCCCAATCCGGCGACCGGGCGCATCATCAGGGTGGCGGTGCCGCAGTACCACTCTCGGGCGCAATCCTTCGGCTACGCGAATCTCAGCGCGGACTCCCGGTCGGCGAAGACCTCGCGCGTGGAGAACATCGACGCGATCGCGGTGAGGACGCTCGAGTCCGAGATGCCCGCGATCACGGCCAGGACGATCGCGCGCGCGATAGCCAAGGACACGCTCGCCAGCGCGGCATCGAATTCCGGGAACAACAGTTCGGGCGCCGCCCTGTTCGGAATGGCGGTCAACCTGGCCGGGGTCTTCACCGAGCGGGCCGACACGCGCAGCTGGTTCACGCTGCCGGGGGAGATCCATCTCGCGCGGCTGGCGCTTCCGCCGGGCGAGTACACGTTGAAGGTCGAGCTGCACGGGAAGGACGAGCGCGTGCTCGACACCAAGGAAATCAAGATTGCGCTCCGCAAGGGAGAAAAGAAATACCTATCGCGGCACTGGATTCCAACCAATCTCGAGGTCAGACCATGAAGCCATGGCTATGTATCGTTGCAACGGGCGTTGTCCTCTTCGGCTGCGCGAGCGCGCCTTCCACTCCCGACTGGGTAAACGGCAAGAGCGCAAAATATCCCGACAACCAGTATCTGGTCGGCCGCGGCCAGGCCGGCGTCCAGGAGGACGCGCGCAACCGCGCGCGCGCCGACTTGGCGAAGATCCTGGAGGTCGGGGTGTCGGCGAAATCGAGCGACGTCACCAGCTACAGCTCGGGTCCCGCCGGCGGGACCGAATCACAGGTCTCGCGCAGCATCACGACGCGCACCGACCAGATCGTGCGCGGCATCCAGATCCCCGAGGTCTGGCAGGACCCGCAGACGAAGTCCTACTATGCCCTTGCGATCCTGCCGCGCACCCAGGCGGCGATGGGACTGCGCGCCGACATCGACCGGCTCGACGCGGCGACGAGCGGCTATGTCGCCCAGGCGCGCAGCGCGCCCGACCTGCTCGCGCAGGTGGCCGCCGCGAGCCGCGCGCTCGACTCGCAGCGCGAGCGCGACGGCGTACAGCGCACCCTCCAGGTGATCGACGTCACCGGGCAGGGCGTCCCGTCCGAGCAGAACGGCGGCCAGCTCGCCGCGGATCTCGCGGCGTTGCTCAAGCGCGTGCGCATGAAACCCCAGGCTCCGGGCTCGCAGGAGCTGGAACGGATGCTCTCGGCGGCGCTGTCCTCGGCCGGCTTCGTGCCCGAGGCAGGCGCGGACGCGCCCTATGTCCTGTTCGGCTCCCTGCAGTTGGACGACCTCGGCATCATCGACGGCTGGTACTGGATGCGCGGAACGCTCGAAGTCCAGCTTACGGACGCGGCAAGCGGCAAGGTGCGGGGCAACAAGCGCTGGGAGATCAAGACCTCGAGTCCGCAGAAGGCGACCGCGCAGCGGCGCACGCTCGACGAGGCGGACGCGACGCTCAAGCGCGAGCTGCGCCCGACGATCCTCGGGTTCGCGACCGGGAACTGACATCACAGAGTCGCCGCGATCCAATCCGCGATATACGAGATCCCGAGCGGCCGGTCGTCGACCTGGCAATGCTCGGCGCCGCCTTCCTCGGGCGTGAAGATCTTCAGCGTCTTCTTCGAGGTCTTCAGAGCGGCATAGAGATCGTGCGCCGCCTGCACCGGCACCACGCGGTCGTTCGCGCCGTGGGTGATGAGCACCGGGCAAGCGATTTTCTCCGCGACGGCGGCGAGCGAGAAGAGCTTCGCGCGCTCCAGCGCCGCGTCCGAATCGGAAAGCCCCAGGATCCACTGGAACTGGAAGTTCGACTGCGCGCTTTTCTTCGGGTCGGCTTTCAACTGCTCCTTGATCTTCAGCTGCCACGCGTGCAGGTCCCAGTGGAGCGCGCCCAGGCACACGCAGGCGGCGTAGCGGCGCTCGAAGGCGGCGATCCTCGGCGCGTAGTAGCCGCCGAAGCTGTAGCCCATGATCACCACCTTCCGGGGGTCGACGTCGGGGCGCCGCGCGACGAACTCGTAGGCGGCCGTGCCCGGCGCCTCGTAGTCGTGGCGCGCGTAGATTTTCCGCAGGCGCAGGGTCTCGCCCTGCCCCGGCCCGTCGATCGCCAGCGTATTGAAACCACGCCTCGCGAACTCCAGGCCCGCGAACAGCACGCTCATCTCCTTGCAGTTGTCCATTCCGTCGAAGAGCACGACCGTCGGTGCAGGAGTCTTAGCCCCTGACTTCATGAAGTACGCCGGGAGGGTTTTCCCTTCGTAGGGCACTTCGCAGAATTCGATCTCGGGATGCCGACGCTTGAGACCTTCCTGGTAACAACGTAGCGCTCTTTTGTAGATCCCGAGCTTGCGGTCGCCGAGCGGCACGAAGCGCTCGCCGGCATAGTAGTAATTTCCGGCGCGCAGGTATTGGCTGCCCGCGGTCGCTTCGCGGTGTTCCGCGGCCGCCGCGTCGGCGAGCTTCTCGATTCTTTCCGCTTCAGCGCACCATTCCTGCCACCACGCCTCGGGATCCTGCGGGCCCCGCAGCCGCAGCCGGTCACACACGCGCTCGATCTCCTCGAGCGCCACCGCGCCGTACGGCGCCATGCCCTTGCACACGAGCGTCGCGTTCGACCACTGGAAATTGCCCGGAAACGAATCGGTCCAGGCGCTGCCCGAAGACATCCTGCCCCTCCCCCTTTGTTCGCTATCCCAGACCCGGCATGCGCCGCGCGCGGATGTTGAAACGCAGCGCGAGGCCGTCCTTCACCGCGATCGCCCCGCCGAGGAGCGAGTAAGGCGTGATGCCGAAATCGCTCTGGTTGAACGCCAGCTTTCCCGACACGCTGACGCTTTTCTCGTCGGCCTCGATCTCCACCGGCACCTGCAGGGTGCGCGTGCGGCCGTGCAGCGTGATCGCGACCGCGAGCGTCTTCTCACTCGCGCTCGCGCCTGCGACGCCGATGAGCGCGAAGGGGAACTGCTCCGCCTCGAGCACGTGGTTCAGCATGTTGGAGCGCGTCCCCTCGATGTCGGGCTCGGTGGGCTGGGTGTCGAATCCCGCCTCCTTGCGCAGCTCCGGCTCGTCGACGACCAGGCGCGCGAGGGCGACGTACATGTCGGCGCGGCCCTCGCCCGGGGCGACGTAGCCCGTCAGCTCGTGGCTCGCCACCACGTGGTCGTGCCCCAGGCGCGCGAGCGAGCCGCCGCGGCGCACTTCGATCACGATCAGCGATTCCGCCGGATCGACGCGATAGACCGGCTTGCCGCCTTTCTGCGCCTGCTGATAGTAGCTTTCCGGAAATTCTGGCGGCGGCGCGAGAGGCGCCTCGACGCGCAGGATCTGCGCGCATCCGGCGAGGAACGCCGCGAGGAGCGCGGCCGCCGCAACGGCGTTGCGATGGCGGGGATGGCGCATCTCAGGCCTTCTTCAGCTTCACTTTGAATTTCACCTTCACGTCGGCACCGATGGCGTCGCTCGCCTTCCATTCGCCCAGCCCGATGCCGAAGTCGCCGCGCTTGAGCGTGAGCTCGCCCTCCATGGTCGCGCCGTCGCCGGAAGGCGACCAGGTGAAAGGCACTTCCACCGCCTGCTTGACGCCTTTCAGCGCGAGCGTGCCGCGCGCGACGTAGCCCTTGCCGTCGCGGCGCAGGTCGGTGGAATGGAACTCGGCCTGCGGAAAGCCGGCGTAGTCGAACCAGTCCTTGTTGCGGATCTCCTTGTTCACGTCCGCGATATTCATGTCGGCGCTCGTCACCTTGACGACGACGTCGAGGCTGCCGCCGGCGGGCTTCTGCGGGTCGAAGCGCAGGCGCGTGTCGAATTCCTTGAACACGCCCGGCGCCGGATTCTTCTCGAAGCTCGCGAAGAACTCGAGCTTGCTGCCCGAGGGATCCATTTTCCAGCCCGCGCCTTGAGCGAAAAGCGGCGCGGAAAGCACGAGCGACACGCCGCACAGTGCGGCGAGGGAGAGCATTTTCTTCATGACGTTCTCCAGGGAAGCATGCGCGAGAGCACGGTATCTTTCTTCACGTAGTGGTGCCGCAGGGCCGCGCCGACATGCGCGAAGAGCACGACCGCGAGCAGCGTCACCAGCCACCCGTGGACGGTCGCGAACAGGTCGGCCACGGCCTTGTCGGGCGCGGCGATCGCCGGCAGCGGGATCGTCCAGAAGATCCTGAACGGCACGTTGCTCGCCGAGCTGATGACCCAGCCGGTCACGGGCAGCGCGATCATCAGGACATAGAGCAGGAAGTGCGAAAAGTGCGCGCCGGCACGCTCCCACAGCGGCATTTCCCAGGGCAGCTCGGGCGCGCGATGCGCAAGGCGCCACGCGAGGCGCAGCGCGAGCAGCGCCAGGATCAGCATCCCGATCGACTTGTGCCAGACTAAAAGGTCGAGCTTGCGCGGCGACACATGCCAGGCCACCGCGACCAGGCCGAGCGCAATCTGCGCGAAGATGAGCGCCGCCATCGCCCAGTGAAACACCTTGGCGGTCGCGTTCCAGGATTCGACGTCGTTGCGATGCATGTGCCGTGGTCCGTCCACATTCTATCCAAAGCGATAGACCGCGATGCGCGAGCGGCTATTCCGATCGCGCCAGGATCGCCGCCAACTCGCCGGGCACGAGAATCATGCTGTCGTGCCCGGTTTTGAGGTCGTGGAAGCACCACTTCGGGTCGCTTCGGTATTTTGCGGCGAACTGATCGAACGTCCCGGTCGCGGGCGACGAGCAGTAGATGAACGTCTTGGGCAGCGCTGCGGCCGACGAGTTCGCGCGCCGTACCGCCTGGGTGAAGCAGCGGTAGGGGTTGCGCAGCTCGCGCCGTCGGGAAAAGGCGACATGCTCGTCATTCACGACACCCCACAGCGACGGCGGCGGCGGCTCGACGTAGCCCGTGCGCTCGCCCTGCTCGCGGAAACCCGCGGCGCGTTCGGGCAGCACGTAGTCGAGCGCGCACTTGCCGTTCTCTGGAACGAAGGCGTCGAGGTAGACGAGGCGTCGAATCCGCTCGGGACAACGCTCGGCCGCACCGGTGACCACCATACCGCCGTAGCTATGGCCGACCAGCACCACCTCGCGCAGATCTTCCATCTCCATGAGCCCGACCACGTCCTGCACGTGCACTTCGAGATCGATGTCGGGCCGCGCGAGGTGCGCGCGCTCGCCCAGGCCCGTGAGCGTTGGCGTGTGCACCTCGTGCCCCGCGCGCCGTAGGATCGGGCGGACCGCGCGCCACTTCCAGCCGCCCGACCAGGCGCCGTGCACCAGTACGAAAACCGCCATGCGGGGCGCTTTCAGTCCGGAGCCGGCGCGGTTTCGAAATAGCGATACAGGATCGGCAGGAGCAGCAGCGTGAACGTCGTCGCGGAGACGATTCCGCCGACGATGACCACCGCGAACGGGCGCTGGGTTTCCGAGCCGATGCCGTGCGAGAGCGCCGCCGGCAGCAGGCCCAGGCCCGCCATCAGCGCGGTCATCAGGATGGGCCGCAGCCGCAGCAGCGCGCCCTCGACGACGCTCGCGCCGAGATCGCGCCCCTTCAGCGACAGCTCCATGATCTGCTCCACCATGATGACTCCATTCTGCACCGAGATGCCCGCCACCGCGATAAAACCCACCGCGGCGGACACCGACAGGTGCAGGCCCGCGAGGGCGAGCCCGGCAATCCCGCCGATCAGGGTGAACGGGATCATGAGCAGCACCAGCGTCGCCTTGGCCACCGAGCGGAACGCCCAGAACAAGAGCGAAAAGATCAGGAGCAGGCTCACCGGAACGATGAGCCTCAGGCGCGCCGCGGCGCGCTGCTGGTTCTCGAACTGCCCGCCCCAGGTGATCGAGTACCCGGGCGGCAGGTGGACCGCTTCCGCGACCCGCTGCTGCGCCTCGGCGACGAAGCTGCCCTGGTCGCGTCCGATCAGGTTGGCCTTGATCGTCGCGTTGCGGCCGCTGCGCTCGCGCGCGACGCGGAACGCGCCCTGCTTCAGCTCGACCGTCGCGATGTCGCCGAGCGCGATCGTCCCGGCGCCGCCCGGCAGGGCGACCTGCAGGTTCGCGAGATCGTCGACCGCGTCGCGGTAGCGCTCCTCGAGACGCAGCGTGACGTCGAAGCGCCGGTCTCCCTCGTAGAACGCGTTGACCGCGGCGCCCGCGAGCGCGGTCTGGATCACCACGCCCACGTCGCTGACGTTGACCCCGTAGCGCGCAAGGCGCATCCGGTCGAGCGTGATCGTCGCTTCGGTCTGTCCGCCGATGCGGAAGGCCGCGACGTCGGTCGCGCCGCGGATCCCGGACAGGATGCGCTCGATCTGATCGGCCTTGTCCTGCAGGATTTCGAGGTCCGGACCGAATACCTTGACCACGATCTCGCCTTTCGCTCCCGACAGCGCCTCCTCGACGTTGTCCTGGATGACTTGAGAGAAATTGGTCGGCACGCCCGGCAGCGCGTGGATCTTGCGCGACATGTCGCCGACGAGCTCGTCCTTGGTGGAAAAGCGCCAGGTGCCCCGCGGGTGCAGGTCCGCCAGGACCTCGAGGTTGTTGGGGCCCTTCGGGTCGGTGCCGTCGTCGGGCCGGCCGACCTGGGTCACCACGTTGCCCACTTCCGGATAGCCGCGCAGGATGGCGCGCACGTCGCGCTCGACCTCCTTGGTCCGCTCGAGCGATGTCGAAGGCGGCAGCGAGATCGTGAGCCAGATGTTGCCCTCGTCGAGCTTCGGGAGGAACTCGGTGCCCAGAAGGGGCGCCGCCGCGAGCGAGACTCCCAGCAGCGCGACCGAGACGCCGATGGCCGCGGAGCGATGAGCTTCGAGCCGGGAAAGCATGGCGCGGTAGCGCTCCTGCAACGCGCGCATCCAGCTGCTCTCCCGTTCCACCATCGCCTCGCCTTTCATCGCGTAGGCGAGCAGCGTCGGAACGAGCGTCAGCGTCAGGAGGATCGCGCCGAGGAGAGCGAATGACAAGGTATAGGTCATCGGCGTGAAAATCTTTCCCTCCACCCGCTGGAAGGTGAAGATCGGCAGGAACGCCGTGATGATGATCGCCTTGGAGAAGAGGATGGGATGGCCGAGCTCGACGGCGGTGTTCTTCAACGCGTGCATGCGCCAGCCGTAACCCGCGTGCAGCGGGTTGTGCTCCTCGTGCGCGAGAGCGAGTCTCACCATCAACGCCTCGACCAACACCACCGCGCTGTCGATGATGATGCCGAAGTCGATCGCGCCGAGCGATATCAGGTTGGCGGACACGCCGCGCGCGTCCATGAGAGCGAACGCGAACAGCAGCGACAGCGGGATGACCGAGGCGACGATCAGCGCGGTGCGCCAGTTGCGCAGGAATACGACCAGGATCGCGATCACCAGAGCCGCGCCCAAGAGGAGGTTCTCGGCTACCGTCTGCACGGTATGCTCGATCAGCCCGGTGCGCTCGTAGAACGGCGTGATCTTCACGCCCCGGGGCAGCTTGGCGTTCACCTCGCGCACCTTGTCCTCGAGGGCGGCCACCACCTTGGTCGCGTTGCCGCCTTTCACCATGACTACGATGCCTTCGACGATGTCGTCGCGGTCGTTGAACGCGACCACCCCCGAGCGGGGCCGCGATCCTATGGCGACATGCGCCGCCACGTCCCTGACGAGGATCGGCCGCCCGCCGCGCGTGGCGACGGCCACCTGGCCGACGTCATCGAGGCTGCGGAACAGGCCTATTCCGCGGACCACCAGCGACTCCTCTCCGCGGCGCAGCAGCCCCCCGCCCATGTTGGCGCTGTTGTTTCCGACGGCCGTGGCGATCTGGTCGATGGTCACGGCGAATTTCTTCATCAGGTAGGGATCGAGGCGGACCTGGTACTCCTTGATCGTGCCGCCGAAACTCACCACGTCCGCGATTCCGGGCACGATGCGCAGGGCCGGCCTGATCGTCCAGTCCTGGATCGCGCGCACCTCGTTCGCCGGCATATCCGCGGGCGCATCGAGCATGTAGCGGTAGATCTCGCCGACGGCTGTGGTCAGCGGCGCGAGCGTCGGCTGGAGGTTGGCCGGCAGGCTCACGATCTGCAGCCGCTCGAGCACCTGCTGGCGCGCGAAATAGTCGTCGGTCTGGTCGGCAAAGGTCAGCGTGACCACCGAGAGGCCCGTGATCGACACCGAACGCAGGTTGGTCATGCGCGGCACGCCGCTCATCTCGCGCTCGATCGGCAGCGTGACGGCGCGCTCGACTTCCTCCGGAGCCTGCCCCGGCGCCTGGGTGACGATCTGCACCTGCACGTCCTGCACGTCGGGGAAGGCCTCGATAGGCAGATTGCCCAGCGCGTTCCAGCCGAACAGGACCAGCGCCGCGGTCGCCACGAGCACGAATACGCGCTGGCGGAGCGCGAAACCGATGAGACGCTCGATCACTACTGCACGGATTCGAGTTCGCTATTGAGCAGCACCGAGCCGGCCACGACGATGCGCTCGCCGGCGTCGATCCCGGACTCGAGATAGCTGTAGTCCCGGTCCTGGACGGCGAGCCCGACGCGGCGGCGTGCGAAAACGCCCTCGCTCCGCTCGACGAAGACATAGCTGTACAGCCCCTCGGTGACGAGCGCCGTATTGGGCACGCGGACCGCCGTGCGGTTCTCGTCCGCGAGCAGGGTGACGCGCGCGTACATCTCGGGTTTCAGCTTTCCCTGCGGATTGGCCACTGCGCATCGCACCGGCACGCGCCGCGTCGCCGGATCCACGACCATGCCGATCCGGTCGATGCGCGCCCGGAACCGCTCGCCCCGCCAGGCGTCCACCTCGACCGAGACGGGTTGCCCGGGCGCGACTTTCGGCAGATCGCTCTCCGGCAGATCGATGAGCACCCACAGCTTCGCCGGGTCGGTGATGACGTAGAGCGGATTGGGAAGATCGGGCCGCACTTCCATCCCCGGATTGGCCTGGCGGTCCGCGACCACGCCCGAGATCGGCGCGCGCAGGACGTAGCGGCTTTCCTCGCCGGCGCTTCCGCCGGGAGCGAGATTGCGCAGGCGCAGCGACGCGCGCGCGGTCTCGGCGCGAGCCTGCGCGAAGTCTGCCTGGGCCGACTCCAGATCTTTCTTCGCCAGCACCTGGCCCTCGTACAGCGCCACCGCGCGATCGAGCGCGAACCGCTTGCGTGCCTCGTCTGCTTCCGCCTTGCGCAAATCGGCCACGGCCGCGGCAAGGTCAGGTGAATCGAGCACGGCGAGCTCGTCTCCCGCCTTGACCGCGTCTCCAGCCTGCACTTTCAGCGCGACGATGCGCCCCGAGATCGGCGAGCTCACGCGCGCGGTGGACGCTTCGTTGAACGTCACCCGGCCGTTCAGCGGCTCGGCGAGCGGCACCGGGAAGACCTCGACGGGCTTCACGCTGATCGCGGAAAGCTGGGCCGATGCGGGCGCGTATCGAAGCACGCCGGGCTCCCCCCTCGGCGCCACGGGCATGGCCGCGGAATCCCCGAACCAGCCGGCCGCGCCGTGGGCGAGCACCGTCGCAGCGACGATCAGCGCAATCGCTATAGCCGCGACGACCGATTGTGAGACTCTTCCCATCTGCTCCCTCGAAAAGCCGGCAACGTTGCGGGGAGCGCATTATCCTGACACAGCACTTGCAAGCGACTGACGGAAGCTTTCACTCCGCTGTCGCGCAAACGAATGAGAATTCGTCTCGAATCGTCGAGCGGCTATGGCGCGATCGCACCTCAGCCGGTCTTCGTGCCTGACAAAAATTAAGGAGCCGGCTGCCGCATGAAGCAGTCAGCGCTCTGCAAGCCCGACAACGTACAATTCACGCGACTTTCGGTCACACGACGCACTGTAGCGCGCGGTAGTGCGCGGTAGTGCGCGATTTTTTCCGGTTTTCTTCGAAGCGCCAGGAAAACGCCGCCTTCGAAAATCTTGAAGGTTCTCCCTGCGAATGCGCGAAACCGGTTGTCATCACGCTGCATTGCTGATTCACGGCCTTTGCGGAAATCCGCTGGAAATGCAGTATCTCGCCAAGCGCCTGCGCAAGGAGGGATTTGCGACGTGCGTGCCGCATTTCGAGGGCTACGGTTTCGGCGGGCGTTCCGACCCGTTCGCAACCGGGAGCTGGCGGGAGTGGAGGGCGCAGGTTCTCGAGCGCTTCGATGAGCTTTCGCGCAGCTATCGCAGTGTATGCGTTTCCGGATTGTGCGTCGGCGCCGTCCTCGCGCTCGATCTCGCGGCCGAACGCCCCGGCCAGGTGGCCGCTCTGTCTCTGCTCGCGACCACGCTCGCCTACGACGGGTGGAGCCTTCCCTGGTATCGATTCCTCGCGCCCCTCGCCTACTACACGCCGCTGCGGTACTGCTACTCGTACCGGGAGCGGCATCCCTACGGTGTGAAGAACGAGTCGTTGCGCAAGTGGATCGCGCGCGAGATGTCGGTGAACACGACCTCGATCGCCGGCGCCTCGAGGCTGCCGATGACCGCGGTCTACCAGGCGAAGGGCCTCATGCGTCACGTAAAGGGGGTGATTCCGGCGGTCAAATCGCCGGTGCTTGTCATCCACGCCAAGGAAGACGACGTGGCCAGCGTGAAAAGCGCCGAGTTCGTTCTCGAGAACATCGGATCGGACGACGTGGACTTCGTGTTGCTGCACGACAGCTACCACATGGTGACGCTGGACAACGAAAAGGATCTGGTCGCAGGCGAAACCATCCGCTTCTTTCGCGATCGGACCCAGGCCCCCGGGGCGGTGCCTGCTGGAAACCTGGCGGCGGTGCCTCTCAGAGAATCGGCGGTCGGCTGACCCGTGAGCACCGTGGCCGTCATTCAGCAGCTGATTGCGGCAGCGGCCGAGGTGCCGGTGGAGAGCCTCGACCCGAACCGCCCGTTGCAGGAACTCAACGTAGACTCGCTCACGGTGCTCGAGGTGATGTTCGATATCGAAGACAAGTTCAAGATCAAGATGCCCGAGGAGCGGGTGCCGATCCGAACCGTACGGGATATCGCGGACCTCGTGGATCGACTCGTTGCACTACGGCCGGCGGACATAAGCAGCGCCCAGTGAATCCGCGTCGCGTCGTGGTCACCGGCATGGGGGTGATGAGTCCGCTGGGCAACGACTGCGACAAGTTCTTCGACAACCTACTGAACGGCCGGTCTGGAATTCGGAAGCTCTCGGCCAAATTCGCCGACCAACTCACCGCCGACGTCGGTGGCGAAGTCGACTACGATGCCGCGACGCGTTTTCCCAGGCCCAAGCTCGCGCTTCTCGACCGGTTCAGCCAGTTCGCGCTCGAAGCCGCCGCCCAGGCGATCCGGGACGCGGGCATCGAGCTCGATGAATCTCTCAAGGCCTGCACCGGAGTGTTCGTCGGAACCGGTTTGGGCGGCGCGAGCACGATGGAGGCCGGCTACGAGGAGATATTCCGCGGCGGCAAGGATCGATTGCCCCCCCATACGGTTCCCCGCACCATGAATAACGCCGCCGCAGGCCACATCTCCATCGAATACGGGCTGCGCGGGTCCAGCTTCACCTATTCCACCGCGTGCTCCTCATCAGCGATAGCCATCGGCGAGGCGTGCCGGGCGATCCGTCATGGCTACCTCGAGTCGGCGATCGCCGGGGGCTCCGAATCGCTGCTAACGCTGGGCACGATTCGCGCCTGGGAGGCGCTGCGGACGCTCGCCGTAACTGACGCGGACGACCCCGCCGCTTCGTGCCGCCCATTCTCCAGGGACAGGACCGGACTCGTGCTCGCCGAGGGCGCGGGCATGCTGGTGCTGGAAACTCTCGACCAGGCCTCGCGGCGCGGCGCACGGATTCACGCCGAGGTGATCGGCTATGGGAGCGCGAGCGATGCTTCGCACCTGACCCGTCCGGGCGAGGAAGGACAGGTCCGGGCGATCCGGCTGGCGCTCGCGGACGCAACTGCGTCCCCGGATGAAATCGACTACATCAATGCACACGGCACCGGCACGCTGGCGGGCGACGCGATCGAGACCTCCGCGATCAAAAAAGTTTTCGGCGGCCATGCCGGGCGTATTCCGGTCAGCTCGACCAAATCGATGCACGGGCACCTGATGGGAGCTGCCGGCGCAGTGGAATTCATCGCCTCGATCATGGCGATCGGCCGCGGAGCCGTTCCGCCCACCGCCCACCTTCGCGTTCCGGATCCAGAATGTGATCTGGACTACGTGCCCAATCTCGGGCGCGGAGGAGTCGCGGTTCGGACCGTGATGTCCAATTCCTTCGCTTTCGGCGGCAGCAACGCCGTGCTCATCGCACGCTCCTTCGTACGATGAGCCGGGCGTGAGCGTCACCCGAGTCCGCGCATCCAGCCGAGCAGCGCCGCGACCACCGCCTGCGGCTGCTCGGGGACGAGCGCGTGGCCGGCGTCCGCGATGGTGGCGACGCTGACGCGCTCGCCGAATTCCTCGCGCAGGTCGTTCGCCGTCGCGCGCGGCCGAAAAGCGTCGTGCTCGGCCTGCAGGTCGAGCAAGGGCGCGCGGCCCGCGCCCCACCACGCCTCCTGCGGCGTCGCCAGCCCCGCGGCGCGCTGGCTCGCGTTCACCTCGGGATGAAAACCCGCGAGCCAGGCGCTCGCATCGTGGCCCGGCGCGAAGAAGGCGAATTGCAGATACTTCAGGCGCTCGGCATCGGGCAGCGAGACGTCGGCGCATTTCGTGACCGCCTCGGCGAGCGCTTCGGGATATCTCTTCGCCGCGGCGGCGAGGATCGCCACACCGCGAACGAGCTTGGGATGATCGGCGGCGGTCATGCGCGCCACCCAGTTGCCGAAAGCGTGTCCGACCACCACCGCCGGCCCGGCCTTCTCATGCGCGATCACCGCGGCGACGTCCCGCGCGAGGTCGTGCAGGGTGAGTCCCTTCATCGGCCCCCTGCTCTTGCCGATGCCGCGCGGCTGCGGGCGCAACACGCGGTATCCGATCTTGGCCAGTTCGCGCGCGAGGTCGTCGTAGTCTTCGGCGCCGCGGCCGCGCGAGGGCAGGATGACCACGAGCGGCCCCTTGCCTTCGACGATCGTCTCGATGCGCGCATCGCGCGTGGCGACCACGGCGTTCATCGCCCGCATGATACGCGCGGGATTCGTCCGCCCGAAAAAAAGGGGCACCGAGGAGCCCCTTTCGGGCTGCACTCGGCGCCCTGCTGCCCGTTAACCGTTCCTTACGTCGTTTGATCCGCGAGCCGCAGCTCGCGGTTGGGGAAGGCGGCGTCGCGCGCCTGGAACATGCACATCAGGGAGAGCAGGCCGCCCCAGATGAAGAATGCGGCGGATGCGGTTTCGAGAATCAGGGTCACAATATTCATGATTTCGTCCCCAGTGGATTGCTCTCAGCGACGGCCCTAGAATGTCGCCCGCACCGGCTCGACGTCCTTGGCGTGGTTCTCGTACAGGGACGGGAGGTAGCCTGCGTCGCCCGCGGCGGCCTGGATCACGGCGATCGCGGCGGCGTCGGTGCTCGCGGCGGAAACCTTGGCGTTTTCGGCGGGGGTCTTGGAGCCCGCATGCGCCGGAATTAGCATCAGCGCGGCGGCGCAGATTGCGATGGCGACGGCGGCTATCGTGATCAAGCTGAAAGATCCGGACTTGCGGTCTTGGTTTTCGCGGTTGCTCATTTTGTGTCTCCCTTTCGTTCTAGGGCTGCGGAAATCGCCTGCCCGATGGAGAGCACTTTAGGATGTCACCCGTACGATTTCGCCGTCGCACGTCACTCTGGTTTCGTGCCGGACGCCACAATCGCGCGGATACGGTGAGGCTCGTCACGGCGGTTCTGTGCCAAACGCACATTCCGGGGTTCCGCTGCTCGCGGTCTTCGGCGACTGCTTCGCCGTCGACGAACGCCGGGCGCCGCTGCGGAAACTGCCGAGGACTCCGCTGAGGCACAAAATAAAAAGGGGCACCGAGGAGCCCCTTCCCTGCTGCACTCGGCGCCCTGCTGCCCGGTAACCGTTCCTCAGGTCGTTTGATCCGCGAGCCGCAGCTCGCGGTTGGGGAAGGCGCCGTGGCGCGCCTGAAAGATGCAGCTCAGGGAGAGCACGCCACCCCAGATGAAGAATGCGACGAGTGCGGTTTCGAGGATCAAGGTCGCGATATTCATGATTTCGTCCCCCAGTGAATTGTGCTCAGCGACGGGCCTAGTACGTCGCCCGCACCGGCTCGTCGTCCTTGGCGCGGTTCTCGTACAGGGACGGGAGATAGCCTGCGTCGCCCGCGGCGGCCTGGGTCACGGCGTTCGCGTTGTCATCGATGGTCGCGGAAACCTCGGCGCTCGCAGCGGACGCTTCGGACCCCGCTTGGGCCGGCATCAGCATCAGCGCGGCGACGCACACGGCGATCGCGACGGCCGCCATCGTGAAGGTGTTCAGGGCTCCGGACTTACGGTCTTCGCTTTTGCGGTTGTTCATTTTGCGTCTCCTCTTCGTTCTAGGGCTGCGGAAATCGCCCGCCCGATGGAGAGCACTCTAGGAGGTTGCCCGGGCGACTTCGCCGTCGCACGCCACTCTCGTTTTGTGCCGGACGGCACAATCCGGGGGCCGCGGTGCGGACCGTCACGGCGGGTCTGTGCGAAACGCACATTCGGGGACCGGCGGCGGGCCGCCCCTCGGGAGATCGGCGGGGGGACCGAGAAGTGCCGCGGAGAAACGGGCCGGGAGCGGCCCGGGAGCTACCAGTGCGCCGGGAGGCGCTTGTGGACCTTGATCTGCTTGGCGTCGACCGAAATGTAGCCGCCCGCGGTGAGGTCCTTGACGATCCGGTTCACCATCTCGCGCGAGCCGCCGATGCGCTCGGCGATGTCCTGCTGGGTCAGGCGCTCGGGGATCACGCGCGCGCCGCCCGCCTCGACCGCGCTCTCGTCGACGAACTTGGCGAAGCGCCCGTAGACATCCTTCAGCGCCAGGTCGCGCACCTGTTTTACGAGGCTGCGCGTCTTCGCGATGAGGAGGTGGATGAGGTGGCGGGCAAACGGGGGGTTGCACTCGAGCAAGCCGTCGACGTCGCTCATCGGGATGACGAAGCAGCGGCACGGCTCCATGGTCATGACCGAAGCGGAGCGCTTGCCTCCGTCGAGCACCATCTCGCCGAAGTAGTTGCCCTCGCGCGCGGTGCTGAGGACTACTTCCTTGCCCTCCTCGTCGCTCACGAACACCTTGACGCGTCCGGAGAGCAGAACATAGAGCGAGTCCGTCTCGTCGCCTTCGTTGATGATGATCGCGTTCTTGGGGAAGCTGCGCGCGACTCCGTTGGGAGCGAGCTTCTTCAGCGCGTTCTCGTCGAAAACCGCCAGGGGCCCGATACCTTGCGACAAGGCCTGCGATGCGGACATGCACCCTCCCGGATGACTCGCGCGAAACCGGAATTTTGACACGGCCGGGGCCGCTTGTGCGAGCCTGACGGGGGGTGTCGGGAGGGATTCGCCGCGGGCATTGGGCACGCAAAGTCTAGTCGAAACGCGTGCGCCCAGCGCTTTTGGGCTACCCTCCCTCGCCATGAAGCGGCTCCTCCTCGCCCTCTTCCTCGCGCTTGCCGCCACCGCGCACGCACAGACCTATCCGGCGAAGCCGGTGCGCCTCGTCGTGCCGTTTCCTCCCGCGGGAGGGAACGACGTGTTCGCGCGCATCGTGGCGCAGAAGCTGTCGGAGGCGTGGAAGCAGCAAGTGCTGGTCGAAAACCGTCCGGGCGCAGGCGGCGCGGTCGGTACCGAGTTCGCCGCGAAGAGCGCGCCCGACGGCTATACCCTGCTCCTCGGGCATACGGGAACGCTCGCCATCAACCCGGCGCTGTATACGAAGCTCGGCTACGACCCCTCTCGAGACTTCGCGCCCATTGGGACGCTGGCCTCGGCGCCGCTCGTCCTGGTCGTGAATTCCAGCGCGCCGATCCGCACCGTCGGCGACGTCATCGCGCAGGCGAAAACAAAACCGGGCGAGATCAACTACGCCTCGAGCGGCAGCGGCACCGGCTCCCATCTGTCGGGCGAGCTGCTCCAGTCTCTTACCGGAATCAAGCTCACCCACGTGCCCTACAAAGGCACCTCGCCCGCGATCACCGACCTGCTGGGCGGACAAGTGCAAATGATGTTCAGCGTCATCCCGGCCGCGCTGCCGCAGATCAAAGCCGGAAAACTGCGCGCCATCGCCGTCACGAGCAGCCAGCGCATGCCGCAACTGCCCGACATAGCGACGGTGGCCGAATCCGGCGTCCCCGGCTTCGAAAGCACCCTCGCCTACGGCATCCTCGCCCCACGCGGGACGCCCGCGGCGGTACTCGAGGAAATCCATGCGCAACTGGCGCGCATCACGGCCACGAAGGAGTTTCGCGAACGGGTGGACTTCGAAGGAGCCGTGGTGCTGGCGGGAACCAGCGCCGACTTCGCGGCGCTGATCCGGGAACAGGCGGAAAAGTGGGCCAGGGTGATCCGGGCTTCGGGCGTCAAGCCGGAGTGAGAGCTGGGTTACTCCGCCCCCACGACCGCCCTGAACTTCCGCATCGCCTCCGGATGCTTCCCCGCAAACTCCCGCGTCACGCTCTCGGTTCTCTCTCTCCACGCTTGAACCGCATCGGGCGGGACAACCGCGTACTTTGCGCCCCGCGACACCAGCTCCGCGACCAGGCGCGCGTCGTCGGCCTGCATTTCGCTCCATTTTCCCGTGATGGCGACGCGTGCGGATTCCACGAGCGCTCTCCGTTCCTCCTCAGGCAGCGCCTCGGACCAAGTCTTCTCGGCGATCAAAAAGTAAGTGTAGAAAAGCAGCCCCGGCACCAGGCTCGCGCTCGGCGCATCGTGCACGTTCTTCCCCCAACCGCCGGGCGAAGTGATGATGCCGTCCGTCGCTCCGCGCGCCAGCGCCGCGCCCATTTCGATCGCGGGAAACACGACCGGCGTGGCGCCCAGACTCCTGACGATGTCCTGGTACACGCCCGGCCCGGCGACGCGGATCTTCAGTCCCTTCATGTCGTCGGGCGTGCGCACCTGCCGGTTCTTGAAAATCATGATGGTGTCCGCGCCGCGCATGACGGCGAGCACTTTGAGTCCATGCGGCTCGACGTAGCCGCGCACCAGAGCGAGGACGCCTTCGGCCACGCCCGGTTTCGTCATCAACCCATCGGTGATGGTGAACGGCAGGTTGAGAAACCCAAGATCGGGATCGATCGACTGCAGGAAGGCGCTGTTGACGAAGGTGAGCGGAACCGTTTTGTTCCGCACCGCGTCCAGCGACGCCTGCCCCAGATAGAGGACCTTGCCGCCGGGGTTGACGGCGATCGTCAGCGTCCCCTGCGTGCGCTTCGCCACCTCCGCCGCCATCTGCGTGATCTGCGTGTAGCGCGGGTGCGGCGGCGCGATGTCGTGCACCAGCACGGCTTCGCCGGCCATCGCCCCTCCCGCCGCCACGAGAAGCGAGGCGGCGAAAAGCCAGGATCGAAACCGCGGGTGCGGGCGAAGGCCCGCGGGACGGAGCGTCCCGAAGAGACTCAGTGAGAGCGGCCGCCGGCGACGCGCCGGGTCTTGTGGTGGGACGCGCGCGATGGCTTCCTTGCGCGCTTGACGTGACGCATGTAGCTCAGCACGGGCGGGGCGAGATCGTCGGCGTGCCCCCAGACTTCCGCCGCGTGCGTGAAGCGGCCGAACATATAAGCTATGCCCAGCCCCACTAGAGGCCACACCACTAATATCGCCGCCCAAGTGATCCAGCTCATAGACCCCCCGACTGGAGTTGCACGATCACACGCGAACCGCAGCTTCACGGTATACCAAGTTCGCGGTGAGGCCAAGAGCGTGCGAGAAATTTTCCCGGTGATTTTGCAATTGAGGGGCGAAACGCAGCGATTTGTCACCCGCAGGCGACACTTTCCAAGGAGCGCTCACTAACAGTGTCGGGAATTACTCTCAACGGTGTCAGGAGAAACGTTCAAGGGATGTAGGAAGATCGCCTAGGCGATCAGGCTCAGGCGATGCTCTCGCGCAGCGCCTTTGCCGTCTCCTTGCCGCGATCGAACTCCGCGCGCCGGCGCGCGAGCTCCTCCGGAGAGAGGCGCTCGGGATTGCAGTAGTCGAGCTTCCACCCCGCGGTCCCGCTCCAGCGCAAAGGCGAGCACAGTGTAGTGCGCGGTTCCGCCGCGGTTTCCAGCAGCGTCAAGGCGAGCTCGAGCGTCGTCTCCTGCGACTCCACGTCGTGCGGCCTTCCGGCGCTGTTGCCCAACGGAAAATCGGAGAAGAGAAAGCGCGCCACGCCGCAATGCTCGACGATATCCTTGGCGCAGCCCATGACGACCGTGGCGATGCCGTTCGCTTCGAGGTGGCGCGCGACCAGGCTCACCGTTTGGTGGCACACCGGGCAGTTGGGCACGAGAACGACGGCGTCGGCCGAGTCTTCCTTGCAGCGCGCGAGGGCCTCCGGCGCATCCACGTCGATGGTGTGCTGCTGGCTGCGGTTGGTCGGCACGCCGTGGAAGCGCGGTGCGAGCCGCACTCTTCCGGCCGCGGCGGCGCGGCGCAGCGCAGGCAGGGGAAACCAGGTGCCGCTGTCCTCCATGCTGGTGTGCTTGCGGTCGATCGCGACGTGCGCGATGCGCAAGTCGTGGTCCACGCCGGTGTCGCCCGAGTACACGCCATAGAACTTCGCGCCGGCGTTGTAGGGCGCGCCCGGTCCCTGCTCGCCCTTGTCCGGCCGATAAGGCGCCGCGGTGGTGATCAGGGCAACGCGCGAGCGCGAAAGCGGCTTCGACAGCGGCCGGAAAGGCGCCTCGGCGTAATGCGCCCACGCGTAGGGATTGCCGTAGCCGAGCGCGAGATACCAGGCGCGCGTGCGCTCGATGTACGCGATCGGAGCGTCCTCGGAGATCACCTGGCGCCGATTGCTTTGTTGCACTGCATTATGGCTTCCGGGGTAGTGGCAACCGGGAGAGTTTAGTTCATACTTCCCGGCGCGATCCAAATCCGCGCCGGCTGCGTTCGCCGCCGGCATCAAAAGGAGGAAGAGAATGCGCCTCAACATCAACGGCAAGAATCACGAGGTCGACGTCGATCCGACCACGCCTCTGCTCTGGGTGATCCGCGAGGAAGTCGGCCTCACCGGCACCAAATACGGCTGCGGCGTGGCCCAGTGCGGCGCCTGCACGGTGCACGTGAACGGACTCCCGGTGCGCTCCTGCCAGCTCCCGGTGAGCGCCGCGGGCGGCGCCAAGATCACCACCATCGAAGGCCTCGCCAGCGGCAAGACCCTGCACAAGGTGCAGAAAGCGTGGCTCGATCTCGACGTGCCGCAATGCGGCTACTGCCAGTCCGGCATGATCATGGCGGTGGCGGCGCTCCTCAAATCGAATCCGAATCCGACCGACGCCGACATCGACGCGAGCATCACCAACATCTGCCGCTGCGGGACCTTCCAGCAGGTCCGCGCGGCGATCCACAACGCGGCCAAGGCGTGAGGAGACGACCATGACAGCCATGCCTAAATTCACGTTCACCCGCCGCAAATTCCTCATCAGCACGGCCGCGGTCGGCGGCGGACTCGCGCTCGGATTGCGCCTGCCGCCGTTCGGGCCCGAAATCGCGCGTGCGGCCGACGGTTCGCCCGAAATCACCGTCTGGGTGGTGATCCGTCCGGACAACAGCACCGTCGTGCGCGCCGTGCGCGCCGAGATGGGCCAGGGCACGATCACCGGCCTCGCGCAGCTCGTCGCCGAAGAGCTCGATTGCGACTGGAGCCGCGTGTCGGTCGAGTACCCGACGCCCGGCGAGAGCGTCGCGCGCAAGCGCGCCTGGGGCGAGTTCTCCACCGGCGGCAGCCGCGGCATCCGCCAATCGAACGAGTACGTGCGCAAGGGCGGAGCGGCCGCGCGCATGATGCTCGTCAAAGCCGCCGCTGACAGGTGGAAGGTGCCCGTTTCCGAGTGCGTTGCGGCGGCGAGCGTCATCACCCACACACCCTCGGGCCGCAAGGTGACCTACGGCAAGGTGGCGGAAGCCGCCGCCAGGCTCGAGCCGCC
>Ga0137397_10000612_pt1 | contig 24599 bp, 23 predicted proteins | sample czorhiz116metaG_FD_106658 | JGI IMG/M metagenome (GOLD analysis project Ga0137397, IMG submission 106658) | Vadose zone soil microbial communities from Angelo Coast Range Reserve, California, USA - czorhiz1.16 metaG | ecosystem: Environmental > Terrestrial > Soil > Vadose zone | place: USA... | reverse complement strand
GGAGGATGCCGCTCCTCCTGCCAGCGAGTTCGTTGCGAGCATCTCTCTCAACCTGCCCAACGGCACGCCGCTGCGCATCGCACTCGACCAGCGCACGCGCGTCGATCATCCCGGCGAGATGGTTCACGGCAAAGTCGTAGAAACGGTCTACGCCTTCGACCGGCCCGTAATTCCATCCGGCAGTATCGTGAGTGGCCGAATCATCAGCATTAGTCCGGTGTCCGGGGTAAAACGCACACTGGCTTTTGCCAACGGTAATTTTTCTCCCTTCCACAAATACGAGGTCACATTTGAGATGCTCACTTTGCTCGATGGCAGGCAGTTCCCGATAAAGACTACGGTTTCATCGGGAACCGCTGAAGTCGTACACCTGGTGAGCAATCCTGATAAAGCGAAGCAGAAGAGTGCGGCCGGTCGCGCGGCAGACAACGCCAAGCAGGAAACCAAAGGCAAAATACAAGAAGCAAGAAATCAGGTGAATGAAACCTGGCAAAAGATGACAGCGCCGGGGCGCATGCACCGACTCAAGCAGTTTTTACTTTCGCAATCACCATATCGCCGGCAGTACCTGGAGCTGGGCACGCGATTTGTTGCGGATCTCGACGCGCCGCTGGATTTTGGCGAAACCACGCGCACCGGCGGACAGCTCGCCGCCGTGGGAGGCGCGCTGGTGCCCGACAGCACCCTCAAAGCGCGGTTGGTTGCTGAAGTCAGCTCAGCGACTGCTACGCGCGGCACTTCGGTCACCGCCATTCTGACCGAGCCGCTCTATTCGCCGGCGCACCAGTTGATTCTTCCGGTGAACAGCCGCCTGATCGGCAGAGTTCTGCAAGCGAAACCTGCGCATAAGCTGCACCACAACGGGGAACTGCGCGTGATCTTCGAGCGCATTGAAACTTCCGAAGAAGCCGTTCAGGCGTTGTCTCAGATGCAAACGCAAGCGGAGAACTTTCAAGCAAGTTCGCAGGCCATGGCCGGCAACCTGGAAGGTCTTGAGGTGGCTCGTAGCGCCCATATGAAGCTCGACGAGGAAGGCGGGGCGCGCACAACCGACAGCAAGACCCGGTATCTGTCGACCGGGCTCGCGGTATTGCTGGCCGCGGCCGCAACGCATCCGGATGGCGAACGTGGCACGACGGACGCTGCCGGTGATCCAGGCGTGCGCACGGCCGCCGGCGGCTCTGGCTTTCGTTTGACGGGCGCCCTGTTGAGCCTTGCAGTGAAGTCCGCACCGGTCTCGATGGCCTTTGGCGCCTATGGGGCTTCGGCGTCAATCTACTCGAATTTCATTTCCCGCGGACAAGACGTGGTCCTTCCCAAAGACACGCCGCTCGAAATCGGCTTCGGCAAGCCTCATCCCGCGGCAGCATCGCAGTCCAAGTCTCAATAGCCGCGGTCTTACAGCGGGCTGCCTTTTCTATACACACTACTTGACAAGTCGGTTACTCTGCGCGTAGGCTCGGCCCGCAGTGCAGTCAGACGCTTCCCTCTCCTGGCTCGCGCTGGCGCTCACGCCTGGCTTGGCTTCGCGTTGGAGCGCGGCGCGATCATCAGCGAATTTCCGCTGCGCACGCACCCTGCGCCGGAAAATTTCCCCATTCGAAACTGCTTCGTTGCTGGGATGCCGCTAGGAGTGGTCGTAGTGGAAGGTGCGCAATACAGCGGGTCGCTGATCACCGCGCGCTTGGCCATGGAGTTCGGCAGAGAAGTCTTCGGCGTGCGGGGGGGAACGTGACGCAGCCCGTGAGTTTCGCGCCGAACCAACTCATCAAGCAGGGCGCGAAGCTCGCCACCTGCGCCGACGACGTGATCGAAGAGCTGCCCACGCCCATCCGTGCCGCCCTCCTGCAAGCCGAGCGGCCTGAGGCCGAACAGCGGAATCTATTGGCCCGCCGCCGCACTCCGCCGCACTGAATGGCTCGGAGAAAAAGCTCTACGAGCTGCTCAGCGCCGAGGAGCCGGTGCACATTGATGATATTGTGGAACGCTCCGGCTTGAATTCTTCCGAAGTTCTGGCTACGCTCTTTGATCTGGAGATGAAAGGCATCATCCGGCAGTTGCCGGGAAAGCAGTTCAGCAAAGTCTTGCTGTAGAGGCAGATAGAGGTCCGCATCGTTGGCCTGGGGCTGGCATCCAATAGCGGAACGAATCCACAAGGGCAATCGCCGCATCCAAATGGCGACCCCGTGGGGATCCGGGCTGGGCGCTTAAGGTAGCGAGAAGGACACACGCCGCGCGGTCCGCCCTTCCTGCAATACATTACGGAGTTACAAAGGCAACATGGCTCGTTCGCTCGTTATTGTCGAATCGCCTGCAAAGGCGAAAACGATTAACAAGTATCTGGGGCGGAACTTCACCGTCAAAGCGTCCATCGGCCACGTGATGGACCTGCCCAAGAAAACGATTGGCATTCGTCTGCCCGGCGAAGAAGAGGGCGGTAAAAAGAAGAAAAAGAGCAAAGCCAAAAAGGGAAGCAAGAAAACAAAGGCTCAGGAGAAAGCGGCCGGGAAACTGATTAGCATTGATGATGACAAGATTTTTGAGCCCACCCTGCAAATCATTGCGGGCAAGGGCAAAGTCATCAATGATCTTCGCAAGGCGGCGATCACCGCGGATGCCGTCTATCTGGCGGGCGACCCCGATCGCGAGGGGGAGGCTATTTCGGCGCATCTCGCCATGGTTCTCTCCAAGCCTGCCAAGTACATTGAGCAGGAGCCGAGCGTTTCGAGATTCAAGAAGAAAGACGCAAAACCCGAAGAGCCGGTCAAGAAGGAAGAAGAGAACGAGCCCAAAAAAGAAGTCGTCGCGATTGACCCGAAAAAGATTTTTCGCGTCACTTTCAACGAAATCACCCCCAAGGCGATTCGCGCGGCCTTCGATAAGCCCCGGCAGGTAGATACCAATCTGGTGGATGCCCAGCAGGCACGGCGAGTGCTAGATCGCATTGTGGGCTACAAGGTTTCTCCGATTCTCTGGGACAAAGTGCGCCGTGGGCTTTCCGCTGGGCGCGTCCAGACCGTGGCGCTGCGGCTGATCGTCGAGCGCGAAATGCTGATCCGCGCCTTCGTTCCACAGGAATACTGGACGATTCACGCGATGCTGGATGCCGGGCAGCCGCCGCTTTTCGAAGCCAAGCTCTTCAAACACAAAGGCGAAGATATCGCGGTCTCAAACCAGGAGACCGCGGACAAGATTGTCGCTACGGTGAGCAAGGCCAAGTGGCAGGTGGCCGGCGTCACGCAAAAAGAAAAGAAGCGCAATCCTCCTCCGCCTTTCACGACTTCCAAATTGCAGCAGGCCGCCTACAACCGGCTGCGCTACACCGCCAAGCGCACGATGTCCCTCGCGCAGAAACTTTATGAGGGTGTGGAGCTTGGTGACGAAGGCTCGGTCGCGCTGATTACCTACATGCGTACCGATTCCGTGCATGTTTCGAACGACGCGCTGATCCAGGTACGTGAGTTAATCCCCGAGCGCTTTGGCTCGAACTATCTCCCGGAAAAGCCCAACTATTACAAATCGAAGAAGGATGCGCAGGAGGCCCACGAAGCGGTGCGTCCCACCGATGCCATGCGCGCTCCGGAAGACGTCCGAAAGTATCTCGACGAAGACCTTTTCAAGCTTTACCAACTCATCTGGCAGCGCTTTGTTGCGTCACAGATGCTTCCGGCGATCTTCGATCAGACCACCATCGACATTTCTGCCGGCGACTACACCTTTCGGGCTACCGGCACCGTCCAGAAATTCGACGGCTACCTCCGTGTCTATCAGATGCCCGCGTCGATCGCCGATCGCGACGACGACGAAAAAGACGACGAAGGCGAAGGCCGCGCGCTCCCGCAGGTTGCGGAAGGGCAGACTCTCCGCCTGGACAAGATTCGGCCTGACCAGCACTTCACCGAGCCGCCGCCGCGGTTCAACGACGCCACGCTAGTCAAGGAGCTCGAAGAAGACGGCATCGGGCGGCCCTCGACTTACGCTTCGATTATTTCAACCATCGTCGAACGCGAATACGTCACCAAGAACCAAGGACGCTTCTCGCCCACCATGCTCGGCGAGCGCGTCAGCGTGCTGCTGGTGAAGAGTTTCGAAGACATCTTCGACGTCACGTTTACCGCGCGGCTCGAAGAGGAACTCGACGAAATCGAAGAAGGCAAGCTGCCTTGGCGCGAAGCCGTCAAAGAGTTCTGGGAAAAATTCGTCATTGACCTCGACAAGGCCGGGGACGAGATGCTTTCCTACAAAGCCGGCATACCAACCGGGAAGAAGTGCGAAAAGTGCGGCCAGGGCGAATTGCTCGAACGCATCAGCCGCCACGGATTCTTCCTCGGGTGTTCACGCTATCCCGAATGCGATTTCATTCAGGACCTCTCCCCTGAACTTCCCGAAGAAACCAGCGGCGAACCTAAAACCGAGTATTGCGACAACTGCGGCAAGGAGATGGCCATCAAGCGGGGGCGCTTCGGCACCTTCCTCGCCTGCACCGGTTACCCGGACTGCAAGACCACCCGCCGCCTCGTTCAGGGCACGCGCATCGCGCACCAGCCCGATGAGCCGCTCGCCGAACTGTGTACGTTGTGCGGGAAAAATCTCGTGAAGAAAAGCGGCCGCTTCGGCGAATTCATCGGCTGCTCCGGATATCCGAAGTGCAAGTACACGCGCCCGATCACCATGGGCATTAAATGCCCGAAATGCAACGAAGGCGAATTTGTGCGCCGCGGCAGCGCGGGCAAGGGCGGTCGTGGCCGCCCACGAGTGTTTTACGGCTGCTCTCGTTACCCGGATTGCGATTTCACCTCGCCCCACATGCCCATCGCCGAACCGTGCCCGAAGTGCGGCGCGCCGTTCATCGTCGAGAAGCGCACCAAGATCGGCACCGTCCGCGCCTGCCTCAAGGAGGGCTGCGACTGGGAGATGCTAGTTCCCGAAGCTCAGCCGCAAGCACAGCCGGAGGAAGCTCCCGTGCCTGTGGCAGCCAAGTCCTGAGCCACCTGCATCTAAGGAAACGGTGCCGTGATTTCGCTTTCCGCGGATTTGTCCGCGCCTATACTGTATTTGGGTCTCTCCCCCGGAGCTGTAGCAGCGAATGAAAGAAGCAATTGCGAAATATCTCCAATACCTTCAGTCGGTGAAGAATTCCTCGCCGCATACGATTCTGAACTACCGCAAGGACCTCGAACAATTTCTCGCGTATCTATCGCCGCCCGGCGCACGGCCACCTGCGCTAACGGGCGTCGCCCACCCCATGATTCGTGAATTCGTCGCGCATCTCCACGATCACGGCCTGGCGAAAAGCTCCATCGCGCGGAAACTAGCAGCCCTGCGCTCGTTCTTCAAGTACTGTGTGCGCGAAGGCCGCTTGAAGGAAAACCCCGCGCGTCTCGTTCCCACTCCGAAGTTGCCCAAGCGCATCCCATCGGTCGTCTCTGCCGAAGAGATGAACGGGTTCCTCAATCAACTGGGCGCGACGGGACAAGCCGCGAGAGGCGGCCGCGCGTCTTCCACAAAGCGCGCTTTGTTTCCGCCGGCATCCGCCGTGAAACCGCAAGGCAGGCAGAGTCCTTCCGTGCCAATCGAAGAAAGCTTCCTCCTTCGCCGCGACCGGGCGCTCCTGGAACTCCTTTACGCCGCTGGCCTGCGCGTCAGCGAACTTACCGGCCTCAATCTTGCCGATATGGATCAAAAGGACCGCATTCTCCGCGTCCGCGGCAAGGGCAGCAAGGAACGCATCGTTCCTTACGGGGCTAAGGCTCAGGAAGCTCTGGAAAAATACTGGCCGCTGCGCGAACTGCTCCTGGAGCCAACGAACGGGACGAGTGGCAGGGACGCACCGTACAGCGAAGCGGTCTTCCTCAACTATTCGGGCCGGCGGCTTACACAGCGCTCCGTCGGGCGCATCGTCAAAAAATACGTGCGCATCGCCAACGTTAATTGGGACCTGCACCCGCACTCGATGCGCCACGCTTTCGCGACACACCTCCTCGCGGACGGCGCCGACCTCCGCGCCATTCAGGAACTTCTCGGCCACCAGTCACTCTCCACCACGCAGAAATACACCCACGCCTCCATCCGCCAACTGATGGACATATACGACAAGGCGCACCCGCACGCCTGATTCATGCATTTATTCCAGTTTGAACGAGATGTAAGACTGCGCTACTCTGGGGAGCTTTCAAACAGTGAAGATGCGACTCCTTACTGCGTTCTCGATCCCGTTTTGTTTGCTCCTGTGCGGGGCCTTGCCGCTGCCCGCAAGCGCGCAAGGGAACTACGAAGTCCAGGTGTATCCGTACGAAACCGTCGAGCCTCGGCACACGATGGTGGAGCTCCATTCCAATTTCACGTTTCAGGGCTCCAAATCCACCGATGACGGCACGCTGCCGACGAACCATCAGTTGCACGAAACCATCGAGATCACCCATGGCTTCACTGATTGGTTCGAAACCGGCTTCTACATTTTCAGTTCCGCGAAGAGCGGCCAGGGTTGGGATTACGTTGGCAGTCACATCCGCCCCCGCGTGCGCGTTCCTCCCAAGTGGCACTGGCCCGTGGGCATCAGCCTTTCGAACGAAATCGGCTGGCAGAGCCGCCGGTACTCCGCGGACACATGGACGTGGGAGATCCGCCCGATCATTGATAAGCAGCTCGGGCGGTGGTATCTCTCCTTCAATCCCACATTTGACCGGTCCTTCCATGGCCCGGGCGTCAACCAAGGTCTCGTTTTCTCTCCCAACTTCAAATTCAGCTACGATTTCACCAAGAAGATCGCGGGGGGCATTGAGTATTACGGCTCGCTGGGTCCGGTCACGGGCTTCGATCCAGTCAGCCAGCAGCAACAGCAAATCCTCCCCGCTATCGACCTGAATCTCTCGCCCAAGTGGGAGGTCAATTTTGGGTTGGGTGTGGGTGTGACTCGCTCGACGGATCACTTGCTTGCCAAATTGATTCTCGGCTACCGCTTCAACTTCTAGTGCGCTCTCGAACTGCCCGCCTCCTCGGCCAAGAAAAAACCAGAATCGCGGTTGGCATAGCTAACTCTTGCACCCTCGCCGTCGTCAATACACTCAGGAGACTTGAGCCCGAGTGCGTCTTCCGACTATTCCCTGACCGACTTTTGTGCATGAGACACAGTCCTGGAGCCTCGCAGTGCGCCATTTCCCGTCCAGCAAGCATTCTTGGGCTCTGCGGCTGATTTTTCTTGTCCTTCTGAGGCCTCCTCTTCCGGCCTTGGCAGATCCTCCTGCCAAGGATTCTGTCCCATTCACAAATCTCCACATCCCCCACTTGGAGAGCCGCCCAGCCATCGCCGACTTTCTTACGATGCAGCCCTCACCCGCCTTCGCCGGCAAGATGCTCAAGGTCGAAGGCTTTATCCAACGAGATCCGAAAGACGGCTCTCCCATCTCTCAGAAAACCGAGGTCTATCTCGGTTACACCAATCAAAATCTCTATGTCGTTTGCGTTTGTTTTGATTCCGAACCGGGCAAGATTCGCGCTCACATGGTCCGGCGCGAGCAAATCAACGACGACGATCAGTTCGGCTTCGTCCTGGATACCTTCAGCGACCGGAAAAACGGCCTCTTCTTCTACGTGAATCCTCTCGGGATCCAGCAGGACGGCATCTGGAACGATTTTCAGGAGCCGGACTATTCCTACGACATGCTCTGGAATTCACAAGGTAAGATCACGCCGCAGGGTTTCGTGGTCTGGTTCGAAATTCCGTTTCGTTCGCTCCGCTTTCCCCGTAATCCGGAGCAGCGTTGGGGCATCTTCTTTGAGCGCGACATCCGTCGCAACTTCGAATTTTCCTTCTACCCACACATCAGCAGCAATACCCAAGGCTGGCTCACTCAGGAAACGCACGCGGATGGACTCAGAGAAATCTCTCCCGGCCGCAACATCCAGTTTGTTCCCTACGGTTCTCTGCGCTCGTTCCGCGGGCTGGACGATCGTCCCGGCGGCGTCCCCCAGTTCAGCGGGAAAAGCTTCGAACCGCGCGCCGGCCTCGATTCCAAAATCGTCCTCAAGGATTCCCTGGTCTTCGACGCCACCTTGAACCCTGATTTTGCCCAGGTTGAATCCGACGAGCCTCAAGTCACCGTTAACCAGCGTTTCGAGGTTTTCTTTCCGGAAAAGCGTCCATTCTTTCTCGAAAATGCGGGCTACTTCGCGACTCCCATAAACCTTGTCTTTACCCGCCGCATCGCCGACCCCGATTACGGCTTGCGCCTCACTGGCAAACAAGGTCCTTGGTCTATCGGCGCCTTCTTTGCAGACGATAAGTCCCCGGGCAAGTCCGTTGCTCCGGCTGACCCTCTCTCTGGCGCTAAAGCCTATTTCGGTGTGCTTCGCGTAAATCACGATATCGGCAAGCAATCCACCATCGGTCTTATCTATACCGACCGCGAGCTTACTACCGTGCCCAACACCGCCTGCACTGAGAATCGCTGTATCGTCGGCTCCAACCGCGTCGGCGGCATCGACGCAAAGATCACCTTCAGCCGCACCTGGTACGCCACCGCGCAAGCGCTCGTCAGCTCTACCGATTTCAACAACGGTTTCCACAAAGGCGGGCCGGACTTTTGGGAATACGTCGAGCACAGCACGCGCAAAGTGGAATACAACGCTTTGTATCAGGACACTTCAGAGGGATTCCAAACCGAGACCGGTTTCTTTCGCCGCCCCGACATCCGCCGCTTCAGCCAGTTCGCTCTCTACCGCTTTCGTCCGGAAGGCAAACATCTCGTCTGGCATGGGCCAGGACTCTTTACCATCAACAACTGGGACCACAAGGGCACGCGTCTCGAATGGTTTGCCAACGCCAACTACCGTTTTCAGTTTCAGCGCCAAGTATTTTTCGGCTTCTTCGGCAATCTCGGCCACGAACGCCTTCGCCCAATCGATTTCAGCGCTCTTCCTAATAATCGCGACTATGCTCACCATCATTCTGGTTTTTTCTTTCAATCTGGCTTCTTCAAGCAGATCTCCCTAAACGGAGAGCTTGGCTGGGGCACGGACACCAACTTCGACCCCGCGCTTGGCCCTCCTGTCCTCGCAAACTCCCGCTATGCGCAGATCTATCTTACCGTGCGCCCCACGGGAAAACTCACCGTGGACAACACCTACCTGCTCACCCGCCTTCGCGGCCTCAACCAGGGTCCCGGCATCTTCGACAATCACATCATTCGCTCGAAATGGAACTACCAGTTCACTCGTGAACTCTCTCTTCGCTTCATCGGCCAGTATGCGGCAGTCCTTGCCAACCCAAATCTCACTTCGCTCCAAACGACCAAGAACTTCAACGCCGACCTGCTGTTCACCTATCTTCTCCACCCCGGCACTGCCGTCTACGTCGGTTACAATTCGAACCTGCAGAACCTTGATCCCACTCTCTCTCAGGATTCCAACGGCAACCTCCTCCATATTCCCAATCGCTTTCTGAATGATGGCCGCCAGGTTTTCGTCAAAATCTCTTATCTCTTCCGCTTTTGAGTCCACGCCGCCAGTCTTCCCCTTACCGACCATGATCTCCCTCTCCACCGGCCACTTCATCAGGTCGAGCATCTTGTGCTACCGTTTCAATTTCTGAAGCGCCTTTTGTAACGAATCACAAGGAATCCGCTATGGGCCACTATCTCGCCCAAATCAACATATCGCGTCTCCTCGCTCCGCTGGATGATCCGAAGATCGCCGAATTCGTCGCGCAGCTCGAGCCCATCAACGCTCTTGCCGACAAGGCTCCCGGCTTTGTCTGGCGGCTCAAGTCGGAATCGGGCAACGCCACCGACATCGCCTACAACGACGATCCTTTCGTGATCGTCAATATGTCGGTCTGGGAATCGATCGAGGCGCTGCGCAATTTCGCTTACAAGTCGAATCACGCCAAGGTATTTCGCGACCGCGCCAAGTGGTTCGAAAAGATGGATAAGCCCAGTTATTGTCTCTGGTGGGTTCCCTCCGGCCACATCCCCACGGTCGCGGACGGCCGCGAGCGGCTGGAACACTACCAGAAACATGGCGCAACTCCGCACTCTTTCTGGTTTTCCCAGCACTTTCCCCAACCCGCAGATGAGGGTGTTTGCGCGTAGTTCGGCCGAGCGTCCATTGCGTCCGGTGACAAAATGAGCCGCGAATGCAAAGATAGGCCGGTGAGGCCGATTCTCACCGCCCATCTTTTTCCGAAGCTCGATGCCATGTTGCTCGAAATGCTTCGTTCCCTCACCCCCGAGGACTGGGAAAAACAGACGGTTGCACCCAAGTGGAAGGTCAAGGACGTCGCCGCACATCTTCTGGATACCCCGCTTCGCGGCGTCTCTGTCGCCCGCGATGGATATTTGCCAGAAGCCCCTAGAATCAGCTCTAACATTGAACTCGCGGCGTACATCAACCGTTTGAATGAGGAAGGCGTCAGTCTCTATCGCCGCCTGAGCCCCGCTGTCTTGATTTCCCTGATGCAAGTTGCCTCCCAATTGCTTGCTGAGTATCACCGCTCCCGGGATCCAGATGCCAGCGCGCCCTACGGGGTAAGCTGGGCAGGCGAGGAAAAATCCGCAAACTGGTTCGACACCGCCCGGGAATTCACGGAGCGCTGGCACCACCAGCAGCAGGTCCGGCTGGCGGTGAACAAACCTGGAATCATGACCCACGAACTTTACCATCCCGTTTTGGATTGCTTTTTGCGGGCCCTGCCGTTCACCTATCGCTCCATTTCGGCCGAGCCCGGAACTTACGTTCAGATCAACATATCCGGTGAATGCGGAGGCAGTTGGTATCTCGCGCGCGGTGAACAGGCGTGGCAGCTCACCGAAGAGCCGCTCGGGGATAAGCTTTCGGAAACGACCATCCCGCAGGAAATTGCATGGCGCATCTTCACTAAAGGCATCGACCGAGAGTCCGCCCTGCCCTTGGTCAAAATCTCGGGTGACACCCAGCTGGGTCTCCATGCGCTCCAAGTGATTTCCATCGTCGCATAACGTAGCATTGCGCAATCCTACGCCTTAATCGTTCGTTGACGGTTTGGGCCGGGAACCCCTATAATTAGGGTTTGCCTTTAGCGCTTGGAGGACAGATGTACGCCGTTATTCAGACCGGGGGAAAGCAGTATCGCGTCGCGCCCGGCGACACCATCCGCATCGAGCGGGTCGATGGCAAGGTAGGGGAAAAGGTGAACTTTGGCTCCGTCTTGGCCATCCATACGGACGACAAGAAGGTCTTGCTGGGCGCCGATGCCGGCAAGGCGTCTGTAAGTGGCAAGATCGTCTCACAGGGCCGCGGCAAGAAGCTCACCGTGCTCAAGTTCAAGAAGGGCAACCAGTACAAGATTTCACGTGGCCACCGTCAGAATTACACGGCCATCGAGGTCGGCGATATCAAGCTCTAACTCTTCATCTAGCGCCGGGCTTCCACCCGGCAGTTCGAAAAGGATTACGTCATGGCAAGTAAGAAAGGCGGCGGCTCCTCTACAAACGGCCGCGATTCACACGGGCAGAGGCTTGGCGTCAAGCGCTTCGGCGGGCAGTTGGTCAACGCCGGCACGATCCTGGTGCGGCAGCGCGGCACCAAACACCAGGCCGGGGAAAATGTCGGGCAGGGCAAGGACGACACGCTCTTCGCGATGATTACTGGCTTCGTGAAGTTCCAAGACAGGGGCCGTCACGGCCGCTTCATCAGCGTCTTGCCGGCTGAACAAGCCAAGTCCGCCGCGAACTAACTGCATTACGATGCATTGTGTAGGGGCGGGCTTCAGTCCCGCCTTCTTCGCCTCTTCCGCGGTCCGGCTCCGCTGGACCGCGTTTTTCTTTTCGACCCGGCTACTGCCCGGAAATGCAGGACGAGGGCCCGCGGGGAAAGAATTTCTTGTATGCGCTCCGCCCATGCGCCGGAATGATGGCAAGTCCCGGCACCTTTTCGTGAAGCTCGCTGAGCCTTCCGACGATTTGGTTCGCAAGAGCCATGTCATTGTCGCTGTCCTGCAAGATCAGAGACTTCCCGGCGCGCTCTTCGAAACCGCGTTCGTCATCGACGGCGTCGCCGACGTAAAACAGGCGTCGCGTCGGCGATAGGTTCACGAAAATGCCCACGCTCCCGGGGGTATGGCCGCGCAACGGCACGGCGACCACCGAGCCGTCTCTGTAAAGATCGGCGCTCTCGTCAAAAGTTTCGTAGGGCACCGGTTCGAATCGCAAAGTGGGCGCGGCAACGGGCGGAAACTTTTGGGTGTGCGCGGTAATCACGTATCCCTTGGCCTGAACGCTCGGGTCGGCTGCAAATTGCAGCTCTTCGTGTGAGAGCAACACGGGCAGATGCGGCAGATCCATCAAGCCGCCGGCGTGATCCAAGTGCACATGCGACAGGATGGCCCAGCGCAACTTCGCGGGATCTTCGCCGATGCTGCGCAACAAATCCGGAAGCGGCACTTTCGGCTTGAGCTGCCCGGCGAGGGATTTGAGTTTGAGCCAAGTCGCAAAGGGGAACCCGGAAATTTCCTGGTCGTAGTGGCTGGAGTTTCCAGTGTCGATCAGCAGGTCGCCCGCGGGATGCTTGACGAGGACGCTTCCGGCGGTCGAACCGAAGGAAAAGCTGCTGAACGTTTTTGCCGTTTCGACCCAGCACGCGGATAGCCCCGGAATCGCGGAAATCACCGGCACGGTGCGCTTGTGAGGAGCCGCCGGAGGCAGTGGCGTTCGCCGGAAGTAGAGCAGGTAAAAGGCGGCAGCCATTACGGCTACGAACTCTAAAAGTAGCAGGGTAACGCGTTTGAGCGCGCGGAGCATCGGCAGACAGCCTCCGTTGGAGGTTTCGCGTTTCAATAGTTTGCTTATGTTATCTTTTTCACGGGTGACCGCCTAGCGGTCAACTCTTACGGAGTCTTATTCCTGTGTTCGTTGATGAAGCCAAAATATTCGTGAAGGCCGGCGATGGCGGCAATGGCTGCGTGGCCTTCCGGCGCGAAAAATACGTGCCTCGCGGCGGTCCCTCCGGCGGCGACGGCGGCCATGGCGGCAGCATCTATCTCGAAGCCAACATTAACGACAACACGCTGCTCCGCTACCGTTACAATCGCGAATTCAAGGCCGATCGCGGCCGCCACGGTGAAGGCTCCAACTGCACCGGCCATTCCGGTAGTGACATGATCCTGCAAGTTCCCGTCGGCACGCTGGTGTTCGACGATCAAGGCGCCACCATCGCCGATCTCGCCAGCCCCGGGCAGCGCGTACTGATCGCCCACGGTGGCCGCGGTGGACGAGGCAATCAACACTTTGCCAAGCCCTGGCATCAAGCCCCGCGCGAGCACGAAGATGGCTTTCCCGGTGAAGAGCGTCATCTTCGCCTCGAGCTGAAACTTCTTGCCGATGTTGGCCTGGTGGGTTATCCCAATGCCGGAAAGTCCACTTTGATTTCGGTTATCTCCGCGGCTCGCCCGAAAATCGCCAACTATCCTTTCACCACGCTGGAACCGAATCTAGGGGTCGTCAACGCCGACGGTGGCACAGGTGGGCACGGCACCGAGCTCGGCCGCACTTTTGTCGTCGCCGATCTTCCCGGCCTCATCGAAGGCGCACACGAAGGCGCGGGTCTCGGCATCCGTTTTCTCCGACACGTCGAACGCACCCGCCTCCTCGTCCATCTGATCGACACGAGCGATGCCAACGCCGATGATGCGGTCCACTCGTTCGAAGTCATCAACGGTGAGCTCGAAGCCTTCAGCGCGTCCCTCATCGAAAAACCGATGATCATCGTTGCCACCAAGCTGGACGCCACGACAGATCGTGCGCGTCTCGAAGCTCTTGGCAATTTTTGCAAGCAGCGCAACCTTGAATTCCACTCCATTTCCGCTGTTGCCGGCGACGGTGTGAAAGATCTGGTCCGCTCGATCGCCGATGCCCTGGACAAGATTCCTCGCCCTGCGCCCGATTCCACTCAGGACCCGCCCGGTCCCGCCGAAAATCGCGAGGGCGGGCAGGATTATCATCCTTCGTCCGCGCCTGTTGACCGCTCGGCGGTCGCCACAAACAATGAAGATGATTCGTGAGAGAATTAAGTATGTCGTGCGCCGCCTCGATCCGCTCTGGGCCGGCAGCACTTTCCCGGGAGGCGCATTGGCCATAGCGCAGGGGCACCGCACCGCCGCAAAGCATCATCCTCGGCGCATCGCGATTTTCGGCGGTTCCTTCGATCCCATCCACAACGGCCATCTTTCCGCTGCCCGTGCCGCCGACCGCCGTTTTAACTTCGACGAAATCCACTTCATCCCCGCGAGTCGTCCCCCGCACAAGTTGAAGCAGCACCTCGCTCCGTTTCCGCACCGGTTTGCCATGGTCTCGCTCGCTTGTACCGAGCATCCGCACTTTGTTCCTTCGCTGGCCGAAGCCGGCGAGGATTTCAGCGGCACGCAACTCCACTATTCCGTGGACACCGTGCGCTACTTCCGTCACGTCCACCACGGCCACGGAGATCGCCTCTTTTTCATCATCGGCGCCGATGCGTTCCTGGACATCCCCATGTGGAAAGAATACGAAACGCTGCTCGGCCTTTGCGATTTCATCATCGCCAATCGTCCGGGCATCCGCCCGGAAGCTCTGCGCCTGGTCATTCCGCCGGACTTGATGGCTCGGCCGGATGCAAGAAAAGAAGCCGAGCATCCCTCCCAGGTCGTTGCGCACCTTCACAAAACCACTATTTATCTGCTCGAAAACGTTTCCAGCGATGTCTCCGCCACCGACATTCGGCGCAACGCGCAACGCGGCCAGTCCATCCATGGCCTTGTTTCCGCGCGCGTCGAGGAATACATTCTCAAACAGGGCCTATACCGGTGAAATTCGAATCCTTGCCTCAGGGCGTCCGCCTCGCCGTCGAAGCCGCACAAGAAAAGAAAGCCGCGGGCATCACCGTGCTCGACCTCACGGCAGCAGGCGCCTTCACCGATTATTTTGTGGTCTGCACCGGCTTCAGCACCCCGCAGGTGCAGGCCATCTGCACCGAAGTCGAGGCGCAGCTCTACAAAAAACTCAGCCGCTCGCCCGAACATCGCGAGGGATATCGCTCCGCCGAATGGGCGCTGCTCGATTTCGGCGGCTTTGTTATGCACGTTTTCAGCGAACAAGCCCGCCGCTACTACGATCTCGAGCGCCTCTGGCGCATGGCGCCCAAGCTCGATATCCCCGACCCACCTGAGGGTCCATCTTCGGAACGAAACATGTCTGATTCACCCTTCGGGCACGAACGCCTTTCCGGCGAAGCCGCTTCCCGCCGGCCGCAGAGCGGTCGTTCGCGGCAATGACCGCAGAACGATTGCCGTGGATCTCCGCCGACCCCGCATCGCTCCGTCTATTTGAACTCGCAGAGAAAGTCGCGGTCGCTCCCGCCACTCTTTTGATTACCGGTGAAAGCGGCACCGGTAAGGACCATCTCGCCCGGCTGGTTCATGAACTCGGTCCGCGACGTGACGCGCCGTTCCTGAAAATCGATTGCGCCAGTCTTCCGCCGCAGCTCGTTGAAAGCGAGCTCTTCGGCCACGAACGAGGCGCCTTTACCGGCGCGGTCGAGCGCAAGCTCGGCCGCTTCGAGCTCGGCGGCAACGGCAGCATCGTTCTCGATGAAGTCGCCGCACTCTCGCCCGGAGCGCAGGGCAAGCTCCTCCGCATTTTGCAGGAGCGCACGTTCGAACGGCTCGGCGGCACGGAAACCCTGCGCATCGAAGCTCGCCTTATCGCCCTCACCAACGTCGATCTTCCTGCCGCCGTGAAGTCCGGCAGCTTCCGTGAAGATCTTTTTTTTCGGTTGAACGTTCTCACTCTCGAGGTTCCGCCGCTTCGCGAGCGCCGCGCCGATATTCTGCCTCTCGCCGATCATCTTCTGGTGACGATTCGCTTCGTCCATGCCCGCCCTAAGGCGCAATTGAGCGACTCTGCGCGCCGTATGCTCGCGGCCTACGCCTGGCCCGGCAATGTCCGTGAACTCCGCAATGCTCTCGAGCGCGCGGTGGTTTTCTCCCGTCCTGGCCGCGGCACAGCGGCTGCCAAGAGCGATTTACTCGAACCCGAAAATTTTCCGGAAACTATGCGCGCCGCAGCGTCTGGCGCCGCCAGCCCGGTCGCCGGCCTCCGTTCCCTGGAGGAAGTGGAGCGCGAAGTCATCGCCGCCACGCTCGAAGCCACGCATTACCAGATCAGCCGCTCCGCCGCAGCCCTCGGCATCAGCCGCAAAACCCTCCTCGAAAAGCGCAAAAAATATGGTTTGAAATGATGTCGAAATGGCAGTGCCCAGTGTCAAGACTCTTCTTGCTGACAGGAGAATTCTTCCTGTGGATGTTCAACCTCTTGATTACAATTCATTCTTTCTCACTGACAACTGAAAACTGACGACAGAGAACCCGGCATGCGAATTCGGCTATTGATGATCGGAAAAACCCGCCGCCCAGAAATGCGCACCATCCTCGACGATTATGTGAAACGCATCGGCCGCTCATGTCCTATCGAAGTCACAGAGGTCCGCGATGCCCCCGCGGCCCTCAAGAAACTCGACGCTGACCGCGCCGCCACCGTCGTCCTTCTCGACGCTGCCGGGAAAAATCTCGATTCGAAGGCCCTCGCTAAGTGGCTCGGCGAACTCCGCGATCGCGGCACCCGCGAACTCATCTTCCTCTGCGGCGACGCCGAAGGCTTTCCGGATGATCTCCGCCAGCGCGCCCACCAGAAACTTTCTCTCAGCGCCATGACCTTTTCTCACGAACTCGCCCGCGTCATGCTCGCCGAGCAGCTCTACCGCGCCTTCGCCATTCTCTCCGGCAGCCCCTACCCGAAATAGTTCGCGTTGTGTAAAACTGTAAATATCATGTCCATCCGCATCTCTCCCGACGCCAATCGGCCCTCTGCGACAATCGAAATTCCTCTCGAGAATCCTCTCCCCGATTACGACCTTCTCCAACTCGAGCAGCCCACCCCCCGCGATGTGGACGCTGTCCTCGTATCGCAGGGTTTCCGAGACCTTGTTGATGACGCCCGCGGCGTCCTCATGGATCTCCTCGCCCATCCTCCGTACCAGGCGAGCTCTCCGGAGCATGCCAATCTCGATTTCACTCACTCGGCCCCGCTCCCCCTCGAACTCGCGCAGTTGACCGGCGCCATTTGCCCCGGCGGTGATGAGAGCTACCGCCCCGGCTTGTGGATCGTGCTCCGAGATCCCCACGCCAAGCCGGGGTCCTCGCTTCCTCCCGGGTCGCAGGAACGCGTCGCGTCCATCGCCGCCGAGCTCGTCAAACGCCTCCAGCTCGCGTGATCGCTTCGCTCGCCGCCCAATCTAGGAGTTAGCAGGACCGTTCCTGCAATCCGCATCGTTGTGGAGTCGTGGAATTCTCGCCACCCATCACATTCGCTTTGCATCAAAGAAATGCCATGCGCCGCAAGGCTCATCGAAATGTCACGATTCGCAAACCTCACCCCTGGGGCAGGCCGCCCTGGTCTGTTGATTTCCGTCCCGTCCCGCGCGCCCTTCCCGATCACGTGGATTTTGCCATTGTTGGCGGCGGCTTCACGGGACTTTCCGCTGCGGCGTGGTTGCGCAGGTTTGCTCCCGGGCGGTCCGCCCTTGTGCTGGAGTCTGCTTCGCTCGGTAACGGCGCCAGCGGCCGCACCGGCGGCATGGCGCTCGCGGAAACCGCGGCCGGCCCGCTCTCCGGCCTCGGCGATGTGCTCGCCGGCTACAAAAAAATTCTCCGCGCTTTCCGCATTGACTCGCGGTTGACGCTTCCTGGCGCCTGGGAGCTTGCCCGCTCCGCTCCGCCGGCCAAAGGCTCCGCCCCTGCCGGAAAACATTCGCCGATTTCTTGGAGCGATTCCGGCGAGCTGAAAGTCGTCCGCCGTGTGCCCGGCGGCACTGTCGACCCTGGCAAAGTGCTCGCCGGTCTCGCGCGCGCTGCAGAAAACGCCGGCGTCCAGATCGTCGAGCACGCCGAGGTTCGCGCGCTGGACTTCTCGAATCCCCTCCGCTTGAGCGTCCGCCGCAAACTCCGCGGCCGTATCCACAAGAGAGTAATCCGCGCCGGGCAAGTCCTTCTCGCTACCAACGCCTTCTCCCTCGAATTGTCCGGCCTGCGCGCCGCCGCCGTGCCGAAACTCACCTTTGCGCTTGCCACCGCCCGGCTGTCCGCCGCGCAGCTCAAAGGCATCGGCCTCTCCTCGCGCCGCCCGTTTTACACTGTGGACTTTCCCTATTTGTGGGGACGCCTGCTCGAATCGAATGGCGTCATTTTCGGCTCCGGCCTTGTCCCCGCCCCCATTAGCTTGCCTTTCCGCGTTCCCACCGGCGCCCGCTCACTGAAGAACGGAGCGCACGATTTGCACTTCTACGATGTTCGCCGAGGCGAAGCCGCCGACCGTCTCCTCTGGCTCGAAACCCGCGTCCGCCATTTGCACCCTGCCCTTGCATCCGTCCGCATTACGCACCGCTGGGGCGGCCCGATTCTACTCACCGAAAAAATGCGCCCCATCTTCCGCCAACATCCTCGCAGCAAACAAGTGATCGTCCTCGGCGGCTACAACGGCCACGGCGTCGCTCTCTCCGTCTACCTCGGCAAATGGGCCGCCGAAGCCCTTCTCGCCCGCCGCCCCCTCCCTCGCTGGCCCCTCCCTAGCTGACCCCTCCTGGCTGACATTGATACAAACCTTTTCGCCGCAACCGTGCCCGGCTGCACAATTCTTCTCCCGGTTTCATCCTTTCACTAGGTATAGAATGAGTCTTCGTAATTCTGCCGGTCCAAAACGAGAGAGCCAGAAACGAGACCAACCATGAGAAAAGCGCTTTTCGCATTCCTTTTATTGTTCAGTGCGCGCCCCTTGCTCGCACAAACGGCGCTGGAAGGAATCTGGCAGGGATATGACGGTGAGTGGCGCCATGTGTCCAGCCAATTGCTCGCACTGGCCGAGGCCATGCCCGAGGAGAAATTCGCCTGGCGTCCCGCACCCGGAGTGCGCTCCGCCAGCGAAGTCTTCATGCACATCGCGCTCGCAAATTTCTACTTGCTCAGCGTGACGGGTCCCAAAATGCCCGCCGACATGAACGAAGGGATGGACAAATCGGTCACCTCGAAAGCCGAGGTCATCAGCTGGCTGAAACGTTCCCTCGACGCGGTGAAGTCCGCCCACTTGGCGGCCACGCCAAAAGACCTCGAACGCAAGGTCCACATTGCCGATCGCGACGCCACCGTGGACGGCATGTATCTGCGCATCATCGTTCATGCCAATGAGCACATGGGACAGCTCATCGCCTACGCCCGCATGACCGGTGTCGCTCCCCCCTGGTCCAAAAACCAGTAACCGCCATGCACTTGCACTGGAGTGCTCTTCCCGGAAGCTAGTTCCGAGCCGTGGAACGGCCCGACCAAGCCGCCATCGCAGCAGCATCTCCAGTCGACTGCGAAATGCCCCGTCCAGTCTCCACAATTTGACGAACCACATTCACCGGTGCATGAAATTTCGTGGCTTGCTCGTACGCGCGCTCAAGCAACTTCAAAGCCTCGGCAGGACGTTGCTCGCGAAAATAAACGGCAGCCAACAGGTTCAAAGCTAGGTCCTGCGACATGCGAAGGTTGTTGGCGTGTTCGTCGCGCATAAATTCCGAGTCCGACTTGGTCGCCCGCTCGATCTGTTCGTCCCCGAGAGTCACAGCCTTTTGTAACGCTTCTTCCGACTCTTTTCAATGTTCCTGAAGCATCCACGCCTCGCCGATGGATCTGTAGTTGATGGCATAGGCGGAGTCATCTGTCCCGGGCCAGAGGGGAAAATACTCGAATCGTTTCTGGAACATCTGCAAACAAAGGACTTAGAGAGATCAAGGGTCTGTTGCTGCCGGGAATTTATTCCACAGGTCACGGGTCACTGAACACGGATCACGGTGTTAAAATCCCGGCGGTTTCCTGAGGAGGAGCGAGATGAGCAAGCAAGTACGGACTTGGACGGTTCTCTCACTGGTTGGAGCGGCGCTGGCTTGCGGGCAAGTTGCCGTGGCGCAACAAGAGCCGGACTGGTCCAAGGTTCAAATCAAGACGACCAAGGTTTCCGGCAATATCTACATGCTGGAAGGCCAGGGAGGAAACATTGCGGCTTCTGTCGGCGAAGACGGCATCGTCATTGTGGACGACCAGTTCGCTCCGCTGGCGGAAAAAATCCAGGCCGCGCTGAAGGAATTGAAAATTACGGACAAGCCCGTGCGCTTCGTCATCAACACGCACTTTCACGGAGACCACACCGGCGGAAACGTACCGTTCAACAATGCCGGCTCGACGCTCATCGCTCAAGATAATGTCCGCAAGCGGCTCGAATCCGGCGGCACCGTCGGCAATGGCAGCTCGATCAAAGCGGACGTGAAGCCTGCGGCCAAGGCCGCGCTTCCCATCATCACCTTTGAGCACGACGTGACCGTGCACCTGAACGGCGAGGACATTCGCGCGCTGCACTTTCCCTCCGGCCACACCGACGGCGACTCCATCATCTTCTTCCCAAAAAACAACGTCGTGCACATGGGCGACGACTTCGTGCGCTACGGCTTCCCGTTCATTGACGTGGCCAGCGGCGGCAGCGTGCAGGGCATGATCGACGCCATGGAAAAAGCCACCGTCCAGCTCCCGGCGGACGTCAAGGTCATCCCCGGCCACGGTGCCATCTCGAATCTAGACGACGTGCGTGCCTTCACCAAAATGCTGAAGGAAACTTCCGCCGTAGTACAGAAAGCCCTCGACGATCGCAAAACACTGGACCAGATGAAGGAGGAAAAAATCCTCGCGCCCTGGGCAAAATGGAAAGGCGATTTCGTCAACGAAGTTGCGTTTATCGAGACGCTCTACAATTCGCTCACCGGCCATAAAGGAGAATTCGTAAAGCACAACTGAGCAGTTTACTTGTTGCTGGATTTTATCATTGTGTAGGGCCCGGCTTCAGCCCGCGCAGTAGAGTAGCGACACGATATATCGTGCCCCTCGCGGACGACGCCCGAACAAACGCACTACGGCCGGGCGTTTGGTGAGAAAAAACCAATCGGCAAATCGCGCGCCGTCCGCAAGCCGGCCGACGCATCAAGAATCACCGGAATGGAATTCACGACCACCGAAGCCGTCGCAATGTCGCCATGCGCGCCGCCAGGAATGACCAGGCTGATGTTCGGATGCCCCGTGAGCGAAATCGTATCCGCGGGATCTTTCGCGCCGACGTACATCTGCAGTTCGAGGTACACGAGTTCTTTGCCATCTTTCGAGAGGCCGCGCGCGATCTGGTGCACGCCTGCCGTCTGGCCCGCTTCGACGGTGAGAAATTCAGTCTGCACGCGCTCGGTGGCGATTTTCGGCTCGATCGTTTCGCTAATTTGCTCGACCGGCAAATTCAAGCTGTCCGCCACCATCGCCACGGATTCCGGTAAACCGACGTGCTTGATCACGCCCGCTTTTACCTGCGCACGAAATTCTTCAACTGTCATCCCCGCGCCGATTTTTTTCTGCAGCGGCAGACGCCGCTTCGAGGCATCCACCACGCGCAGCGCTTTGGCGTGTTCGATGCGTTGCGAAACCGCCGCCAGGGTCACGACCAGCTTGTCCATCACGAAGCCGGGATTCACGCCCGTGCCGACCAGCGCTACGCCCCATTCCTTCGCCGCGCTATCCAGCTTCGCCGCCAGCTCCGGATGCGTGCGGAAGGGATACGACAATTCTTCACAAGTCGAAACAATGCAACACTCCGCTTCCAGGCACGACAGCAATTGGTCCATTACTTTTTCAAGCGACGACGACGTCGAATGGATCACCACGTCCGCGTTTTGTTCCAGCACTTCTTTCGCTTCCGCGGAAATCGCGATGCCCCACGGCGCGTCCTTCGCGCCGGCCACTTCGCCAAGATCGCGCCCGACCTTCGCCGGATCCCTGTCGATCGCGCCGATGATTTCAATGGCCTGTTTTTCCCGCATCAGCCGCACGATGGATGCACCGATTGGGCCGACGCCATACTGGATGGCGCGAATTTTCTTTTTCACTTCGTTCTCCGTCTCTTTATGCCGCCGACCGTTCTGCGATCGCCAGAACACTGACCGCTTTGCGGTCGCCAAAACAATGACACACACCGCGCATTTTTGTCTCTGGAGAAACCCCTACGATAATGGAATTCCCGTGCGCATTCAACGAAGAACCGCTCCAAGCGTTCGCACCGTTTGCAGCTCGCGCTGGCGAAACCGGAATTGTTGCTGGCGCGGGGCTTGCGCCGCATAATAGCTGGAGAGAACGCCAGCCGATCCCGGAGGAAGACGCCATGCCCGCAAGAAAACTTTCCGAAGCCGAGATTAAAACGCTGCTTTCCAAGGCCAAGGGCTGGAGTCTTGTCAACGGCAAACTCCACCGCGAGTTTGCGTGCAAGGATTTCGTCACCGCGTTCGGCAATATGACGCGCGTCGCGCTGGTGGCCGAAGCGATGAACCATCATCCGGAATGGTTCAACGTGTGGAACAAAGTGGTCATCGACCTGAATACTCACAGCGTGAAGGGAATCAGTGACTTTGACTTTGTGCTGGCGGAAAAAATCAACGAAATCTTCGAGCCATTTCCGCCGCTGCGCCTTCCAGGCAGCGGAAAAGGCCAGTGATTTTTTCGGCGCCTGATGTGTTCGCGTCGAAAACGATCTTCCAATAATGAGCGCAGACCCCCAGCAGCAAGAATCCAGCCGGAGCTGGATTTTTCTAATGGCGCGCTGGGCGGCGGCGCTGCTTGTTCTTGGAATTCTCTTTTATCTGCTGCCGGTGGCCCCGCTCCGCAACGCCTTGTCGCGCATTCCTCTGACACGATTTATTGCCGTGCTGCTGATATATCTGGTGGCCCTGACCGGCGGCATCACCAAGTGGCACACGGTCGTGAATTCCGCGGGCGCGCAACTTAGCTTCGCCGCCAGCGCGCAGTGCTACACCAGTGGGCTATTTGGCGCGCTGTTTCTGCCATCGATTATCGGCGGCGACGTCGCGCGCCTCGCCGTCGGCATTTCGCGCAGTCCGCATCCGGCCGCGGTGATCACCGGAAATGTGGCGGACCGCTTTCTCGATGTGGCCGCCCAGCTCACGCTCGTCTCGCTGGGCCTGATGCTGCTTCCGGGCTCCTTGCCCGCTCCCCTGCAGGGGCCGGCGAAGCGCGTGCTCCTTGCCGGCGTTCTTGGGGCGGCCGTTCTTTTCGGTCTCGTTGTGGCATTGCGCCGGCCGCTCTTGCGCGGCCGCTCCATTCGTTTCCGCCGCAGGCTCGCGCAACTTCGTCACGCGATCCGCGCGGTCTCGCGTCGTCCTCACCGGCTGCTTTTTGGCTGGTTGATGGGAACTTCCGTGCAGGGCACCTATGTTTTGCTCACCGCTCTCCTGGGAGTCGCTTGCGGACTCCATCTCCCGCTGCGCGTGTGGCTCTTCGCGTGGCCATTGGCCAAAATTGCCGCGGTTATGCCCATCACGCAAGGTGGAATTGGCGTTCGCGAAGCGGCACTCGTGGTGTTGCTCGCGCCGTTTGGTGCGCCGGCGTCGCAAGTTCTGGCAACGGGAATCGTTTGGGAGGGCGTGATCATCACCGCAGGTCTTCTCGCGGGACTAACGGCGTTTCTCTTGCGGTCTTCGCAATCTCGCCCGCAGGGCACTTAGCTTTTCCGTCACTCCCAGCGAAGTTTGCTTGACTCCTGCCGCCCCTGCGGCAACATGGGCAAACCCCCTTCTAATACAGCTGATTGTCCAGAGGACTGCCCTCTCCAGTCTCGTGAATTGAGCTGGCTTGCGGTGAAGTGTCGCATCAGGTGGACTGACACCGGATTCGAACTGATCGCGGCTCTTGAAGCACGCGATCCACTTTTTTCGCGAGCCTGCGCGGAAGCGAGGCGACGCGTATGATCAAAAAAAAGCTGCGCATACTACTTGCGGAAGGAGATCCCGCTGAGACCACTACGGCGCTGCGCGAGCTGTACCCGGAGTCCCAAGAAGGTCTGGAATTAACAATTGTCTCCACGATTCCGACGCTGATTGGCCACGCTCGAAATCGTAAATCCAGAAGTCATTTTCGTCGACCTATCGCTCGCGCATCCCGACCCGTTAGAGGCGGTACGCCGCGTGCACCGTTCGGCGCCTGAGGTGCTCCTGATCGTACTCGCCGACGGCAGCGATAGGAATTGCGCCACTCAAAGTTTGAGCCAAGGCGCCCTGGATTATCTGCTCAAAGGACTTATCGATACCCGGAGCGATCTCCTGCGGGATTCCTTCACGGGACTCTATATCCGCGATGGATTTCTGACGCTCGGAAAGCGTGCGATAGAAACGGCGAAGCGCAGGAAGAGCACTCTGGTCTTGCTGTGCATGAGACGGGCCTGGAAGCGCTCACGGAGCTGCGTGAAACCGGCCGGGACATCCCCTTTCTCAAAGACCGCCCCACGACACTCGGCCGGGTGGTGCGCGAAATTTCTGACCAGGTGAAAAAGCGAAAGGCATCGGGCTGAACCAAAGGCTCAAAACGGCATTGAGTAAACAACGCAATCATTTGCGATCCCGCGTGAAGCAGAGCAGGGTCGTGCTTTTCCTATCGATCTGTCCCTTTTTTACCGTTGACAGGT
>Ga0137397_10000608_pt1 | contig 24639 bp, 19 predicted proteins | sample czorhiz116metaG_FD_106658 | JGI IMG/M metagenome (GOLD analysis project Ga0137397, IMG submission 106658) | Vadose zone soil microbial communities from Angelo Coast Range Reserve, California, USA - czorhiz1.16 metaG | ecosystem: Environmental > Terrestrial > Soil > Vadose zone | place: USA... | reverse complement strand
CTAAAATCACAATCAGAGATCTTCCATCTTATCGAGAGTGGGGGAGGGACAGGCCCGATGATCCCACGGCAACCGATCCCGGACCGTTCGGGATGGCCGGTGCCAACTCCTGCGGGGTCTTCGAGCCCCGGCAGATGAGAGACGGAAGGCGAAGGAGTCGTTCACCCGAACCTCTTCGACGTCGTCTCGAAGAGGTTTTTTGTTTTTGGGACGGAAGGAGCCGGAGTTGACCACGAAGGATACGGCCGGGCAGCCCTTGATCCCGGCCCGCTACTCCCGTCAGGTCCTGTTCGAGGAGATAGGCCACGAGGGCCAGGCGCGGCTGATGTCCGCGAAGGCGGTCCTGGTCGGCTGCGGTGCTCTGGGCACGGTGCAGGCCTCCCTCCTGGCCCGGGCGGGGGTGGGGCGGCTGCGGATCATCGATCGGGACTTCGTCGAGGAATCCAACCTGCAACGTCAGATCCTGTTCGACGAGGAGGACGCCCGCGCCGTCCTGCCCAAGGCGGTGGCGGCGGTGAACAAGCTGCGCGCCGCCAACTCGCTGGTGCAGGTCGAGGGGATCGTCGAGGACCTGAACGCCTCGACGATCGACAGGCTCCTCGGCGGCTTCGATCTGATCCTCGACGCGACCGACAACTTCGACGCCCGGTTCCTGCTCAACGACTTCGCCGTCAAGACAGGCACACCCTGGATCTACGGGGCCTGCGTGGGATCGTACGGTCTGACCTTCCCGATCCTGCCGGGCGAGACCGCCTGCCTGCGCTGCGTGTTCGAGAGCGCTCCCCCGCCCGGCCTGTCCCCCACCTGCGACACGGCCGGAGTGCTGGGGCCGATCGTCGGGCTGGTCGCGTCCCTGCAGGCGGCCGAGGCGCTCAAGATCCTGAGCGGCAGGCGCGAGCGCGTGACCCGGAAGATGGCGGTCCTCGACGTCTGGGAGGGACGGCAGAGCCTCGTCGACCTGCCGCCGCGCGAGACGGACTGCCCCTGCTGCGTGCGACGCGAGTTCCCCTATCTCGAGGGGGCCTCCGGTTCCGACACGGCCACGCTCTGCGGCCGGAACGCGGTGCAGATCCGGCGCCGCGACGGGATCACGCTCGACCTCGACCAGGTGGCGAAGCGTCTCGGTCCGATCGGTGCGATCGAGAAGAACCGCTTCCTGGTGCGCGCCGACATCGATCAGTACCGCCTGACCGTGTTCGCCGACGGCCGCGCCATCATCTCCGGGACCAAGGACCCGGCGCTCGCCAAGTCGATCTACGCGCGGTACGTGGGGACCTGAGGGGAATCATGGCGATCTACCTCGACAACGCCGCCACGTCGTATCCCAAACCCGAGCAGGTGTATCGGGGGATGGAGGCGTTCGTCCGCCAGAGCGGCGCCAATCCGGGGCGCGGCGGCCATCGCCTCGCGGCCGAGGCGGAAGGAATGATCAACGACACGCGGCGTCTTTTGGCCCGGCTCCTCGGCTTCAAGCACCCGGAGCGCATCGTCTTCGGCCACAACGCCACCGACGGGCTGAACATGGCGATCAAGGGGATCCTGCGCGCGGGGGATCACGCGATCACGTCGGTCCTGGAGCACAACTCGGTGTCGCGGCCGCTGAACCAGCTCGAGAAGGACGGGGTCATCACCCTCACGCGGCTGGAGGCCACCTCCGATCATCTCATCGACCCGGACGAGGTGAGACGCGCCATCCGCAAGAACACGCGCCTCCTGGCGCTGACGCACGTGTCGAACGTCACAGGCACGATCCAGCCGGTCGGCGCCATCGGCCGGATGGCGCGCGAGCGCGACCTCCTGCTCCTGGTCGACGCGGCGCAGAGCGCCGGCGTCGTGCCGATCGACATGGAGCGGGACGCCGTGGATCTCCTGGCGTTCACGGGGCACAAGGGGCTCCTCGGTCCGACCGGGACCGGCGGCCTCGCCGTCGGCGAGAGGGCCGAGGTGCGTCCGTGGCGCGAGGGGGGCACCGGCGGAGATTCGACGCGGCCCGTCCAGCCGGAGGAGTTCCCGCACCGCCTGGAAGGGGGCACGCCCAACGTCTTCGGCATCGCCGGGCTGCGCGAGGGGGTGCGCCTGCTCCTGGAGCGCGGCGTCGAGTCGGTCCTGGCGCACGAGCGCGCGCTCCTCGGCACGTTCGTGACGTCTCTCCAGAGCCGCGGCAGCCTGGAGTGGTACGGCGCCGACCGCCTCATCGCCGAACGAGGAGGCGAGCGTCGCGTGGGGCTGGTGGGGATCAATGTGCCCGGGTTCGCCCCCTCGGAGGTCGGCGCCATCCTGGACGAGCGGTTCGACATCGCGGTGCGCCCGGGGCTGCACTGCGCCCCCTACGCGCACAAGCACCTCGGGACCTTCCCGCAGGGGACTGTGCGGCTGAGCGCGGGGATCCTGACGACCCCCGAGGACATGCGCCGCGCGGCCGCCGCCGTCGACGAGATCGCGGGGGCGTCATGAGCTACGTGAGCGGGTTGACCTGCCGGGAGTGCGCGACCGAGTACGAGACGGCGCCGCGCTCCATCTGCGAGGAGTGCTTCGGGCCGCTGGAGGTCGCCTACGACTACGACCGGCTGCGCCGGACCTTCGGGCGGGAGACGGTCGCCGCGCGCGCCCGATCGATGTGGCGTTACCGCGAGCTGCTGCCGATCGACGGCGACCGGATCCTGGGACAGGAGGTCGGGTACACCCCCCTGGTGAGCGCCGCGAGACTGGCCGGCCGCCTCGGCGTCGACGAGCTGTACGTCAAGAACGACGCGGTGAACTTCCCCACCCTGTCGTTCAAGGACCGGGTCGTGTCGGTCGCCCTCACGAAGGCGCGCGAGTTCGGCATGACCACCGTGGGGTGCGCGTCCACCGGCAACCTGGCGAACTCCGTCGCCGCGCAGGGGGTGCGCCACGGGTTCGACACCTGCATCCTCGTTCCCGAGGATCTCGAGGCCGCCAAGATCCTCGGCACGACCGTCTACGGCGTGCGCCTCGTCGGTGTCGCCGGGGACTACGACCAGGTCAACCGACTGTGCAGCCAGATTGCCGACCGCTTCGGCTGGGGATTCGTCAACGTCAACCTGCGCCCGTTCTACGGCGAAGGCTCCAAGACCGTGGGGTTCGAGATCGCCGAACAGCTCGGCTGGAAGCGGCCGGCCCACGTGGTGTGCTGCATGGCGGGCGGATCGCTGCTCACCAAGATCGGCAAGGGTTTCGACGAGCTGACCCGCCTCGGTCTCATCGACGAAGGGACGACGCGGCTGCACGGCGCCCAGCCACGCGGCTGCAATCCGATCGTGGCCGCGGTCAAGGACGGCAGCGGCGAGATCCGTCCCGTCAAGGCCAGGACGATCGCCAGGAGCCTCGCCATCGGCAACCCGGCCGACGGCTACTACGCCGCGCGCGCCATCCGCCGGAGCGGCGGCTTCGCGGAGGACGTGACCGACGCCGAGCTCGTGGACGGCATCAGGCTCCTGGCCGAGACCGAGGGGATTTTCGCCGAGACCGCCGGCGGCGTCACCGTGGCCGCGGCGCGGAAGCTCATCGCTTCCGGCCGCATTCCGCGCCACGAGCCGATCGTCCTGGTGATCACCGGCAACGGGCTCAAGACCACCGACGCGCTCGTGTCGACCGCCGCGGCCCATCCGATCATCGAGCCGCGGCTCGACGCGTTCGAGCGCGTCCTGTCCGACGCGGCCGTCGAGGCCGCGCTCTCCAAGGCGAGCGACGCCCCGCCCCCGGGGCCGTCCCTTTCCACTTCATCCGGGCGCCCCGCCACCGCGGCGCCCCCTTCATCCGGTCGGCCGCTCGCTTAGCGCGGCCGGCCCCAACGGGAGGCGCCATGCCTGTCCAGGTCAGAATTCCCTCGGTGCTTCGCCGACAGACGGAAGGCGCGGAATCGGTCCTGCTCGAAGGGGAGACTCTAGGCGACATTCTCGAAGGGCTCGAGACGCGCTACGAGGGTCTGCGCGGCAAGCTGCGCGGTCCGCGCGGCGAGATCCGACGTTTCGTCAACATCTACGTCAACGACAGCGACGTCCGGCTGCTCGACGGCTCCACCACCCCGGTCACCGACGGCGACGAGGTCATCATCATCCCGGCGGTGGCGGGGGGCTGAGACCGGCTGAAGCGGAATCAGGGCTCCGCGGGCCGCGCCACGACCGACAGGAGCCCTTCCGCCCGGTGCAGGTGCGAGGTCGCCTCGTCGAGGGCCTGCGTGTAGAGGTTGACCTGGTTCATGAGGGTCCCCTCCTCGTCGAGCTCGAGGGGCCAGCGCAGACCGGGGAGGCGCGCGTCCGTGAGTCCGGGAACGGCGCGTGTCGGCGCGACCCACAGACCGCGATACCACGGGAAGCCGGGCAGGCCGCCCTCGTTCCAGAACGCCTTCTCCGCCTCGGAGATCTCGCGGCTGATCGAAGGGAGCCGTTCCGGGATCGGACGGAGCGGCCAGGAGTCCTCGGCGAGCCGCTGGTCGCGCTCCTTGGCGAAGACCCGCGCCGCCTCGCCGAAGCGCTTGAGGGCGCGCGTGACGGGGCGCAGCAGTTTCGGCGAGGCGTGGAGCTCGCCGGCCCTCGCCTGCAGATCCGCGAACGCCCGGTCCCAGGCGGCCGCCGTCGCCGCGGGGTCGAGGGGAAGGACCGGAGCCATCGCCAGCCGCAATCCCAGCCGTCCCTGGAACTCCGCCATGACCCGATGCAGCCGGAACTCCGGGTCGACGATCGTGGTCATCCAGTGGCGGTTCTCGTACAACGAATGGTACATGCCGTAGTCGGCGCCGTAGTACATGTCGCTTCCGGGAATGGCGAGATACTCGACGAACGGCGTCTGATCGTCCCCCAGCGGCTCGTCGTCGATGCGCGGCTCGGTGAGAGGACGGGAGGAATCGCCGCCGATCACGAAGGCGTCGACCGATCCGAGGGCCCGGGTCTCGTTCTGCTTCTGCACCCAGGCGTCGAACAGGCTTTCCCTGCCGCCGGGGCCGGGAACTGCGGCCGCGACCTCCCTGAACAGTCGGTGCAGCGCCGGGCTGGCGCCGGCGTAGAGGGGACGCCCGCCGTTGAAGACGGCAGAATCCATGTTGATGACGGCGCACGCCTTGCGCCGCAGGACCTCGGCATTGTCCTCGGTCCACTCTCCCGAGCCGCCCAGGTTCATCTCCTCGGCGTCCCAGAAGGCGACCAGGATCGTGCGGCGCGGCTGCCAGCCGAGCGTCTTCATCCGCCCGAAGGCGCGCAGCGTCTCGAGGAGCGCCGCGGTGCCGCTCGAGGGGTCGCCGGCGCCATAGATCCAGGCGTCGTGGTGGTTCCCGAGGATCACCCACGAGTCCGGTTCTTCCTTTCCGGGGATGCGCACGAGGACGTTCCTGATCGTGTCGGTGGCGGCGGTCATGCGAACCGACATCTTGATCCGCGCGGGCCCCGGACCGAGCCGGTAGGCCTCGACCAGCGCGAGTCCCTCCGGGACCGTGACGGGACGTTCCGACATCCGCCGTCGCAGCCCCCCCTGCATCGGCCCCGGGGCCTCCGGCCCCTCCAGATGCGACAGGATGAGCGCCGCGTCACGGTACGAGATCGGCAGCACCGGGATCTTCGGCAGCCCGGCCACCCGTCCCGGATCGAGCCGCTTTGCACCCGGGACGGCGGCCCAGCCGGGGCTGAGCGGATCCCCTTCGTAGGGCGTGTCGACAAGCGTGCGGCGCATGATCGAGCCGGGGGGACGCCAGGGTCCCTGCGGGTAGACCGGCCCCTGGACGAAGCCGTCCTCCTGCGGATCCGCGTACAGGATCGCCGCCACGGCACCATGCTCCTGGGCGCGCAGGACCTTGCGCCCCTCCCCCTCCCCGAAATAGCGCATCAGGGCGACGCGCCCTTCGAGCGAGACGCCGCGCTCCGCGAGCGCCTGGAACTCGCTCACCGTCCCCTGTCCGGCGTAGACCACTTCGGCCTCGACGTCCCCCGAGCCGCTGTAGGCACAGAACGCCGGGTGCTCGGCGGCGTTCTCGGTGAACGGATCGCCGGGGATGTGGTCCTCAATGAGCGACAGGCGCGCCTGCACCGGCGCGGTCATCTCGATCGAGCCCGGTCCAGGGTGCGAGTTGTAGAAGAGGTACGGAACGATCTCGGCGGCGAAGCCGGCCTTCTCCGCCTCCTGCTTGATATAAAGGGCGACGCGGCGCGCCCCGGCGGTGCCGGCGTGATGCGGCTCGCGGGTCAGCCTCTCGTGCGTGGCCGACAATCGCTTCCGGTCGAGAAGCGAGGCGAAGCGCTCCTCGATCCCCCTCTCCTCGTCCCAGGCGGGCGCGCTGTACCCGAGGGGGGGCCGCTCGGGCTCCCGCGTCCCGGCGATGGACCGGGCCCGCGCTGCGACGGCGGCGCCCGCCGCCAGAAGACCGAGAGCGAGGAGGAGGCGCGGTCTCATCGGGGAGGTCCGACCTTGTTGTAGCCGTCGAGGGCGGCGACCTTGTAGCACTCGGCGAAGGTCGGGTAGTTGAACACGGCGTTGACGAAGTAATCGATCGTGCCGTCGTGGGCCAGCACCGCCTGTCCGATGTGCACGAGCTCGGTGGCGTTGGTGCCGATGATATGGACGCCGAGAATCCTGCGGGTGTCGCGATGGAACAGGATCTTGAGGAGCCCGGAGTCGTCCCCGAGGATGGCGCCGCGCGCGATCTCGCGGTAGCGGGACACGCCGACCTCGTACGCGACCCCCGCGGCCGTCAGCTCCTCCTCGTTCTGGCCGACCATGGAGATTTCCGGCACCGAGTAAATGCCGTACGGAAAGAGGTGTGGCAGCGACCGGCTCGCGATGCCGAAGGCGTGGCACGCGGCCAGGCGTCCCTGCTCCATGGACGTCGACGCCAGCGCCGGGAAGCCGATGACGTCCCCCGCGGCGTAGATGTGCGGCCGGGAGGTCTGGAAGACCTCGTTGACCTTGAGGCGCCCCCGCTCGTCGGCCGCGAGCCCCGCGGCCTCCAGGTTCAGTTCCGCCGTGGCGCCGATGCGGCCGACCGAGTAGAGGATCACGTCGGAGACGATGAGCTTCCCCGACTTCAGCACGGTCACCGCGCGACGCGGCCCTTCGAGGCGAACCGAGGCGACCTCCTCGTTGAGCCGGAACGTACAGTCCATGTTGCGCATCTGGTAGGTCAGCGACTCGACGATCTCAGAGTCCACGAACTCCAGGAGACGCGGGCGCTTGTCGACGAGCGTCACCTCCACCCGCAGGGCGGCGAAGATCGAGGCGTACTCCGCGCCCACGACACCTGCGCCGACGACGGTCAGCGTGCGAGGCACCTCCTTCAGACCGAGAATATCCTCGGACGTGAGGATCGATTGTCCGTCGATCGGCACGCCCTGCGGCCGCGCGGCGGTGGTCCCCGTGGCGATCAGCACCTTGTCCGCCGTGACCCGCACCACCCCCCCTGACCCAGCGACTTCGAGCGTGTGCGGATCGAGAAAGCGGGCGGCCCCCCCGATCAGCACGATGCCGTTGCGCCGTATCTGGTCGCGGATCACGTCGACCTCCTTCTTGATGACGTGCTCGCACCGGTACAGGAGGTCCTCCATGGTGATCCGCTCCTTGACCGCGTAGGAGGCGCCGTACAGCCCGCGCATCTGGAAGCCGGTCAGGTAGAGGACGGCCTCCCGAAGGGTCTTCGAGGGGATCGTGCCGGTGTTGATGCAGACGCCGCCGACGACCTCGCGCCGCTCGCAGATCCCCACCGACTTCCCGAGCTTGGCGGCCTGCACCGCGGCGCGCTGGCCGGCGGGGCCGGTGCCGATCACGAACAGGTCGAATTTCTTTTCGCTGGCTGGCACGGGGGGATTCTGACCATTCCGGCCCAGCGAGGCAATAGGGAGGCCGGTCCTGGTCCTCCCGGGGTCTGGATGCCACGCGAACGGGTTCTAGCGGCGCTGATCGTGCGGGACGGACACGGTCGTGACGGCGGCGGCCGAGTTGCCGGACGCATCGGTCGCGCTGTAGGTGAGCGTGTAGGTGCGGCCGGGGCCGGCGCCGGCGCGTTCGGCGCGCAGGGAAACCGCGCGATCGTCGGTCCCTGTGCCCGCGCCCGACATCCAGGGCCCGGGGCGGCCGGTCCCGGGCTCGCTGCTTGCGACCCCGCTCAGGACGACGGCGGGGACCGGATCGCAGCGGTCGGAGACCTGGACTGCGACCGCAACGTCGGCGAGACGCCCGTCGGGCGGCCAGAGGATCGAGGGCGTCGCGGCGATCGTGATCGACGGCGGCAGGGTGTCGCGCACCTCGACCCGGACCGTGTCCGGCGCGCTCGAGACCTGCCCGTCGTCGACGACCAGGGTGACGATCGACGCGCCCAGGGGGAGCGTCACCTTCGGCCGGGGACCGGTGGCCTCACCGAACGCCCCGGTCCAACGGTACGAGAGCGCGTCACCGTCCGGGTCGGACGAAGCGCTGCCGTCCAGCGTGACCCCGGCGCCTTCCGGGCCCGCGCACTCGGCGATGAGATCGGGGCCGGCTTCAGCGGCCGGGGCGGCGTTCGACGCGCCGAACAGGACGATCTCCTCCGGTCCGGCGGTCGTCGACGCGGCCAGGGCGATCGTGCCGCGTCCGTCGGTGGCGAGACGACCGGGGTCGCGAAGGGCGGAGCGGAACGAAAGATAGGCACCGCCATCCGGCGACGGTCCGGAGGTCTCCGCCAGGACGTCCGGGTCGGAGCCCGAGCCTGGATCGGAGACGACGATCATCTCGGATCCGTCGAACAGCTCGATCCCGTACCCCACTCTCCCCTGATCGAGGACAGCGAGCAGCGGCAGGACAGACAGGACGAATCCGCGATCGAGGATCGGGTCGAAGCGCGCGGCGAGGCGCGCGGCGGGGCCCGGACCGGTGACGAAGTCCGCGAAATCGAACTCCTCGCTGTAGATCGCCTGGAAGGCGATCCTCCCCGCCTGATCCGAGTCGAACGCCTGCAGCTCGAACGGGCTCAGCCTGCCTCCCTCGACCTCGTCCCCCGACCCCAGCACCCGCTCCGGGACGCCGCCGCCCGACGGCGTCAGGTTCTCTGCGTAGAGCGCCGACTCGCCCGATGCGATCTGGGCCCCGAAGAGAAGGCGGCCTCCGTCGTCGAGCACCGGCGGCACCGGCTTTCCTGTGAACAGCGAGCCGGTGAAGGCGGTCGTGATGGTTCCTCCGCCCGGGACCGGGTCCCCCGGCCCCGCGATCCGGAACAGCGCCGTGCCGTCGTATCCCATCAGGATCGACGTGCCGTCCGGTTGCGCCACCGGCACGGCGATCTGCCCGAGGAGGTTCAGACGCGACGGGGCCCCCTTGACGCGATCCCCGGACCCCGGTGCGACCGCCAGCGCGGCCCCCGGCGGGAGGAGCTCCGTGTCGACGATCCGCCGCACCGGACCACCGTCGATCGAGCCGTAGAACAGGGACATTGCCGGGGGACGGGACGGATCGAACGCCTCGCCGAGGAAGGCGAAGGTTCCGCCGTCGTTGATCGAAGCGTAGGCGAACCGGTCGCCCACGAAGCGGCCGCCATCCTCCGCCGCGTCCCCGTCCATGGCCAGGAGGCGGATCGTCCCCGAACGATCGCGCGCGAACAGGCCGCGCCGTCCGGTGGTGACCCGCGCGTCGAAGATCATCAGGCCCCCGGGCGCGAGCGACGGTCCGCCCCCTCCGAGCGGGACCCGCTGATCGAGGAACGACACGAACCGCGGCCCGGGAATGGGATCGTCGCTCCCCACCTCGAGCGCCGTGACCCCGCCTCCGACCGAGAAGATCCCCGCGGCGGCGGTGGCCGAGGCCGCGACGTGGAGGATCCCGTCCATCCCGCGTGCCGCGGCGGCGCCGGAGGCCGGCTCGGACTCGAGCCCGGTGAAGGTCCCCGACGGGCCCGCCGGCATTCCCTGCTCGACCAGTATCGAGGGGATGCCGTTGGACAGGTAGAACCCCTTCCTTCCGTTCGAACGCACGCCCCCGAACAGCACCCGGCCGGCCGCGTCGATCGCGGGGTGGAACTCGGTGATCTCCGTGAATCTTCCGCCCCCCGGCGCCAACGAGCCGGGGCCCGCGACCAGGAACGAGAAGCCCCCCCCGGTGCTGTAGACCCGGACCGTTCCGCGATCGACCAGAAGAAAGGCGACCAGTCCGGTATCGTTGATCGCCGGCGGATTCGTCGTCAGGACCGGCGACAGCGATCCGGACGGGGAAGCGAAGAGGGACAGGAGGATCGGCGTCTCTCCCGGGGCCACCGTGCACACGACCCCCTCCCCCGTGAGGAGCGACGCCGTGAACGCGATGCGGCCCGAGGCGTTCACCGCCGGGGCCGCGAAGGGGGCCACGAACTCACCCCCCCCGAGCGGGTCGCCGGTCTCGATGACGATCTGCGGGGCGGCGCCGACCGGAAACCTGACGATCGCCCCCGGTACCTCGAGGAAACGGATCGACGCGATGACCGCCCCGCCGGAATCCACCACCGGAGGGTCCATGAATCCGACGGTCGCAGGGCCGTCCCGCAGCTCCAGGACGTCCTGGGCCGCCACCACCTCCTCGGGCAGCCCGCCGCCGGGTCCGATCCGGAAGATCGCCTCGCGTCGATCGGGGAGGAGCGCCAGGAACGCGATCGTCCCATCGGCCCCCGCCGAGACGGCCCGGAGCGAGGCGATCGTTCTCCCCGAGGCGCCCGCGTCGCCGGCGTGCGCCAGGATGCGCAGCTCGCCGGCGCGCTTCTCGAACAGGGCGCTGCCGGCCGCGTCGATGAACAGGAGGGCGTCCGGCGTCATGGCGATACTGTCGAACCGGGCACCTACGCCGATCGCCACGGGGGCGGGGTCGCCGGAGCGGACCGCCACCCGCGCCCCGGGACCTCCGGCCCCGAAGGCCGTCCCGCCGCCGGCGGAGGCGGACAGGGCGAGGCAGAGAGCCAGGGCGATCGGCAGGAGACGGGCGATCCGGCGTTGATCCGTATTCATAAGGATGGAGCCCGGAAGTATACGGCGAGCCGGGTGGAGATCGAGGGAAATCAGCCGTGGACTGCGATTCCGTGGGAGTGCGGCTCCGTCCCGTCAGCGCAGCTCCCGCCGCGCCGCGATAGACGGCAGGTCCAGCGGAGTGTTCAGGTTGAGCAGGATCCCGGAATCGTCCCAGGGAAGATGCATGACGCGCGCCGGGGTCCTGCGCACGACCGCCTTCAGCCCGTGCGTCTCCTCGCTGATCCCCATCAGCTCGGCGAACAGCGAGCCCCGGAACAGCGGCGGGTGGCCGGGGCGCCCGTGGAAGGCCGGCACGATGATGCTGCGCCTTCCCGCCGCGTCGCACTTCTCCCACTCGGTCTCGGCGGTGCTCAGGAGCGCGTTCAGGAGTTCCACGTCCAGCGGCTGATCGACCGAGGCCACGAGGATCCCGTCGGGCGGCGTGGCCACGGCCGCCAGGCCGGCCTGGATCGAGGCGGACTTCCCCTCGCGGTAGAGCGGGTTGTAAACGGGGCGGGCCTTCCAGCCGGGCCGCATCGGCGAGCGCACCAGCGGCAGCAGGAGCTCCGCCCCCTTGCCCAGGACGACGAAGCACTCGTTCACACGGCTCTTCTGGACCTGCTGGATCTGATGCGACAGGAGGGGTTGACCGCGCCATTCCAGGAGCGCCTTCGGGGTCCCCATGCGCTCCGACTCGCCGGCGGCGAGAAGAAGTGCGACCACGTCCATCGGGACGTCCCTCCGGGTACAGGACCGGTCGCGGATTCTGGCGGGCGCGACCGGCCTCGATCGATTCTCCTAGGTGGCAGGGGCTGCGGCGGCTTCGTTCCCCTCCGGACTGCGGTTGACGTCGATCTCCTCGCTGTACGGCACCAGCGTCACCTCGGGCGCCACGTCCCAGGCCTCTTCGAAGTTGTACATGGTGATCGCCTCCCACGGACAGACTTCCGCGCACAGGGCGCAGCCGATGCACTTGTCATACTCGATGATCGCAAGATTGTTCGGCGCATCCGGGCTCGACACGTACCGGATGGCGTCCACCACCGCGTCCTTGACCGTCACCGTCTCGCAGAAGGCCACGCAGGCGGGAGAGTTGGCGCAGCCGGAGCAGGAGTTCTGGTCGATGACCGCCAGACGCTTCGGCGGCTTCTTCAGGAACTTGTTCTTGTAGTCGGCCGGCGCCGGCATGCTCGTCCTCCGCGGCAGGTCTCGATCCTCTCACATCGACCCGGGGGGTTCAAGGGCTCGAGCTTCAAACGCGCTTGTCCAATGGCACGTACGGCCGCTCCGGCGGGCCGATGTACTCCTCGAGCGGCCGGATGAGCCGGTTGTCGGTGTGCTGCTCGATGACGTGGGCGATCCAGCCGGGGGCGCGGCTGCAGGCGAAGATGGGCGTGAACAGATCCATCTCGAACCCGAGCATGAAGTAGACCGACGCGGCGTAGAAGTCGACGTTCGGGTTGAGATTCTTCAGCTCCTTGCAGGTCTTCTCGATGACCGCCGACATCTGGAACCACTTCTCCTGTCCCACCGCCTTGCCGAGCTTCTCGGAGAGCGAGCGCAGGTGCAGGGCGCGCGGGTCGATGGTGCGGTAGACCCGGTGTCCGAAGCCGGGGATCTTCTTCTTCTGCAGGAGCTCCATGCGCACGAACTCGGCCGCCTTCTCCACCTCGCCTATGGTGCGCAGCATGACCATCACGTCGTGGTTGGCCCCGCCGTGCAGCGGCCCCTTGAGCGTGCCGACGGCCGAGGTGACCGCGGCGTGCAGGTCGGCCAGCGTTCCGGCGGTGACGCGCGCGGCGAAGGTCGAGGCGTTGAGGCCATGGTCCATCTGCAGAATCATGGCGACGTCCAGGGCGCGCGTGGCGAGGGGCTCCGGCCTGGTGCCGTGCAGCATCGCCAGGTAATTCGCCGCGTGACCGAGACCCGGGTCGGGTGGGATGGGGTCCTTCCCCTTGCGCAGCCTGTCATGGGCCGTGACGAGGGTCGGCATCTGCGCCGTCAGGCGGATCCCCTTTCGAAGGTTCGCCTCGCGGGTCGAGTCGTGCACGTCCGGGTCGTGGATCGCCAGGACCGACACCACCGTGCGCATCATGTCCATCGGCGAGGCGTCCCTGGCGAAGGTCTTCAAGAGATCGAGGGCGTCCGGGTGAAGGGCGCGCTGCGAGGACAGGTCCTTGCGCGTCTGCTCGAGCTGGGCGCGGGTCGGCAGCTCGCCGTACCACAGGAGATGCACGACCTCTTCGAACGTCGAGCTCTCGGCCAGGTCGTGGATGGAGTAGCCGCGGTAGCCGAGACGTCCCTTCTCGCCGTCGATGAGACTCAGCCCCGTGCGCGCCGCGACGACCCCTTCGAGTCCTTCCTTGGCAAACATGCGTCTCCCTTCGCCCTGCCCGACATTATAAGGTCCGCGCGGCCGCCGGCGTAGGGCGATCTTCGATTCAGGGGGCGTCCGGGTTGCCGCGGCGGGGGGCGTTGGGGGAAGATACGGACTTCCCGTTCCGCGGCGGAGACTCCGGCATGACGGACGAGGTGGATTTCCAGAAGGAAGGCCTGGGACCCCAGGACCTGCGCGAGGCGAGGCCGCGCGTGGCGAAGAACGCGCGTGTGACGCCGTTGCTCGTGTCCGAGGAACTGTCGGAGCGCTTTGGACACAAGGTGGCCTACAAGTGCGAGAGTCTGCAGTCGGGCGGGGCATTCAAGATGCGCGGCGCGACCAACTTCATCGCGCGCCTGTCGCCCGCCGGTCGCGAACGGGGCGTCCTGACGTACTCCTCGGGGAACCACGGGATCGCCGTGGCGCTCGCCGCGCGCCGGGCGGGGACGAAGGCGGTCGTGGTGATGCCGGAGACCGCACCCCTCCTGAAGCTCGAGCGGGTGCGGTCGCTCGGGGCCGAGGTGCACCGGGTCGGGACGACGTCGATCGAGCGCAAGGAGCGGGCCGAGGCGCTCGAGAAGGAGCGCGGTCTGACGATGGTGCCCCCGTTCGATCATCCCTGGATCATCGCCGGGCAGTCGACCTGCGGCGTGGAGATCCTGGAGCAGATGCCTGATGTCGGCACCGTCCTGGTACCGGTCGGCGGAGGGGGGCTCGTGTCCGGAGTGGCCCTCGCCTGCGCCTATCACCGCTCCGGCATCCGGGTGATCGGAGTGGAGCCCCAGGGAGCGGCCAAGATGTCGACGTCGCTGCGGGCCGGGGCGCCGGAGACCCTCCGGGGCGTGCGCTCCATCGCCGACGGCCTGCTCCCCTCACGCCCGGGCGACCTGACCTTCGCCGTCTGCCGCGCCTTCGTGTCGGACGTCGTGACGGTCCCGGACGAAGCGATCAAGGAGGCCGCGGCGTTTCTTCTCAGGACGGAGCACCTCCTGGTCGAATGGAGCGGTGCCGTCGGGGTCGCCGCCCTGATGTCCGGGGCGGCCCGGACCTACGACGTCCCGACGGTCCTGGTCTTGAGCGGCGGCAACGTCGACCCGACCCTGCTCCTGGGACTTCCGGGCCAGGATTGAGCCCCGGCGCCGCCGGGCTTCCCGATCGTCTAGACGCCGGGGCGCGGCCGTGCGTATTAACACCATCGCGCGGGCGATCGGGAACCGGCGCGTGCTAGACTGACTGCCCTTTTGCGGAGGTGTCCGCGGGATGGATCGATCGAGCCAGTCGAAAAATGACTCCGGCTTCACCCTCATCGAGCTCCTGATCGTCGTGGCGATCATCGGGCTCATCGCCGCCATCGCCATCCCCAATCTCCGGAACGCGATGAACAAGGCCAAGCAGAGCCGGACCCTCGCCGACATCAAGACGATCGGGAACGCCCTCGAGTCCTACGCCGTGGACAACAACACCTATCCCAAGAGTCTCACCGACGCGAACGCCCAGGTCCTCAGCGGCTACGTCTCGCTTTACTTGAAGACGGTCCCGCCCGGGGACGGCTGGAGCAACTCCTGGCACATCGATACGAACTCCGCCGGCACCGTCTACACGATCACCAGCTACGGGGCCGACGGAGTCTCCGGCACGAGTCCGGGCGGCGCCACGGCCAACTTCAACTGCGACATCATCTTCACCAACAACTCGTTCTACCAGTGGCCCGGGGGCGCGCAGCAGTAGTCAGCGCTCCCTGGTCCGGGGTCTGTGGCTCATGAGCAGGGCCATGGTGTCCCTGTCGAGCCGCCCGTCCGGTCGCAGGAAGTGATCGCGCTGGAAGCTTCGGGTGGCCGCGCGCGTCGGCTCGTCCCACTCTCCGGCCTTGTGTCCCTTCTCCTCGAGATACTTGAGCGCCACCAGGGCCGCCTGCGCATCCTGGATGGCCTCCGGGGAGGTGTACACGAAACCTGGAAAGCGGCCGCGCTCGCCCGCCGCGACCGTCGGGATGAACAGCGCGACGACCAGAAGCGCGGGGCCCACAACAGTCAGGAGTCTTCTCATGGAAACATTCTAACCCGGAGGAGGTTCACTTGCCCGTCCGCGGGGCTTCGCGGTAAGGTTCGCGGTGTCCGCGGCCGGCTCTCCCGGCCGGCCGGGGGCGGAGGAGCAGACCGTGGAGCGCCTGGGGTTCGCCGTTCATCCGGAAGACAAGGAACCGCCGGCCGAGGTCATCCAGCTGGCCGGGCAGATCGAAAAGGACGGAGGGAGCGCCCTGGCCGTCTACCGAGAGCCGGTCGGCGGGCACTGGCAGATCTTCGCCCTGCTGCCGCGCGACAAGGTCCAGCCGACCCCCTACCAGCGCGATCTCTCGAAGGCGCACGCCGAGCGGCTGCTGAAGGTGATCAAGAAGATCGATCGCTTCGTCGACCCGGTCGTCGCGGTCCGCGCGGACGGCGGGTACTGGACGCCCAACGGGAACCACCGGCGGCACGTCCTCGAGAAGCTGAAGGCCGCGTTCGTGCCTGCGATCGTCATCCCGGAGACGCAGGTCGCCTTCCAGATCCTGGCCCTCAACACGGAGAAGGCGCACAACCTCAAGGAAAAGTCGCTCGAGGTCATCCGGATGTACCGCGGTCTGATCGAGCGGGGGGAGAAGCGCGACGAGGAGGCATTCGCCTTCCAGTTCGAAGAGCCCTACTTCCTGACGCTCGGTCTCCTGTACGAGAAGCACCCGCGTTTCGCGGGCGGCGCCTTCTCTCCGATCCTGAGGAGGGTCGACCGGTTCCTGAAGTCCTCCCTGAAGAGCTCCTACGGCACGCGCCAGGAGCGGGCGGCGCGGGTCGAGACGGCAGACGCCCGTCTCAAGGAGATCGTCGACAGGCTGAAACGGCGCGGGATCAACCACCCGTTCGTGAAGAACTTCGTGCTGGCGCGCTGCAATCCCCTCAGCCGCGCCCGCAAGACCGTCCCGGGGTTCGACCAGGCGCTCGAGAAGCTGATCGCCGCGCTCGAGGCGTTCGACCCGGCGAGGATCCGGCAGGAGGATGTCGCCCGCTCGGCGGTGTTCGCCGCTCCTCCTTCCTCCTCCTGACGACCGGCCCCCGAGCGTGTCAGCCCTCGCCTGCCTCGCCGCGCTCCTGCTCGTGGCCTGGTCCCTGCTCGGTCTTCTGCTCGACCGCGCGGCGCGCCAGATCGCGGTCCTGCGCTCAGCCATCGGGCTCGACGGCTGTCCCGCCGGAGCCGGGTCGACCCCGGCGGTCCCCGGTCCCCTGCCGTCCCTGTCGGTGGTGGTGACGGCGCGCGACGAGGCGGAGGAGATCGGGACGACCGTGCGCCGGCTCCTGGCGCAGCGCCATCCCGCCCTCGAGGTCATCGTCGTCGACGATCGCTCCACCGACGGCACCTCTGAGATCCTCGACCGGCTGGGTGCCGGGGCCTCCGGCTCCCGTCTCGCGACGATCCACAACCGGATTCTCCCGCGCGGCTGGCTGGGGAAGTGCCACGCCTGCCACCTGGGTGCTCTGCGGGCCCGGGGCGACTGGATCCTGTTCCTCGACGGCGACGTCGAGCTGGTCGCCGACGACCTCCTGGCGCGCGTCGTTCATCTCGCCACGACGCGCCACCTCGATCACCTCGCCGTCATCCCCGACCAGCGTCCGGTCTCGGACCTGCAGCAGGCGCTCCTCTCGGTGTTCGCCCAGATGTACCTGCTCGCGGCGCGCGTCTACGAGATGGACCGGGACAAAAGACGCGGCGGCGCCGGCATAGGCGCCTTCAACCTGGTGCGCCGCTCCTCCTACGATCGGATCGGGGGGCACTCGCTCTTGAAGATGGACCCGACCGACGACTACGCGCTGGGCCGCCTGCTGAAGGAGAGCGGCGCGCGGCAGCGTCTGTTCGACGGCGTCGGCCTCGTCCGCTGTCGCTGGCACAAGGGCGCCCTGAACGTGGCGCGCGGACTGGAGAAGAACCTGTTCGCCGGGATCGATTACTCGGTCACGGAGCTGGTCGGTTTCACGGTGGCGTCGATCCTCCTGGTCTTCGGACCCCTGGCCGCGGGGATCGCGGCGTCGGCCCTCGCTCCCCCGGCCGGTGGCGCCGTCCCTACCGCCGCCATCTGGCTCCCCTTCCTGCTCCAGGCGGTCGTCATCGCCTCGGGGTTCCGCAGGCAGTCGCGGCGCTACGGCGGCAGCGCCGCTCTGCTGTCGCTCCTCTATCCCGTCGCAGTCCTTGTTCTCCTCGGAGCCGCCTGGAACTCCGCCCTCAGGACGCTCGTCCGGGGAGGGATCCGCTGGCGCGACACCTTCTATCCCCTGGCCGAGCTGCGCGCCGGGCGCGTGCGGGCGGGGGCCGGACGCCGCTTCGGGGTGCTATGATCCTCGCGGCATGATCGATTTGACCGCCCTCCCCCGCAATCCCACGCGCGCGGTGCGCATCGGCCGGACGACCATCGGCTCCGGTCACGCCGTCGCGGTGCAGAGCATGTGCGCCACCCGGACTTCGGACGTCGAGGCGACGGTGCGCCAGATCCTGGACCTGGAGCGGGCCGGGGCGGACATCGTCCGGATCGCGGTCGACAGCGCGCGGGACGTGGCGGCCCTCCGCCCCATCCGGGAGCGGACCGGGGCCAACCTGTCCGTGGACCTTCAGGAGAATTACCGCCTGGCTTCGGAGGTCGCGCCGTTCGTCGACAAGATCCGCTACAACCCGGGCCACCTGCACCACCATGAGAGGACCCGGCCGGTGCGCGACAAGGTCGCCTTTCTGGCGGAGGTGGCGGCGAAGCACGACTGCGCGGTGCGCGTCGGCGTGAACTGCGGGTCGATCGATCCCGACAAGGCGGGCCGGTTCGCGGGTGACTCGGTCGCGGAGATGGTCGAGTCCGCCCTGGAGCACGCGGCTCTCCTCGACGATCTCGGTTTCACGCGCTACTGCGTGTCGCTCAAGGACTCCGAGCCGAAAAAAGTCATCGACGCCAACGTCCGGTTCGCCGAAGTCCGCAAGGACGTGCCGCTGCACCTCGGGGTGACCGAGGCCGGTCTCCCCCCCGAGGGGGTGATCAAGACGCGCGTCGCCTTCGAGCAGCTCCTCTCGCGCGGTATCGGCGACACCATCCGCGTCTCGCTCACGGTACCGAACGATCGCAAGGGGGAGGAGATCGCCGCCGGCCGCTCGATCCTGGAGGACATCGCCCGCGGCCGCTTCCGGTCGGTCCCCGAGAATCTCGGCGGGAAGCTGAACATCATCTCCTGCCCCTCCTGCTCGCGGGTCGAGAACGAGGCGTTCGTGGAGCTGGCGGAGAAGGTGCGGGAGGTGACGGCCTACGCCCGCGAGCACGCCATCACCATCGCCGTGATGGGCTGCCGTGTGAACGGGCCGGGCGAGACGGATGACGCCGATCTCGGTCTGTGGTGCGCCCCGACGCATGTCAATTTGAAGGCAAAGGCGGAGACGATCGGGACCTACCGCTACGACGAGGTCCTGGCTCGTCTCAAGACCGAGCTGGACCGGCTGGTCGCGTCGCGCGGCACCGGTGGCTAGGACCCGGCGAACACAGGCTCCGCGAACGTCTTGAGGACCTCACCGGAAGCACTCTGGACGTCGGCGTGCAGCGAGTGACCGTGCGCGTCCATGGTGACGATGGCAGGAAACTCCTTGACGCGCAGGTGCCACATCGCCTCGGGGAGCCCGAACTCGAGGAGGTCGACGCCCTCTACGTTCTCGATGCAGCGGGCGTAGTACTGCGCGGCGCCTCCGATGGCGTTGAGATATACGGCGCCGTGCTCTTTCAGGGCCGCCAGGGTCTTTGGACCCATCCCGCCCTTCCCCATCACCGCGCGCAGGCCGTAGCGTCCGATCACGTCGGCCTCGTAAGGCTCCTCCCGGCTGCTCGTGGTCGGGCCGGCGGCCGTCATGCGCCAGCCGCCCCCTTCATTCAGCACGACCGGGCCGCAGTGGTACAGGATCTGGCCGCGCAGATCGACCGGCGGGGCGTTCTTCATAAGATGATGGTGCAGCGCGTCGCGCCCGGTGTGCAGGACGCCGCTGATCAGGACGACGTCTCCGACCGCAAGCCCGCGCACGTCGGCGTCGCTTAGGGGTGGCCGCAGGACTTTCTCTCTGCCGGTCAGGGGGAACCCCTCCCGCGCCGTCATTTTCTCCGGGGGGGCCGCGTCCTTGTACAGCCATCTTCTGATCGCCCCGGTCCGGGCATCGAGCACGACGCCGAGACGGCGGAACGCCCAGCAGTCGTACGCCACCGACACGAAGAACGACGCGGGCAATCGATTGATCGCCCCGATCTTGCAGCCGATCAGGGTCACGCTGCCGCCGAACCCCATCGTGCCGATACCGAGCGCGTTGGACGTCCTGACGACGTAGTCCTCCAGCTCGCGCAGTCTCGCGTCGGGGTTCACGTCGTCGAGCGTGCGGAACAGCTGCAGTTTCGCGTGTTCGTAGCCGTTGGTCCGATCGCCGCCGACGCACACGCCCAGAGCGCCGACGCTGCACCCCTGCCCCTGCGCCTGCCAGACGGCGTGCAGCAGGCACTTACGCACGCCGTCGAGGTCGCGGTCGGCGCGCCCCAGGTTCGGGACCTCCATCGGCAGCGAGTACTGGATGTTCTTGTTTTCGCAGCCGCCCCCCTTCAGGAGCAGCCGCACTTCGATCTCGTCCCCTTGCGTCCATTGCTGGAAGTGGACAGTCGGCGTCCCGGGACCCAGGTTGTCGCCGCTGTTCCTGCCGGTCAATGAATCGACCGAGTTCGGACGGAGCTTGCCGCGCTTGGTCGCCTCCGAGATCGCCCGTCTGATCGCCTCCTCGATCCGCATCTGGTCGGCGCCGACCGGCGTCCTGACGAGAAACGTCGGCCAGCCGGTGTCCTGGCAGATCGGTCCCTCGCAGTCGGTCGCCATGTCGATGTTGGACGCGATGACCTGGAGGGCCTGCCCCGCCCGGGTATTCTGCTGCTCGCTCCCCAGGGCACGCGCCATGGCCCGGCGGACATCGGGTGGGAGGTTGGTCGAGGTCTCGACGATTAGATTGAGGAGACTTTCGTCCAGGTGATCCATGCCGAGCATTGTATTAGAAAATGCCCTACAACAGTGCGGATGACAGCCCGGCGCGCAGAGGGGCATTAACCGGAGCGACGACCTGGAAGGCCAAGATCACTTGAGAACAGCTGCCCGTCGAGGTAACCCTCGTGGAATCAGATTGATCGGACATGAATAATTGCGGGCATCCGCACGGTTGTAGGGCATTTTCCATTACAATGCGCGCGCGTGACCTCCGCCCCCCGCCCCGACATCGCGCCCCGAAGCGCCGCCCCTCTGGAGCGCGCCGGCGCCTTCATCGCCGGCGTCTGCGAGCGCTATTTCCCCGATGCCTTCGTCTTCGCCCTCGCCGCGGTCGTCGTCGTGTTTCTCGCGGGACTCCTGACCGGTGAGAGAGCGGTCCGCCTGGTGACGGAGTTCGGCGGCGGCTTCTGGGGGCTGGTCCCGTTCACGATGCAGATGGTCCTCGTGATCGTCGGGGGCTTCGTCGTCGCCTCATCGCCGCCCCTGGCCCGTCTGATCGGCTGGCTGTCGCGGCGCCCCAGGACCCCCCGGGGCGCCGTCGCCTTCGTCGCCTTTTTCGCCATGGCGGCGTCCCTCCTCTCGTGGGGGTTGTCGCTCGTGTTCACCGGTCTGCTGGTGCGCGAGCTCACGCGGCGTCTGAAGGGGATCGACTACCGCGCCATCTGCGCCGCGGCGTACCTCGGGCTCGGGAGCGTCTGGGCCCTGGGGCTCTCGTCCTCGGCGGCGCTCCTGCAGGCCACCCGCTCGACGATCCCCGGGACGCTTCTGCCGATCACCGGTGTCATCCCGCTGTCGCAGACCATCTTCCTGTGGCAGAGTCTTCTGATAGCAGGGATCCTGATCGCGGTGTCCGTGGCCGTCGCGTACGTCTCCTGTCCGGAGCCCGCGCGCGCCCGGACGGCCGAGGCGATGGGGATCCGCTTCGAGGCCCCGCCGGTCGGGACCCGGCCGCCCACGACACCGGCGGAGAGGCTCGAGAACAGCCCGATCCTCGGCGTGTCGGTCGTCCTGCTGATGGCCGCTTTCCTGGTGACGCAGGTGCGCGACCGGGGGTTCTTTGCGGCGCTGGACCTCAATAACTTCAATCTAGCCTTTTTCGCCCTGGGGCTTCTCCTGCACCTGCGGCCGGCCTCGTTCCTGTCCGCCGTCGGACGGGCCATGCCGGCCACCGCCGGGGTCCTCATACAGTTCCCGCTCTACGCCGGCATGTTCGGCATCATCTCCAACACCGCGATCAAGACGCTCCTGGCGGATCTGTTCGTCAGGGTCTCGACCCAGGGGACGTTTCCGATCGTAGTGGCCTTGTACTCGGCGGTCCTCGGGCTGTTCGTCCCTTCGGGGGGAGGCAAGTGGATCATCGAGGCCCCCTACGTCATGGCGGCGGCCAACGCCTGGCACGTGCATCTCGGCTGGACCGTTCAGATCTACAACGCCGCCGAGGCCCTGCCGAACCTGGTCAACCCGTTCTGGATGCTGCCGCTCATGGGGATCCTGAACGTGCGCGCCAGGGACCTGGCCGGCTTCTCCATCCTGCAGCTCCTGTTCCACGTCCCGATCGTATTCCTGCTCTGCTGGCTGCTCGCGCAGACGCTCCCGTACGCCCCGCCGGTCCTCCCCTGACCGCGTTGATGCCCGAGCGCCCTCCTGTGTAGACTGGTCGCGTGATTCGACTGTCGGGTGTTGCGCGCAGCTACGGCGTCCACGAGGTCCTGAAGGGCGTGGACTGGGCCATCCCGCCGCGCGCGCGCGTCGGCCTGGTCGGCCCGAACGGCGCAGGCAAGACGACCCTGCTGCGCCTGATCGCGGGGTCCGAGGGGCCGGACCGTGGGGCCATCGACATCGTGCGCGGCACCTCCCTGGGCTACCTGCCGCAGGAGGGGGCGAGGCTCGCGGAGGGGACGGTCCTCGAGGCGCTCCTGGCACCGTTCTCTGAAATCCTGGCGATGGAGCAGGAAATGGAACGGCTGCACCTCGAAATGGCGACCTCGACCGGCGAGCGGCAGGAGACGGTGACCCGGCGGGCGGGCGAGGTGCAGCACCGCTTCGAAGCCGCCGGCGGCTTCGATCTCGAGGCGCGGGCCAAGGCGATTCTCGGCGGTCTAGGGTTCGGACAGCACGATCACGCGCGCCCGCTCCGCGAGTTCTCCGGCGGCTACCGGATGCGGGCCGCCCTCGGGGCTCTCCTCCTGCGCCGGCCCGACTTCCTGCTCCTGGACGAGCCGACCAACCATCTCGACCTGGAGGCGGTCGCCTGGCTGGAGGACTTCCTGTCGGACATCCCGTCCGCGCTCGTCATCGTGTCGCACGACCGCACCTTCCTGAACCGGCTGGCCAGCTCGATCGCCGAGGTGCACGACGGCCGGGTCACCCTCTGGCCCGGCAACTACGACCGCTACCGCATCGACAAGGAGAAGGCGCGCGAGCTGGCGGTCAAGAAGGCGGCGTCCGAGGCGCACCGCGTGGCGGATGTCGAGCGTTTCATCGAGCGCTTCCGCTACAAGGCGACCAAGGCGCGCCAGGTGCAGAGCCGCATCAAGATGCTGGAGAAGATGGAGCGCACCGAGGTCATGGCCGAGGACCAGACCTGGCGCTTCTCGTTCCCGCCGGTGTCGCGCGCAGCCCAGCGCGTGGCGCTCCTCGCCTCTGTGCGCAAGAGCTTCGGCGAGCGGGCGGTCCTCAAGGGACTCGACCTCGAGATCTGGCGCGGCGACCGGATCGCCCTGGTCGGACCGAACGGCTGCGGCAAGAGCACGCTTCTCAAGGTGGTGGCGGGGCGTCTGCCCGCCGAAGGCGGCTCGGTCGAAATCGGCGACAAGGTCGTCCTGCACTACTTCGCCCAGCACGTGCTCGAGACCCTGACGCCCGGACGGACCGTGCTCGACGAGATGCAGGCCTGGGCGCCCGGGAAGAGTCCCGGACAGCTGCGCTCGCTGCTCGGCATCTTCCAGTTCTCGGGCGACGACGTGTTCAAGAAAGTCGAGGTGCTGAGCGGCGGGGAGAAGAACCGCCTGGCGCTGGCCCGCCTCACGCTCGACCCGGGGAACTTTCTCCTGCTGGACGAGCCGACGAACCATCTGGATCTGCCCACGCGCGAGGCCCTGGAGGACGCCCTCGCCGGGTTCGGAGGGACGCTCCTGTTCGTGTCGCACGATCGCTACTTCATCAACAAGGTGGCCACGCGCGTCGCGGCGTTCGACGACGGGAGACTCGCGCTCTACGACGGCGGGTACGACGACTATGTGGCGGCGGTTCGCGCCGCTGCGGCCGGGAAGGGGCCGCGGAGCACCGGGCCGGTGGCCGTCCTGCCGCGCGGCGGCCGCGCGCCGGTGAAACCCGGGGCGGCAGCGCGCCGGGATCCTCCGGTTGAGGACGCCGCGGGCGGTGCAGAGCACCAGGGCGCGGGCGCCGGCGGCCCGGCCCGCGCCGGGAGCGGACGGGAGCCGAGCGGACGAGAGCAGAGGCGTCACGATGCCGAGACACGCAACCGGCGCAACCGTGAGCTGAAGAGCTACCGTGATCGAATCGCCGCGCTGGAGGCGTCGATCCTCCCCCTCGAGACCCGTCTCAAGGAGATCGAGACCGCGATGTCGTCCTCGAAAACGTACAAGGAGCCGGGGCTGGCCCGCAGCCTCGGCGAGGAGAAGAAATCGATCGAGATCGAGCTCGCCCACCTGTACGACGACTGGGACGGCGCGACCTCGGATCTGCAGGCGGCCGAGACGCGACTGGCGCGCTGAACGCCCGCTCCGACGGGGCCTGGATTCCTAGGAGACGAGCCCCGCCTCCGCCATCTCACCGGGGCAGAGGACGCCGAACCGGGTCGTGTATCCCAGCGACACGTCGTAGTAGCGCCCCTGCTCCGGCTGGTAGATCTCGCACGAGTCGAACGGCCGCGAGTAGACGTGGATCGACATCGCCCGCCCACCGTACTCCGGAAGGTTGTGGACCGAGTGGATCGGCTCGGTCGGATCGACCGCGGCCGGATGGAGCGGATCCATCACGTAGCGCTCGGACGGCTGCAGCCGGCAGGTGCGCGACGTTTCGTCCTTCTCGAGGAGCCGGTAATTGCGCACCTCGAGGCGGCCGATCGGCACGCCCATCCAGCACTCCTGGCCCCGGTGATTGTGGATCGCCGAGGCCTGCGCCGGCTCCCAGCCGATCGCCACGACCTCGAACAGGTCGTTGCGGAAGATCAGGTTGCGCGTGTAGTGACTGCGCCGGAAGAACAGGTATGGCCCGAGCGAACCGGGGTCGAGCACCG
>Ga0137397_10000606_pt1 | contig 24664 bp, 32 predicted proteins | sample czorhiz116metaG_FD_106658 | JGI IMG/M metagenome (GOLD analysis project Ga0137397, IMG submission 106658) | Vadose zone soil microbial communities from Angelo Coast Range Reserve, California, USA - czorhiz1.16 metaG | ecosystem: Environmental > Terrestrial > Soil > Vadose zone | place: USA... | reverse complement strand
CACTGCGTTGCAGACACACGACGCACGATCCCGGATGGCCGCAAGCGCACACGCCACGGAGCTCGGTGCGATGCGCCAGATTGTCGCGGGTTTGCGCATGCAGTTGCATGCCGTACTCATGGAGCGCAGCGGTGCAATTGCGGACGGCTCGGGTGGTTCGGGTGCCAATGCCGGCGGTTGGAACCCTTCAGCATGCTTCCTACTCAACCCGCCACCGCTTGCTGCTGTTGGCCATGGTCCTGCAGCTGCGTCGATAACGAAACTATAGGATGGGTGGCGTAACTCAGGATGATAAAAGTGAGGTCTTTAGCCATGGTGGTTATGTAGTAGGTTGTCTCCAGTCAGTTTCTCTATACAGTAGTAATTAACTTAAGTAGTTCATTGGTACATTCACCGAATGTTGTACAGACTTCCAACTACATGTACTGACTGTATAGTATGATAGTATGACCCCGGCCTCCCAAGGATGTAACTAACGAACCTTGCTGCGTGCGGGCACCACGCCCTCGAGAGATCAAGCTCGATCAAGCTGTGCTTGGGTCGCCTTTTGACGCGATTTGAGGAGGAGCAGTAGCCCGTTTGTTTATAAGTGGCGTCGAAGACTCCGGGGTTTACAGAACACTAGTACTGTTCCAATGGCTTTGTTTCCAGCAACGGCCTCAAATCGAAACGCAAAATGAAGACCCGAGGGTGGGTTTCCGTCTGATAAGGATGCCAGCGCTTGTACAACTTGAAGTCGGTACTGACCAGGGCTGCCACACGGCCCGGGGCCTACGCACCAAAGTGGTCCTCAGAATCCCAGCCCCTTCAATTCACACATGCATATTCTCCATGCTCATATATATTCCAGTTGTGAACTGTCCCTTAGCACGCCTACATCGGTCTGCATCAGGATTTCCTCATCCTCTGGTCCGTGACTGCCGCCAACTCCCTGCCCATCGTGGTCCCGTTCCTCCGCCCTACCATCCTCGTCCTGGAACAATGACCATACACTTTCACTCTCGGGACCCGCCACGACCAGGTCCATCACGTCTCGTGCAGGGTCTGCGAGTTGCTCCAACGATACACGGTCCGAGGCCGACACCTCGTCTGGCGGCTCGGCAAAACTCAGCCGACCGAGCGCCACAACGAACTGGTGCCCGATGCCGTTAAAGTGGCGGGGAGGTGCTGCCTGCAGGCGTGCGCGCAGGCTGGCAGGACCTTTTGGTGTGCGAAAGACGACATAATGCAGGAGCAGCATGCTTTGCGTGATCCCGGCCACCGTCCTGCATGTTCATCGTCAAAATATCTGACAGGATGAAGAGGGAGATACGGACTCAGAGAGAAGTATGGTCGACGCCGTGAGCTCAGGGTCTTCTTCCCATAATGCAGTGGAAACGTCCGCAAGCATCTTGACCAGCGAAGGAATGAAGAAGGGGGTCTCGGAGAGGATTATCATGGCGTCCTCATGCGCCATTGCGAGCGAGATGAGAGTGGTAAGCACAGAAGCGCGAATAGAGCGACCCTGTATGGGGAATGAGTAGTGATGAGCGGACAATGTCCTCATGAGACGCACTGTAGCACCCGTTCGACTCGAATCCATTAATAAGGCGCACATCCTGTCCACTTGGGGCAGTTTGGCGAAATCTCTGGCTTTTTCCGGTGTATCTTCGGAGAATGATAGCAGCGAACGAAAGAGCCCAGGTCCTGCGAAGGTGTGAGCGTACATTATGGATCATCATCCAAGCCAACGCACGAGTTGAGAGGTACGAGATAGTGCGCGTGGAGCTCTCCAAGAAAGGCGGTGGTTGGTCCTTACTGAGCATCGTCGTAAGCACGCCTGCGGGCTGTGGGATGACAGCAAGCCTACAAGTTCGTAAGAGTGTGTGACATAGAAACGAAAGGTATTGCTCAACTGCGCCAGATACTCCGTCGGGAGGGAATAAGCAGCTGCGTCAAGGAGGTAAAAGACCTCCCTCGAGAGACTCAAGTACTCTGCTTCTCTGCGGTTAGTGTTTGATGGTTGTAAAACGTTGACAATAATGGCACAAATAGTTTGGAGAAATGGTGGACCATCAGCCGGTTTCAATAGATTGATTGCAAATAACGGCAGGCAGATCACGAGGTGACCCAACAGATTAAGAGTGGAGATTAAAGGCTTTAGCTAGGATCGTATTCAGTAGAGGGATGTAGTAAACGAACTTCAACTGACCCGAACGTCGTGTAGAAGTATGTTCGCTATCTGCGTTAATGAATCTGCGACAACGCGTACAACAGGCTCAAACTCGGCCGAGCCTACCGTGGCGCCTATGAGGGACGCGCAGGCTGAGTGAAAGATGCCTTGATGCTTTACATCGAACGGTGGCTGAGCGAACAGTTGTTGCACCGTACTCGGAGCATCTGGTGACGGGGTGTGAGCAAGTACCGATTGTCTCATCTATTACTAGAACTTGAGGCCCGAGCCAGAATTAGAGAAAATGGAGGACATACCCAACCCACCCAATCGAAAGGTTCAACAGCCTTCGAGAAACTAGCATTTGGTTGCGGTGTCTTGAGATCATCAACCACATCCATGTAAAAATCTACTTCTGAATAAGTAGTGTTCGCAGCCTGGCCAACGACCTCGTCCTTATCGATCTCCATTTCCTCGTCGGGTGGTGCCTGAGTAGATGCCTCCACAGGGCCACCGTGCGGGTGAAGTGGCGGATCTTGGTCTCTCTCGGACACAGAATCGGGAGCCTTACCCTTGCTGTTCTTCGAGGGAGGCATAACAAACGCATTAACAAACCCTGGCGGCGGTGGACGTGCCTTCGAAACACGTGGAGGTGCTGCCACCGGTTGCAGAGGGGATAGGTTTTGGGAAGCAGTGACGTGGTGACTACGAGGAGTACTCGGAACATCCAAGCGTTGTGGTTGGGTCGAACCACTAAACTGCGAAGGTACTGGGGCTCTGGGCGCGGTCCTACGAGAGGTCTCTATTTCATGCTGCTTGAATACCAGCTGCGTGCGTAAGCGCTCAAGCTCAGCTTCTTGCTTTTTCTGTGCTGCGACTTGAGCGGCTTCCAAGTTCTCCTTTGCCTCACGCAGTTTATCAGTCTCTCCCTTATGCGTAGCCTTGGTCTACCGATGGTATCAGCATTGTGGGCTCATTGTAAACGATTATTTGTACCTTGTGCAAAGTCGCGCGTAATATCTCGATTTCACCCGTCTTCGAGCGTTTTTCGAATATGGCTTGGTCCAAAGATCGTTGCTGTTCCGCGTTTTGTCTTTTAAGCTATTTGACGCGAATTAGCAAAAGGAGGGACTTTATGCGTGTACGGAACCCGCCTCTTCCACTCGAGATTTCAAGGAATCGAGCTCGTTCTGAAACGCAGGTAAGGGCTGTTGTGACGGAGTACCTGGTGAAGCGGCGGAAGACGAAGGGCGGGGCGCTGGACCGTCAGCCTGTGATAGTGCACTGCGTAATGCAGCGCGCATCACATCGCTGAATGACGAAGATCGAGTAAGGGGGGTGGAGCGGGGAACATTGGTAGAACTCAAGGCAGGACTGGGGCGACGAAGGGTAGGTTTCCTAGGACCGTGAACAAGGTTTGGAGGTAAGGTTCTTTCTCTGTTGGATTGCGAGGCGACACCGGCGCGTGCCGGGGGAAACCTTTTGGAAGAATGATTAGAAGACGGGACGACAGTTCTTCCGGGAGCATGGACCTGGTGCGGTGCAGTGGGCAGTAAGACGACATCCGAATCTGAACCAATACCGGATTCGCGACTATTCAGTTGTGCCTTTGGACTAGCCGTAAGCTCTGACTGCTGGCTGCTGACAAAGAACCGTCCTGGACCGCTGTAAAATCCATTGCTAATGGTTATCTCTGGGAGGTCCGTGTCTTCCAGGGAAAACTTCGACCTGGCTAAACTCTTGGAAGGTGGCGACGACCTCTCGGAAGCCTGCTGTCCATAGCGTGGGGCCCACCCTCCAGCTACCTTCAGCCGCTTGGCGGGCTGTTGTTCTGAAGGAGATCTTGGGTGAGAGGTTGACGAAATCGCGGCGGTAAGACTTCGTTCGGTCGCGTCGAGGGCGGCGAGGGTACGGTCATCAAGCACAAGGTCATCGAAAGCATATTCATCATCTGATGTGGTCATCAGCACCAGACCGTTCACCTTTTACATACGTCAAGGAGTTCTGAAAGACCTCGACGATAGAGGAGTGGTTGTAAGGGCTCACAATGCGAACCATCGCGGACAAAGACGCCACCAACACGTGACCAGGCGCACAATTAATTAGCCGTAATATACCAAGAAACACATGAAATTACAGCAAAAGTAGCACACACGTATACAAACCCAACGACGGGACGTTCACTGTAGAGCAGTCGTGACGAGCTCAAGGATATCCTTAATTGACTTTCCCCGGTTGTTGTCATCCTTGGCTATTGGCTGCCACGTCACACCGTGATGAGGTTCGACTGCCATGCACCGCTTTATCACGACCTCCTGCTGCGCTGCTGTCCCATGCTGCCGCTCGAATTTGAGCCACCAACCCCACGCATCACCAAAGTCCGAACCCGCACTCACGGCACGGTCGAACCACTGCCGTGCCTTCTCGATCTTACGCTCCGCACAGAACAACCGCGCAACAGTGCAGATCACAAGTGGGTCATCCGCGCACTTCTTGAGCGCGTCCACACTACGCGCCTTGCGCTGTGGCCGCGCCTCGGCCCAGATAGCCATCGACCAGAGTAGGCCAGACGTCGGACATTCTTGCAGCGCACGCGCAAGCAACGCCTTCCCTTGTGCTGCCGCGCCGGAACGTTCCTCCACTTGGACCGCCTCCGCCCACAAGACATCACTCTTCGGGTTGACCAACCGCGCTTTCTCGAGCAATGCGCGCGCGCGAATACTCTTTCCATCTGCCTCCTCCAGTCGGCTGGCGAGGACCCATAGGTTAATGTCCTTCGGGATAGCCTTGAGCCCGGCGGCATAAGAAGCGCGTGCAGAAGAACAGTTGTTGGCAGCTTGGTGAATTTGCCCTTGGATCATGTACAATTTGGCAAACTTCGGATATTTTGATAATGCGGAGGAGACCGTTTTCAAAGCGAGTTCTGTTTGGCCTTGTTGTCGCTCAAATACTGCCGACTTCATCCAGATCTGGTAAGAGCAAGCAAGTCAGCCTTCCGCACATTCGTTAAATAAAGTGGGGATAGTTACCCTCTCAGTGTCTGCGACCGTCCGCGCGCGAACCAATAGCTCACGTGCCACACTCAGTTCTCCATTTTCCGCCTCCAGCTTGACAGCCGCCAGCCAGATCTGCTCGCTCTCCGAATTCCTCACGAAGGCGCGTTCGAGCACCTCACGCGCCGCAGGCACATCTCCGCCAAGCCACTTCTCCTTGGCCCACATAAGCCAAAGTACTTCCGCCTGGGGACAGCATTCGACTGCACGCGCAAGCAGCGTGTCGAGACTCTCACGAGTACCATGAGCCTTTTCTAGGTCGGCCGCGCGGCGCCAAAGATCGCGACGGTCGGGGAACACACGCAGCGCGTACGCGAGTACTGCACGCGCGGTGCCAACGCGTCCGCGCGCCTCTGCTGCCTCTGCATCGCCAAGCCACGTTGTCAGACGGTCTTCCTCCTCCACGTCCATCGCCACGGTTGCAGATACGATCGCTTCGCAAGTGTGCGGCGCACCCTCCGCCTCGCATCGCTCGGCTTCCTTCAGCCACTGCTCGCGCGTGAGCAGCACGCCGTGCGCACGCAACGCACGCACAGCCGTGGCCAACGTCTTATCGACGCGTTCAAGTTCCTCTGTGCGCTTCTCTTCTGAGAGGTTGGCGGCATAAGCTTCTTGCTCGAGCAGGCGACCCGCAGCGATCCAGATTTCATGAGACGTGGGTACCGCTTTGCGCGCCTTGTTAAGTACAGCTTTGGAATTTTCCGGCGTCTCAAGGCGAGCGAGGGCGAGCCAAAGCTCAACAGAGAGCGGGATCACTTCGACAGCCCGGGAGAGGAGGACGCGTGCATCCGCGGGAGATGTTTCTAGATTCACCGTTTCTTTCCAGAGACGTACTGAGTTTGGAATGTGTTCGAGAGCTAGGCCACGATAAGAATCCTTGAGAGAAAAAAAAAGCAGATATGGACAGTCCCTTACCTCGTCGCAATACGCGCTTTTTTGCCTTTGTGTCATGCTCAAGGTCAGCAGCCGCTAACCAAATCTTTACACTTTGTCCGACGTGCTGCACAGCATTGGCAAGAATGACCTTTGCGTCGTCATTTTGCTACGATAGCGATATGAGCTATATTCAGACGGATAGGGTGTTTAGCCGACGTACATGTAATCTTGCGGCTTCTAGCCAGACATCTTCGCTTTTCGGGCACTGCTCGCAGCCCTGCTTGATAAGTTTACGTGCAGCGACCATACGCCCCGCGTGCTCTTCCAGGGCGGCTGCTGCGATCCACCCGGGGGCGTGTTTCGGATTGGACTTGATGAGCGAATCAAACAGCATACGAGCGCGCTTGATATCACCAATCTCCGCCTCGCTCTTGATAACTTGGCTATCCAAAGAAGTGAGGTATCCTTTCGGGTCGATGGACGTTGCTGAACCAGAGGCTGTGGCAGTTCCTGAAACCTGAAGTAGGGTAAGCCCGAAACAAGAGGGCCACGACAAACGTCTCACCTGATCGAGCTTGAGAGAAAGAATCTTGTCTCGTGCTTGACCAATCTCAACGAAGTTCGTTAAGGTACCAGAATCGGCCGGTGTCTCGAATCCACCGTGATCCTGGTACGATGTAGTCGGTAAGGACAGATACAGTTCATGAGCCGGGGTGCAACACACCTGCTGTCGTGAATCCAACGCATTCTCGTATTCCCCCTTCCCCCGGTCTCCTACGATGATGCTATCGGGAACGGCGAACGAGCGTTCTTCCCTCCGTCGCTTTCTTCGCGTAAGGTTACCGACGTCGGGTATGTTCTCCCACTCTGCGTCTGTTACGACCGCAAGACCGCGCTTCAGATCGGCGAATTGTTGCTGCAACTTTGGTCGCTCTGCGCGGTGCTTGGCCAGTTCAGCCTCTTCTCGGGCCTCACGACGGGCGCGTCGGCGAGAGTCCATCGTTCGGTCGACTTGCTCATAAATCTTATCGGCTTCCTCGTCATCAGCCTCGTATGTTGTGCCCGCAAACAGGCCGTACTCGTTATCAGGATCTTGGAACTGGTCAGGATCGACGTCTGGTTCTTCCCCACGCCTGGCTTGGGCCTCGCTGCGCCCACGAGTTAGAACTACAAGTGGACATAAAGACGTTACGTACGCAACGACCTCTGCAGATGGGCCTTCCCGTGCAGGACCGATATCTGACCGAGTGGTGAAACCTGAGGCACTGACGAAGTACTGTAGTAAGGTGGTGTTAGGCAGCCGAATGTCACAGTACGTACCCGCGACCAAGGCCAGCAACATACGATGCCGGTGCAGGCATGGAAAGAAATGTCAGCTTGTTCTTTTTGGATGACATGGCTCGCTCGTGCCTCGTGCTACTGACGGTGGTGGAAAGACTCTGAAGGGGAAGGGGCAAATGCGTGCCAGTGTACGTGCTAAAAGGTCACGTGCTTCACCTGTCGACTCGAGTCATCATCCAACACATATGGGCTACAAATCACAAGACTAACATAATATTTTGTCATACAGACAGCAGAAGTGAAAAGACAACAGTTTGACTAACTACATAAGCGAGGGTCCTCGCACTCGCAGCATAATGACCAGCCGTAAGTTGCGGTCCCATGGCGTTTCTGAGGCCCTGGTCGAAGTCAGCGTCAAAAGCAGTCGAGCATGAATTGGCAGAACCATTGAGGTGCTGGTACGTGTGAGTTCTGTGTGGCATCTGCCTCTGTAATGGGGCGCCTGCATTCGCCGGCGTTCCGCAGTGCGACAACCGAGCGAGAACGAGGCGTATACCGGGAATTAAGAGCAATGAGCGCTACGAAGTTTGTCGCATCTATGTAAGGGCTATCCGGCGAGGCGAATCTTGATAGGTCGGGACCTCGCTTCAAGGGCTGATCGAGTGTTCCAGTTTGGCGCTTTGCGAGAGTGAAGTGTCACCTACCTTTGATCTCCTCTGCCTCTTCGCGTTGTTCGTAATCAAGCACTAGGCGCTTCAAATGCTGTTGTTCGACCTTATCCTGTTCTTGGGCCGAGCGCGTCTGGACAGCCAACGCGGATTCCGAAGGAATAGCAAGCTGCCGCACTTGCTGCTTATTCCCCCGTTTGGTGAGCATCGTAAAGTTCATCACGTCCGGGTTCACGCTCTCAGGGGAGCCGTCGCCTTCTTCGTGCCGCTTACGCATTCCCGGTGGCAGGACAGCAGACTCCCACATCGTCTGCGCGGTGCGCCGGTCGACCTTGCGTGATTCTGCTGAGGTATCTGTGACGAGTTTCGCGAGCTCCTTGGCAAACTCTGCGTCCTCTTCCTCGTTAGGGCCGAGGATTTCTTGGGATGACGTGACGACGAGCGTCGGTTCTGGAGACGGGCCACGCTCGTCGGACTGCAAAGGGGAAATGGGAAAGGCGCTCTAGCCGAGTGAGAAGGACCTACTAGCGAGTTGATAGTGCCTGTCTCGTCCTCGTCCTCGTCCTCCTCTTCATCATTGGTGGGGCGTTCTCCCTCGTCACCGCTATCATCACCGCTGCCTTCTCCGGCCCCAGCTGTAAAATAAGTGAGAATCACGTGGACACATCGGAAACGAGGATACCCACGGCCGGAGCCCTGGACAGTGGAGGAGGCAAACATCTCGTCGACTGCGGCCGCCGCATCTTCGATGTTCTTCGACAGAGCCAACTTTGGCCTAATAGCTTCGAGCGAGTCAGTGACCATGAATTCCACGTCCATTGGCATCGGTTCTTTGCAAAGAACATAGTACTGGGTGATTTGATTATCGATGAGCTCCAAAAAGAAATAGAGAACTAAACATACCTGGAAGAAGATGAGGAAGTTGTCCAGCTTCCTCTTTTGCGATCCGCGATCGAAGCACATGCCACACGTATCAAGTAACACACACACAAGCCTGAGACGGAAAAAGTCGTCTGGCATATCGACCGGACAAGGTAACTGCGGCAGAGGATGGCCCTTGGCTGTGACAAGACGGCGTACGTACGTCAGCTCCGTGGTGACGCACCCTAAATATACTACTTACGATGCCCGAATGTGACGAATGCCCAGAATGTGTCGAAGATTAGGCCGGAGCTGATTAGGCGGTAGATGTAGAGCTCGCCTAAATACTTTACCGCGGAAACCCTTCGCTGGTTCGCACTATAAACATTCTGTTCGAGTCCGCGCCGGATATCCTCAATCACCTGGTCTACTACAGCAATCGAGAATTCAGGGTGGTACCGTTGCAGATCATACGTGAGCATTGCGAACAGGGCAATGTTCCCATAACGTAATTTATAAGGTTTGGTGAAGACCTTGTGCAGGACCCGGCGAGTATGCGAGTCGTCCCAGTTAAGCTTACGCAGGAGCTTGAGAACTTTGTCGATAGTGCGTTTGTTGAGGACGTTGTACATAAGGTGCCGAAGGAAGAGTTCGATATGGGTACGTTCTTTCTCTTGGCGGGGTGCACGTTCAGGAGGATTCGCCTGAGCGACGATGAGTAGTGGAAATGTTGTTTTCACGTGCTCTACATACCTGATAGTAGGCATTCTCCAGCAGCATGGTCTGACGTTGATCAAGATGCAAAAGGCTCTGTTTGCGCTTCATTAACTCCAGCTAGATGATAGGTTTAGTAGCGCAACAGTTCAATTTACTTCTCAGCTTACCATCTTGCCAAATCGCTGTTTCGTCTCGTCGTGCCTTAGCAGGAAACGTCCGCAACCTTCCAACAGCAAGGCGAGGTTGTCGACATTAGAGCCAGAGAAATCGTCGATGCAGACTTTAAACATATGAAGAATGAGATGCGGCGGAACGACTTTGAATTTGGTAAGATTGGATATGAAAGTGATATTCTATTCTTCGTTAGCATGGGGGGTTGATGACGGCGAAGTGGATCACGATGCCTTTAGTCGCACTTCCGCGAGCTCCACCACAACATTCTTCTTCCTCTGCAGGTACTTGAACTCTTCATCCAGCTGCAAATTTCTGAGCGTAGTACACATAAACGTCATGGAAACCTACTGCAGAGACAAGATCGGCGCCTATATCGGGCATGTACTTGTTCAGTGTGGCCACCAGTCGAGAATAGTGCGGTAGCAGGTCCGTCCTCGTTTTCGGAACCTGCGTGAGGAACTGCCAAACTCGGCATCAGGATATCCACCACCACTCGGAACCGCCCTCACCTTCACTAACCGCTTGCGCGCAGCTTTTGAATTGAGGAAGGCAAAGTCGACAGCGGCTTGGTCAATGAGAGTGCGGTTCGTGCCATCCGGAAGACGCGCAAGCAGAGCGGTGAGTAGTTGCGAGGGACCTTGTGGGGCAATTGTCGGTGTGTTTGGCCGTGAACCCTCCTTCGGAGTAGAGGGCGTTGGCGTAGCAGCGCTGTCACAGGACATTAGCTGGCCGAGTCAACAGTAAGGATAGGAAAAAAGAATGGGTTACCTGTCGTCTCCCGCTTCTTCAGAATCCTCCTGCACATCTGCCTTGCCATTGACCCGGAGAGCGCCAGGAGCTTCGAGGCCTGCGAGTTCCTCTTGCAGTCTTTTAACTTCCTCATCCTCCGCGTTCTTCTTCGCTTCAGCGTCGCTTTCATCGGGTTCCTTGACAACGTCCTTGCTGTCCTCAATTCCAAGGATACTCTTTGGTACAATTTCCCGCAAGTCCTGGATGTCCTCAAAAAACCTGCGTTCTTCTTCATCTTCCCACTTGCCTCCCAAGGCAGCAAAGGCAGCCTCTTCGGCATCATCGGAGAAAAATCCGCCCGCATGGGTGCCAATTTGGATAGAATTCCCTGTCGACGAGGAAGTCGGGAGAGCAGGCATCGGAAGACACAACAGCTCGGATAACCTAGTAGTTAGTCAACTGAGGCCACACCCGAAATCTCTAAGTACATAGAACGTACGTCTGGCAACTCGCGAGCAATTTCTCATAACTCTTCGTCATCTTCTCGTACGCTTGTTGGCGGTCTTCGAAGATCTCCCCTGAACGAATGTAAGCTTCGTGATTCCTGCGATCTTGCTCTTGCAACCTCTGCAGGGTCGTCAGATTGGTATAATCTCGCACAGAGATCCAGGTGCAGGTACCTTGTGTTCGAGGATGAGCTTCTTCGCCACATTCTCGAAATATCCTTCACACATCTTCTTGAATCGGTCGCGGATATCCTTTTCGATAAGTTCGTCTCGTTCTGCCTCCGCTCCAAGTGGCGGGAACGCAAATTCAGCCGTCTCGCTCGTATCCGAGGCGAGCATGCCAGGTTCCGTGGTGGCTGATATCTGCTTCGAAGCAGCAGGTGGCGCGAGACCGAGGAAAGGGTGCGAATATGATTTGAGAAACGTAGTGAGGATGGGTAAAGACGCCAGGGAAGGATCGTTGGATAGCTATCAACCATTAGGCCAGATACAACGCGTTCGCATCGTGAATGAAGCGCACTAGGTCCCGGAGTACTTTCATGACCCATTCTCCTCCACTGCGCGAAGGCGCATCACGGATCACACCAACGAGCGCGAGTTCTGCGCAGACACGTAGAACTGGCCGTTGTCGGGCGACACGAGCTGTCTCTTCCTTCTCCCGCTGCTCGGGTGCCATCGCACCAAGTGCTGCTTTGTTCGACGGTACAAGCACGCCAGCGAGCGCAGTAATGAGGGCAGGTGTAAAACTCGTTTGAAAGCGCCGATGAATGGCCGAAATGACCTGGAGGGTTCATATATGCGTATCAAGGATGGGTGGTGTCCGCATGCCATCCAGGTGACGCACCTCCACAGCGCTCCACACATCCTTGTCGACTTTGCACCGAGCTATTCCTTCGGGTACTGCCCCTGCGATCTCTTCGATGTACTTTTCTAGTGCGAGGGTTTCGATGTCTTTGAGTATCTGGTCGCGGTTGTCGTGACCAATCGACTGGCGAATGCGTTTGATTAGAGCGGTATGACGCTTGAGAGACGAGTCCAAGGCCTTGGTTGGTTCTTCGGGATATGGGAGAGCATAACCATGGAGTCTGTTATCCTCCCCAAAAGGCGACTCGGGTGTGGCGTACCTGCGCTATGCATGTTCAAGGTCTTTAGCTGTGCGCGTCTGTCATAGCGCGCCTTCTCTTCATCGCTCTTCAAAGTTCCTGATTCCATGAGAAGTTAAATAAGAATCGAGATGATTCAAACGGTCATGGACTGGGAAGGGCGACGGCGTGTGTGGTGCGCAAAAAAAGGATCGAATTTCCGATGATACCAAAAAGGAAATCTCTATTACTCGAGCCAGCCAGCGATGGCTTCGAGCGCCAGCGTCCGCTCGGGTTCTAAGAACGGGAAAAGTATGAAATCGTGGACTGCGTCCTCCACCTCGTAATAATGCACGTTCTCTCCCAAATCACGCTTCATCCGTCTCACCAACGTATTGATCTGGTCCACCAGCATCTCCGCCCCGCCCGCTACAATCATCGTGCGCGGGAACCCTTCAAACGATACATCCGGCATGCGTACATCGGCACACCCAGGCGCCACATACCGATTGAATCGGCCGTCAGACACATGCGCGAGAGGGCCAAAAAACGCGCGGCGCGCATACAGGGCAATCGGACCCTCAGGTGGACCAATGTAATCAGACACCATGTTCGCGTTTGCGCGCGAGCCGGGTGGTACCGCCGTGTCCATCGGATCGGCCCACGGCGAGAGCAGTAAGAGCGCAGCGGGAGGTGCCGGCAATCCTGTGACAAGGCCCGCGTTCTCGACCAGATAGCGCACCAGGGCGAGGGCGAGATTACCTCCGGCAGAGTCACCTTCGATAACGATGTTTTCTGGGGCAATGCCAACGGTGCCAGTTAGATAGACGTAACCGGCCAAGGCGTCGAGCAGGGCCGCTGGGAATGGGTGTGTGGGCTCGTCGGGGGTGTGTTTGGATAGCCTATACTCGAGGGCGAACACGCGATGGACATCCGCGCAGTACTCCAGCAGCCCCCGTCCGATGTTCGCACTGATGTCGCGTGGGCTTGCCGAAAGCCGAATGTAGGCACCTCCGTGCAGCGAGAAGACGATCTTCTCTCCTGTCCTTGGCGGCGCCCCTATGTCCGTGTCCACATTCTCTTTGCTCATCCAATATCCGGGAATAGAGGAAGGCGTTACATTTGCGACCCTTGCCCAGTTGCTTGTTTCTGCGTTCATAAGCTGGGGTGTCGGCTCCACCCAAACGTGTCTCACATCGGGACCCATAGTCACGGTCAAGTGATCACCGAAGAACTGTAACGAGTCCGTCCTGTAGAATGACATTCAGTGGTCGCAGAGTCAGGAAAGTGCATGTGCATCCAACCTTCCAAGTACGACATTGAACCGGTCTAGAGCCCTTACAAGAACTGACTTCTTCAGTGACCATGATTGTCGTGGGCGCAGCTTCCTGGGCATATTGCCGAGTATCCACGATGGTAGACGAAAACATAACGTGGTGGTAAGCTCAAAAAAGAGGTATAACCCCTTGAGTGGATGGCGACGGAATTGATGGACCATCGTGATTCTGAGGAAAGGTGTCGCGAGGACGAGATGGGGTCTCCTCCGTCGGGGGCATGCACTCTGATTTCCAAATTTGTTTACTTGTGCAGTTCTATCAGCAGAGGTGGGAGGCGGAATGGAAGGCTTTGCTGGTAAACAACCGGAACTGTTGTTCAAACGCACACATAGACCGTGACGATCGAGCGAAGAGAAGCGATCGGTCTGCTTGAATGTGGCGTGAAAATATGTGTTGATTCACTTGTAGCAATGAGACAAAACCGTGGTAAGGTTACCCCCCGTGAAATGACTCACCTACTCGGCAGATATAATGTTGGGGGTATTCCAGCATAACAGGCCATCCAAGTTCCCCAACGCTACTTTTCCTCCCCTGTCATCAGAATGCTAGAGTCCAGCAGGATTGAACTTGAACGAAGCAGGAAGCGCTATCTGAATGGCCTAGAGTACCCTCGAATGTTGGTATATGGTTAATCGTGTTACGGCTGTACTTGCGGCGACTCAGGGCGTACCTGGCATATCTGCCCCAGTGACTAGTAGTCAAGGCCATATCATCGAACCATTTCAATCCTGCTAATTAATTGATTGACGGTATCTCAGGATGGCGAAGTTCAAACGCAACCGTGAGGTCCGTGGTCACATGGACATCGCCACCCATTGAAGCTTGAAGTCCGAGTGCTCGCGTCGCCGAAACGTTTGTTTTCTTTCTTTTTCGCGTTTGTCCATGAACGGAACTCTTGGTGTGTTATCGTCTGCTCCCTCATTCCATATGATCTATTTTCAACAGTTTCAGAATGGCGAATATTATTCGCAGCGCGAAATCGGGGAACGACTGGACTGCGAATGAGCGAGCCGCGTCAATATCAGGGTTGAATTCCGGGATGCCAAAACTTTCTTTGGAACAACTCGTCTCCCTGATACTTTCCTAACACCCGGAGAGGTCCTCGAAGCTATTAAGCCCAATCACACGACAGCGACCGAGGGTGACATTTTCCTGAGCACCCTCTGCTTGCCAATGCCCCACTCGCCGAACGAGGAGTCAGCTGTTGATGACTTCGTAGCGGCTCTCCTCCGTGCATGCGATAGGAGGGGAGGAATTGTTCGAACGAGAAAGGGCATACCCTTCCTTATCTGCGGCCGGAATCAACACCCCAAGCACGACGCCTGTCTCTGGTACTTTGACGATAAGTCGAGGCTCAGGATCGGAGTCGTCCAAGTGGTCCTTGACTTCCTGAACGGGTAAACTTGAAAGGATATCGTCGTCAAAGCGATCGCCGCAAACAACGGGAGAGGGCACTTAGTATACCGCCACACCCACTGGTATTTAATATTATGCCTTGAATCACGTTGAAGGGAACCTCACCTATCCTTTACGATTCCAGTTTCCACCGATCTTGTCACCGCTGTGTAGAGAGGGCAGTATCCTGGACGGGAGACGTCGTCCATGATCATATTTCTGCTGTGCACTCGCTGGGACGAAGGTATGAAGCCCTTGGATAACAGAAGGGTAATTCTTTCTTGTGTCGAGGCCTTCGAGCAATTTGTTAATTAATACAATCGAATTTTTATGTCGTCTTCGACTTCTTCTTGAGACCGCAGGTTCGGGTAGTCCTGACCCGATATCCGCCTCCATCCCCTCGACTGATTCAACACACGAACGTGTCATGGCGTTCAGGGAGTGGTCTCATACACGGACGCTTGTATTGTATCATCGTAATGTTGTGATCTCCGCACATTTGATATGTACGATCTGCCGCGCTAATACGCTAGGCAAAAGAAAAGAGAGAAGCATCGCATCACCACCGAGCGCTGAGCGCTGAGCACGTGTCAACTGTATCCTTTTTCTCTCACACACCAGGCGGCCTGAGTACAGATTTGGGACTTCGCAACGGTCCTGTCAACCATACGGTTTACCTTGTTCTAGCTGGATACTAGTATGACTATGTGCGCATCATGGGGAAACCGCCAAGCCGGGAGGGGCATCGCAATTCAGTGCCCTATCTCGGGAAAAAGTTCATAGTACTGACGCTGCTCATGGCTAAATGTGATACGAATGCGTGGCGTTCCAACGCCTCTGCGTGTATCTCCTGCCTCGGGGATGATGCACTTCGGGAGAACTCATCGACGCACAGCTTAATTGCCAAGGTTTTAAACGACCAATTGAGGAATGCGGAGATTTCATTTCACTAGCACGTGGCGATCCTATGCGCTGATGATAGTTAGACGTTGCGTGAGCTACAGAACGCTGAGCGCCCAAGTTGACGCCCATAATGACCCCAGGACCCAAGAACAGCGTCGCGAAGGAGTAGGTTCCGGCGTAAGCGTTGAAGCTTGAAGCTTGAAGACTTAGAGGAAGGAGACGAATGCGATACAACGGTGGAGAACGGTCGCTGATAAAGGTTAGCACGCTATAATAGGGTGGATGAACTATTCGTCGGGGGCGCACAGCAGTGCAAATCGGCATTATATTCCTGATTTCACTAAACCCAGCTATGGCTCATACCACATGCATACCAGGTAGAAGGGCACCTTCGGATCTGAGGAGGGAAATCCGCGTAGCGTGGTTTCCTCCACAAGGCAGAACACATGGCTCGCTGCGCTATGTGAGAAGGATTCGGAGAGAAGGACACACTCGGAGACGGGGAAGAAATTAGAACACGTCAACAGGTGGGGCGTCGAAATCATGTTCGGTAAGTGTATGTACGAGTGGGGGGATGGCGCGCCTGGAAAGGAAAGGATGAGGGTGCGCGTGACGGCACCTGTCGTCGGCAATTTGCGGTCGAAGGCGCGTGACCTGGACAGGCACGAAGAACATCGCACGCAATCTTAATGTCTTTGCAGCTTCGGAGCCCGTACACACAATTAGTGGCTGTCGGACAAGGGATAGTCAGGAGCGGCAGAAGGTTATGCGAATGCGACGGGGGCTCGGGGGGACCGGAAGCGCAAATTGTAATTCTTGAGTTGGGAATCCAACTCCGTGACTGGCGCTGCATTATTCGCTGGATATGGTAAAAATTCGGCATGCCGGCAGCGCCAAGTTGTTGGCCCCGCCGCGGTGGTCCGCGCGGCCGACTTTTTCTTTCTTTGTGGTTGTTTTTCCTCACACCTCGTATCCCCTACCTCGATATTGTGACAATAACAAAGGCCAATGCTGGATAAAGTGCACAGCAATGACAATCAATGACCACACCAGCTGAGCCTGGGGTGTCTTGACATGGTGCAGTGCGAGGGTAGTCCAGAAATGGATAATCGCTGGCAGCTTCCATACGCGCCGTAAAGGGACCCTCAGTCTCAAGAGTGAGGATGGGATGTTATCACTAATTGATTCGGCGTGTCGGTAAGTCTCCGTGTACCTCTGCGCACATAAGATGAAGTTCACAACGTCTGCTGTCCAAAGCCCCCAAAAGGCAAGAAGACAAGGTTCACGGCGATGCGGTTATGGCTTACGACGGGCAGAGGAGGGCGAGGAACTGGATTAGGAAATATGAGGTGTGTCCGAAAGTGATGATAAGCTGCCTCGCAGAACGCCCTGACGGAAATAAGTGAACGCGAGAGCTTGAAGTCAACCGAGCGATTGGCCAGGACACTAGAGCTAATGAAGGAGGTGACGATACGAATCTTCCATACAAGATCAGCGCAAGAGATTTCCACCAAGCGCGCTTGTCCCACCTGCGCTTCTTTTTCCGTTCTGGGGCTGTCGCCTGCCTTTGACCCAGTTATATAACCTTCCTCCTCCGTTTCGTCCCTCACCCTCTCTTTTTCTTTCCTTCTGCATCCCCCTTGCCTTCCGATAGACCGTCTCGTTGGCTTTTGTCTTGTCTCTTTGCGCTCCCTCCCCCAGATGCATCTCTTCGGAAAGGTTAGCTTTCTCCATCTATTCTTCCCGCCACATCGAGATCCATGCCCTCCTTTTCTATCAGTCATCCGGCCGCCCCGTCCAACGCTTGCATCCCTCCCCTTCTCTCCCGAACCTGTGGTACGCATGTGTTCCTCGTGTCTACGTACACAGCCCTTGAAAGGGCTATGCACATACTCAAGTATCAGCGCACACAGTCATTTTCACGAGGCGCACAAGTCTCCATTGGCCTCTCCCGTCACGGCTTCAACAGCAACACGCGCTCATCTTGGCCCTCTAGATCTCGCACCGTCGAAAATACAACCCAAGTCCCCTTCACCTAGCCCATGCGCATCTCCTCACTGCCCCCCACTGCCTCTTACTCCTCCCCTCACGCCTTCCTCCCTCAATGATAGCGCAAGTCAAGGTGGTTTTCCCGCGACTCCCACCGACATCGATTCTACGAGTGCCGCACTTTGGCGGCGGAAATCAAAATACCTGGCACAGAAAGGCCCGCCCATCTCCAGTCCAGACGAATTCACTGGCGACGTTCCACCGACAGACCGCCCTTACCTCCCCCTGGCTCAGAGCCAGCAACCAGAATCTAATTCCTCATTCTCCCGCTATCTGCGATTCGATACTCCACCTAGCCGGTTCCTCTTGGTAAGTGATGTCGTCGGCTTGTAATTCTGTCCTAAATGTATGCCTTAGATTAGCAATGTCCCCAAATCGGTTACGAATGAGGGAATCAAAAATGCGTTTTCGCCGTATGGCGCCTCCAAAGGCATATGGACCGGCCATTTGCAGAGTCTCGGCATTGTCATTCTTGCATTTCATGATTTACGCCACGCAGAGAATGCTTGCCGCGCAGTTCGCTCAGGAAAGGCACATATGGTCCTTGGCGGCGTACAGCATGCAATTCAACTTCATTCTGGTTTCATCTCCGTCGCTGAGGCAAGAGATGTACGTGACGGTTTGATCTCGCTGGTGCATTACTCTTGACCCTCATCTGGCAGCTCACGGGAAATCCGTCGCCTGTCACGGAAATTGAAGAAGAAGCTGCGTTTTTGATCCAAATTAAGGATCACTCGACCCAGCCATCTACGGTCCGCTCAATTCTCGATCGCTTTGGCACTTTACTAGCTTTTCGTGAATGGCATCCACGCTCTGGAGATGGACAGGCGAGTCTGCATATATCGTTTCTATCTCTGTGAAACGCAGTACTGATGCTGGGTGTTGACAAGTGGTTTTATGTTGAATATTACGATGTTCGAGAGACGCAAGCCGCGTTTCGAGATCTACACGACAGACCGCACGTCCTGGGGACCCAGTTTGCCCTCTACACCACTAAGCTGTTGTCATCCTTACAAACTTCCATCTCGGCGTCCCCATCATCGACACAGGGTCTCAAACTTCAAAGTGCTATCCAATTTCCAACTACAGAGTCTCCAATAACGGACGAACCGCCCCCCTCACGTTCTGCGAGACCGCGTAGTGCCAGTGCCGAGGCAGGAGACGGCGTGAAAGCATTTTCTTTGGCGAGCACACGGCTTGCAGAGGACCTTCGCAGACGGATCACTGCACCCGCGGACTGGGAGCCAGAATTTGCTGATCGTCAGGGAGAGCGTCGGCGTAGCCAAAGCTTTGATGCAACTCAGCGCTTTGTCGACAGCCAGGAAACGTTTCCTCCGGTTGATCATCTGTATCCAGAACCCTGTACGTATGTGCGGGGGGCACACGAAGTGGTCTTTGACCACGGACAGATTGGGGCGTATGACTTGCATCCATGCACACAATCGTTCATTCCTACCGGCCCCATCGCATATACTCCGGAGTATATACTCCCCCGGCCGGCACACATTCACAACCCCCGACGAATCGCTCCCTCACACACGCATTCCCCTTCACAGCGCGCTTCCCACCAGGCAACACAGGACCATCCGAAGTACCGCACGCCTCCTTCGCATGAGCCGGGCGAGCAACAGATGGACAATAATCTGAATATCGCTCGTATCGAAAACGGGCAGGACATGCGTACGACGGTGATGATCAAGAACATCCCAAATAAAATGACCGACAAAGACCTGATGACATTTATCGAGCGTGTCTGTGCGAGGCGCATTGATTTCTTTTACTTGAGGATGGACTTTAAAAATGGTATGCTCTTTTTTTTACTGGGATACAACCCGGCTGACGGTGACTCAGGGTGTAACGTTGGGTATGCGTTTGTAAATTTCATCACAGTCAACGATCTCCTGCGCTTTGCCAAGGCACGACTTGGCGTTAGATGGTGAGTTTTCGTTTTTGCTCTGCAGCCACGTTTCGCTAACGTGTACGCAGGAACATGTATGCCAGCGAGAAAGTTCTCCAAATGTCTTATGCCAACTATCAGTTCGTGCTCTGGCTTATCCTCCCGAGTCGTACAGGCGCTAACTCCTGGATGCTAGAGGGAAGGAAGCCCTCGTAGAGAAGTTCAAGAATTCGGCTATCATGGACGAGCGTGAATCCTGGCGGCCCAAGATTTTTTACTCGAGTGGGCCACAGACCGGTCAGCTAGAGCCATTCCCTGCCCCAACACATCAACGCCGCAAGGAACGTAGTGCGCATAACCGTGGGGCGCTGTATGTTCCAGGCTCGGCGCGGCTCCATAGCGTAAGGACTTATGAACACGACCGGGGAGAGCGTCACATGCGCTGATTATTTCCGAATTTTCACTTCGAGGTTACGAAGGAGCAAGTCTCCGTCATCATCACATCAATGTATGGACTGCAAGTTCGAACGCTTTCGCTCTCGTTTTTATATGCGCATGCGCATCTAGATACTTTAGTTGCTGTTTGTCTGTTTTAATGCCCTCCATTCTTTACTGAAGCTTTCGCAAACGTGTATATTACTGGCTAGCCTTACCTCACCTTCCCCACTGCTTAGGTGTACCTCTGATTTAAAAATAACAAATCCGTCGTAGCGCATTCCTTATCCTCGCCCTCACTGTCCTTTGCAGCCTTCCGTATTACGTCCGAATCATGATATATCTTATCACTCAAACACCGGTAGCACCCGAGAAATTTGTGCGGCCCAATTCTGATGAATTGCCGAGATAATGTTTGTAAATTTGTGAAGCGATTGAACATGACATCTGACATCCAGACCCGATTCCTGCACTTTCTTTCCCCCTTTTCCTTCACCTCCAGAGGACGTTTGACTCGGGCTTCATATGACCTCCACTACCACCTGGCACCGTATTTGTCTCCAATCCTATCTGCCTCTATCCCAGCAGACCCTCTCTAAAGCTTGAACGGAGCGCTTCTTTGGAGACTGCTGTCCTGTCGTGGTGTCCGTCACACTTGTGCTTTCGAGCTCGAACGATCAATGAGGTCCGCTGTTGCTCCTTGTGCCCGCTCAGCCGGCGCTTGACGAGTAGTTGATATCACAGCGCCAAGACAATTACTTTATGGCTTACCCGCAGTTGGAGCGAATAACGTCACGATATGTCTTGGGTTGACAAGATTACAGTAGCAGACGGGCTCCCACGATCGACACAATGCGGTTCAGCGCAAGTTGGAACTGTCGGGTTGTCGGTGTCGGCCCTTTCGAACGTCACGTGGCTATGGCTCGGCTCAGCATCTGCCATCATCCCGGAAATGGTGCAGTACGGTTGTAAGCCGATAGTCCTGGTTCAAGAGGCGCCAGATGCGTTTCACCAGATATAATAAGGCGTGCCTGGCCCACAAGTCGCCCGTGCCGCATCCATTCGTAGCGTGGCGTAACTTGAAAATGCAAGCAAATACTGCTGACACTTTGCTGACATCCGCAGCAGCTGCGTAACGTGCTTCAAGTTGCACACGCGTCATCAACACGCACCACACTCACTTTCCCCTCATTACCATGCCCGCTACATCCCCATCGCCTTCCCGCTCCCGGCATCGGCTACGTGCTAGTGCCGCTCAAAGCTCATATTCTGCAATCAGCGTCGCCCTTCCCGATGGCCAGGTTGACGACGAAACCGCAGAGCTGCTGCACGAGTTTGTACACTCCCACCCACACACGCCAGTCGAGGAATTGCCAGACCCAACTACATACGAGATTGGCGGACCACGAGTCGACAAGATGGCGCTCGAAACACAACGTCGCGAACGCGCTGCACGTCCATGGTGGCGGCGCCCTTCTGCAACATGGTCGGTGTTTCGTCGACGTCAGGCGTTAACGAAGCTGATTGTTAACCAATAGGTTTGTCGTCCTGAGTCCACTCGCCATGCTCGCAGTTTCCGCCCTCGTTGCACCGCGCCTTCAACTCTACACTTATCTCATGTGCAAGGAACTCGATTCAGACCCATGGAACCCAGAAAATGGAGGCGTAATGAGTTCGACTCGACCCATACCCTGCGCCGCCGATCCTGTCGTCCAAGCGCACGTAGCAGGGCTTCTCGCGAGTCCGTGTCGCACATATTTCCTAGCCTCTGTCTTACGAAATACCCATTAGTCACGGCGACGGTCCAAGGCATTTTAAGCTGCTTAACGGCCACCTTCTGGGGATCGGTGCGTGTGTCCCATTACGTACACTCATTGCGTCCGCCTGAAATCTCTAAAGTTTACCGACCGAAATGGCCGCGTACCATTTCTCAGCCTTAACTTCACGGCTCTAATCTTTGCCGACGGAGCTCTCACAGCTCTGGCTATGGCGCCTGAGTACGTTCCCGGGGGTTATTGGTTCATTGTGTATGTATCCGCGTTCGAAGGTCTCATCGGCGGTAGGTGTCGTCCTTATGTATTTAACGACGGGCCAAGTGGTGATTTGTCACATCTCGCAGGACCCTCCGCGGCCATTGCCGCCACACGTGCATATCTTGCAGACTGCAGCGATCCGGCTACAAGGTCCGCATTTGTACTCCAGCGCACTGGACATGGTTCCAAAACAGATTCTAGATCACGTATATTCTCCCGATTCCATGGGCTGTTGTTCATCGGCGTCGCGTTCGGGCCAACTTTGGGTGCCCTTGCGGAACGTTTATACGGCAATCCCTACGTAGTCTTCTACCTTGCGCTTGGCTTACATGCCGTCAATGCTCTCTTCACATGGTTTATTGTCCCCGAGTCCCTTCTACCTGCACAGATGGACGCGGCTCGGCGCACCAGAGGAGGAAGCGGGACCAATTGGTTTAGCAGGATGTTTAGCTTCCTCTCGCCTCTCGCAGTTTTCGTTCCTTTCCCACGAAAAGGAGATGCTCCCCCACAAGAAGATCCTAAGAAGGATTGGTCCCTAACGTGGTTAGCGCTCTCTTTCGCGCCTGAGTCGTTGATCCTCGGTGGCCTACCATACACGCTCCAATACGCTGTCGGAAAGTTCAACTGGAGCGCAGAGATCGTACGTATGCTCTTGAAACAAGTTCAGTCGATTCTTATAAGTCACTTGCAAGACTGGATACTACATAACCCTCATTGGAATCACTCGGGCTCTTTTCTTGATGATAGGGCTGCCCGGTAAGCTGAACTGAACTAGACCCCGAGTTCCACCCTACTGTCGCAGCTGATTGATGTACTGCATCTAGCTATCCTGCACTTCTGTGCGCACAGAAAGTCCCCTATCCACCTTCCAACCTCACCTAACGAGCCCCTCAACGCAAGTCCTTCCCGTCAACCTCCGGCACCCTCCCGCGATCGCGTCCACGCGCACACGCCCAAAGTCGACCTCGGCATCGCAAAGGTCTCACTTGCACTGCAAGCAATGTTCTTTGCGCTCATCGCCGTATCGAGGGACCCACGCATATTCATCACCATCGGCGCACTCGGCGCGCTCGCTATGGGTTATTCGCCCATGGTCCACAGTCTGTCGTTGGAACTTTACACGCGTCGGGGCGGAGTGGCGTCGGAGGCGGGGCGATTATTTGGCGCGATGAGCGTGATCGAGACTATCGGGTGCGCTTCTCCCACAGAATTCTGTTGAGATGTGATGTTGACTGGATTTCGGCGCAGGAATCAAGTTTTAGGACCGATACTGTTCGGCATCGTGTACATCAAGACGGTCGCCACATATCCCGAAGCGATATTTCTCATCGTCGTGGTTGTCGCGTTGCTCTCTTTCTTCTTTCTTTTCCTCGTGCGGATACCCCCAGATCGAGTCGCCATAGATGCAGAGGCAGAAGCGTCAGCCGTCGTCGCTGACGTGCCCGCGCCTGTCAATGACAACGAGTAGAGTAGGCGCCGTTCAACCGAATGTTGATTACGTTTTCATACATGGATGGCCTTGTACAATATATCATCGGGTTATGGAAGCGCGAGGTTAAGGATGTTGTAAGAGTGAATAAGAGGCTTCGCGTCTCAGAATTATTGACACCTTACTCGTATACCTCGGATCATGATGTCGTCGCCGACCGTGACGCACGTGCTCATCTCCTCCAACGTGTCACCGTCCCTCTGCAACTGTTCTATTTGTGTTTACAGCCGTTTTTCTTCACCACACAATCTGAAAGTGGGTTCAGCCAGGCAAGTTTTTGACAGTCTTGGTCGCGCTACCCGATTACTTGGATTTAACGTCCATTGCCGTGGAGCGTTACCATTGTACAGGATGCAGGTCTACACGGGAATCCGCTAGTGTAGTACACAAGTTATTACTGCCTCAACTTCCGTGATGTGACCTATCATTCGTAAATCGGAACTAGCACGCCCATGCGCGGCACGAAAACCGCTAGTCAGGTGCCAACGACTGCCTCCATGAACTCACTTTCTCCTCCAGCCCTTTGCGCTCTCCTGCCGCCGCCATATCTTCACACCCATTCAGGTATGCCTTCGCTTTCTCTGGTTCCATCGCCGAAAACCGATACATCATGACCGCATCATGAGGATTAATAGTATCGCGTGTGCTGCGCCTCTCGAAGCGTCGTCGCCGAGCTTTTGTCTGCCCACTGGAGTTCTCTTTATCGGCCTCGGCCTGTTCGAGTTGGCGCTTCTCATCTCTGTATGCTGCCTTCGTAGGCTCACCAGGGTAGAACATCTCCCCCCACTTCTCCAAGATCTCCGTCAATGTGCAACCAAAGTGATGCACCACTGCGCCAGCGTAAACGGCATCGAAGAGCGCAGCGGGAGGCCAAACGGACATATCGGAAGGGACGCGGACTGCCGAGCCAGAGGGTCTGGCAATCGGCTCCAGATCCCGGTTAAAGAGGTGGTTTGTAAACCTTTCTTGCGCTCCGTCTGCATTTGAATCGACATCAGTCGTGTCCATGGCAAAGTTCGGTGTCTGT
>Ga0137397_10000605_pt1 | contig 24665 bp, 27 predicted proteins | sample czorhiz116metaG_FD_106658 | JGI IMG/M metagenome (GOLD analysis project Ga0137397, IMG submission 106658) | Vadose zone soil microbial communities from Angelo Coast Range Reserve, California, USA - czorhiz1.16 metaG | ecosystem: Environmental > Terrestrial > Soil > Vadose zone | place: USA... | reverse complement strand
TTCCGCGTTGCCCACCGCCCGGCCGGTACAGCCGATCGTGGCCGGAAACGTGACGGTCTTGTAGACGAGCTTGTGCTGCGGGTCGCAGTATCCGACGGCGAACAGGCGCTCGTCCTGAATAAGCCGGTCGAAGTAGCGGATGATCTTAGGGCGCGATCCCTCGCGGACCAGGTCGGCAAGGGGCTCCTGGATCGTCCGAGTGATCAGCGAGGTGCGGATGTCCAGATCGCGCACGAACCACTGCAGGGTCAGCCGGTCGACCAGCGGCACCACTGCGTAGGCAATGGCGGCGAGCGTAATCGCCAGGGGAATGATGAATCGGAGAGACAGTCTCATGGTCGGCTCCTTCCGTCATCCCGAAGTCCTCCCACTTCGGGGCGCGGCCGGTGGGGCGCCGCGCGAGCGCAGCCCATTTGACCACGCCTCGGGCCTTGTGTTCCACCTCGGCTGCGAGCCCGGAACGCTAGTGCTCGGCCAGGAGATCGAGCTTGCGCGCCAGCCACTTCGTGGTCGGCGCTTGTATCAGGATGGTCATCAGCACGGCGATAAAGGTCACCGAGACGATCATTTCCGCCCCGGGCGCGTGCATCCCGAGCAACAGCCCGGCGAGCGCGGCCGGAATGACTCCCGTCTCGCGTGTCCAGCACATGAACAGCATTTCCTTGAAGGTCCATTTCGCGCGCCGGTCGGGAAGGGCGCACGCGAACACCGCGACGGGGCGGGCGATCACCATGAACGCCAGCACCACGCCGATACCCGGGACGAGATAGCGCTTCATCAGCGCGAAGTCGACCTGGGACCCGAGCAGGATGAAAATGAACATTCGCATGAGGAGCGCGGTGGTCGAGACGAATTCCTCCAATCTTCGCTCCTCCTCGGCGCCCATTCTGAAACCGAGCACGTCCCTGTTGCCGATCGCGATGCCGAAGACGAACACCGCCATGAAGCCGCTCGCCTGCAGCCGGTCGGCGAAAAGAAAGCACGCGATGACCGCCATCAGGCTCACCACCGGCGCGTGCTCGGCCAGGAACCCGAGGCGCTCGTGAGCAATGAACAGGGCGGCCAGATAGCCGAGCGCCGCCCCGGCGGCAATCCCGATCACCGACTGCCTGAGCAGGTCCGCGAGCGACGCGGAAATCGAGAATTCTCCGGAGCCCATGGCGACCCCGAGGACGGCGAAGGTCATGATCGCGCCGGTCGCATCGTTGAACGCCGACTCGCTCATCACCGTCTGCGCGACGCGCTCGCGAATGCGGACCTGCCGGAAGATCGGCACCAGCGTCGCCGGGTCGGTCGAGGCGACCGTCGCACCCAGCAGGAGCGCGGTCATGAACGGAGCTCCGAGAAGCCACTGCGCCGCTCCCGCGGTGATCGCCGCGGTAATCAGGACGCCCAGCGTCGCCAGCACGGCGATCGTGATCCAGACTTCCTTGAGCACGCGCAGCCGCAGGGACGCGCCGCCGTCGAACAGGATGTAGCACGAACCGAAGATGAGGAGCAGCTGATTCGGCACCGAGCTCGCGCCGATATGGACGACGCCGAACGCCTCCGGGCCGAGCAGGATGCCGGCGAGTAGATACACCGCCACATCGGGCATCCGTGCCTTGCGCGCGAGGAGATTCGAAGCGATGCCGAACAACAGGATCGCCCCGACGGTGTACAGCAGATGCTTGGCGATCTCGATCGTTGTGAGCTGCAACAGGGTCCTCCCGCGGGCGCCGCGCCGTTTCCGCATTCTAGCGGGGAGCTTCGCGAAACCGGTATCCGGAAGGCGAATCCGGCAGGCCCCGGCCGCAGCTGCAACGCGGGCGTTTCATGATGTGGAAAGCCCCCTCACCTTGCTTGATTTCGGGGCGGTATAGGAATAGGATTCGCGGGCTTTTGGCGTGCGCGATCCCTTGGAGGCCCGCGGGAGGGAAGAAGAGGCCCCGTAGCCCGTTTACCGCACTAGATTCCGGGGAATAAGAAAAGTAACGCCGAGGGACGACTATCTTCACAATTTGCCTATTCCGAAGGAGGATCTGATGAGCAAGGAACAACCCAAGACCGAAACGGCTTCGCGCCGCAAGTTCCTGGCGGGCGCCGCTGCGGCCACCGCGGGCGCTGCCACGCTGGGCTTTCCGATGATCGCCAAGGGCCAGACCGGCCCGTTGAATTTCCGTTTTCAGTCGACCTGGCCGTCGAAGGATATCTTCCACGAGTACGCCCAGGACTTCGCCAAGACGGTCAACGACATGACCGGCGGCGACCTCAAGATCGACGTGCTGCCGGCGGGCGCGGTGGTGCCGGCCTTCGGCCTGCTGGAAGCGGTCTCCAAGGGCACGCTCGACGGCGGCCATGGGGTGCTGGTGTATCACTACGGCAAGCAGAACTCGCTCGCGTTGTGGGGTTCGGGCCCGGGATACGGCATGGACGCCAATATGCTGCTCGCCTGGCACAAATGGGGCGGCGGCAAGGAACTGCTGGAGAAGCTCTACGCTTCCATCGGCGCCAACGTGGTCTCGTTCCCTTACGCCCCGCTCTACACCCAACCGCTCGGCTGGTTCAAGAAACCGGTCACCAAGCCGGATGACTTCAAGGGCCTGAAATACCGTACCGTCGGCATTTCGATCGACCTTTTCACCGCGATGGGCGCCGCGGTCAATGCGCTGCCCGGCGGCGAGATCGTTCCGGCGATCGACCGCGGCCTGCTCGACGCGGCCGAGTTCAACAACACCTCTTCCGACCGCGCGCTGGGCTTCGCCGACGTGTCCAAAGTCTGCATGCTGCAGAGCTATCACCAGAACGCCGAGCAGCTCGAGATCACCTTCAACAAGACCAAGTACGATGCCCTGACGCCCAAGCTGAGGGCGATCATCGCCAGCGCCGTGGATGCGTCGTCGGCGAACATGATGTGGAAGGCGATCGACCGCAATTCGCAGGACTACATCACGCTGCAGACCGTGGACAAGGTGAAGTTTTACAAGACGCCCAACTCGGTGCTGCAAAAGCAGCTCGAGCTCTACGATCAGGTTACCGCCAAGAAGGCACCGAGCACTCCCATGTTCCAGGAGATCATGGATTCGCAGAAGAAGTTCGCCGAGCGCGCGGTGAAGTGGGAACAGGACGTCGTCGTCAACCGGCGCATGGCCTACGATCACTACTTCGGCAAGTCGGCCGGGAAAAAGGCCTGATCTCTGTCGTAGACTTGTTTCCAACACCATCCGGAACCGAAATCCGGATGGTGTTTCGCTTTCTGAACCGGCCTTTTGTCGCGGGGTAGCCGTCTCTCCATGAGAATCCAGAATTTCCTGCTGACCGCGGATCACATCAGCACCTGGGCGGGCAAGACCGCCGCCTGGCTGATCATGCTGCTGATGACCACGGTGTGCGTAGAAGTGTTCAAGCGCTACGTCCTCAACATGCCCACGGCGTGGATTTTCGACGTCACCAACATGATGTACGGCACGCTGTTCATGTTGTGCGGCGCCTATACGCTGGCGCAAGATGCTCATGTCCGGGGCGACTTTCTCTACGGCTCGATGAAGCCGCGCACGCAGGCCACGCTCGATCTGATTCTGTACATACTGTTCTTTCTTCCCGGCGTCATCGCCTTGATCAAGGCGGGGGTCGACTACGCCGGCGATTCGTGGCGCATCCTGGAACACTCGAACGTGAGCTCAAACGGTCCGGCCGTGTATCCGTTCAAGACCATCATCCCGATCGCCGGAGTCCTGGTGCTGATCCAGGGCGTGGCCGAGATCGTGCGCTGCGGCGTATGCCTGAAGGTCGGCGAGTGGCCCGAGCGCCTGAAGGACGTCGAGGAGATCGACGTGGTCGAGCAGCAACTCGCCAGCAGCACTCACGTGGACGAGGAATCGCGCAAGCTCGCCATCGAGAGCGTCCACGAAATCGACGACGCTGCGCACGCGCGCGGCCTCGGCGACCGCGCGGCCGAAGACGTGGGGCGGCATCCGAAGGGAGAGCGCAAATGAGCGATCCCGCACTCGGTCTGACCATGCTCGCGCTCATCGTGGTCGTGATCATGATGGGCTTCCCGACGGCCTTCACGCTGATGGGCCTGGGGATGTTTTTCGGCTTTATCGCTTTTTATGATCCTTCCCACTCCTGGGCGCAGAACAAGATATTCGACCTCATGGTCGAACGCACCTATGGCGCGATGAACAACGATGTGCTGATCTCGATCCCCTTGTTCGTACTCATGGGCTACGTGATGGAGCGAGGCGCGCTGGTGGACAAGATGTTCTACAGCATCCAGCTCGCGTTCCGACGTGTGCCCGCATCACTCGCGGTGGCGACGCTGATCGTTTGCACCTTCTGGGGTATCGCGAGCGGCCTGGTCGGCGCGGTGGTGGTGCTGATGGGTGTGATCGCATTCAATCCGATGCTGAAGGCAGGCTACGACGTGAAGCTCGCCTCGGGTGTGATCACCGCGGGGGGCACGCTCGGCATCCTCATCCCGCCCTCGGTGATGATCATCGTCTACGCTGCGGTGGCGGGCCAGTCGGTGGTGAAGCTCTACGCTTCGGCGATGTTCCCCGGTTTCTTCCTGTCCTTCCTCTACCTCATATATATCGTGGGCTGGGCGCTGATCAATCCCAAGATTGCCCCACCTTTGCCGGAGTCCCAGCAAAAGGTGCCGGTATCCGACTGGGTGCGTAAATTCGAGCAGGCGTATTCGCAAAACATGCTGATCGGGCTGTTTGTCGCGCTGTTCATGCCGGGCAAGGCTCTCGCGATCGAAAACGATGGCCGCCGATTGACCTATGTCGCGATCTGGAAGAATTTCCTCAACGCGCTGTTTCCGCTCATTCTCTCGGCAGTGACCTTGTGGGGAATCTGGTGGTATGTGGTTATTCACCAGCAGGCCGATACTCAGGCGACGGCCAGCATGGTGGTCAGGCAGGGCGTGGCCCCGGCCAAGGCCGTGCCTCAAGCGGATCAGGACAAGCCGCAGCAACTAGGGAGCGGCGCGACTGAATCCGACTCGGGAACGCCGGAGCAGGAAGCGGAAGGTGTGGAACAGGTGGGCACCCCGGAGTTGCTCAAGCAAGGCGCAGCTCCACCGTCGGAATCCGGTCCGCCGCAGGGGTTCTACACCTATTTCTGGCTCACCGTGGCTGCGACCGCCCTGATGCTCCTCTGGTACTACTGGAAAATGGGGGCCGAGTCGTTCGAGCTGCTGAAGCTGTTGATCTCGTCGGTCATGCCGCTGGGCATCCTCACCATCGTGGTGCTCGCCGTCATTCTTTTCGGTATTACCACCGCCACCGAATCGGCCGCCATCGGCGCCGCGGGGGCGTTCCTGCTGGCGCTTCAAGCACGCACGTTCAGTTGGGAGCGGCTCAAGCAATCGATATTCCTGACCGCCAAGACCACTGCGATGGTGTGCTGGCTGTTCGTCGGCTCGGCTCTGTTTTCGGGGGTGTTCGCGCTTCTGGGCGGCCAGCAACTTGTCGAGCAGTGGGTGCTCTCGCTCAATATGACGCCGATACAGTTCATGATCCTGTCGCAGGCGATCATCTTCGTGCTCGGCTGGCCGCTGGAGTGGACCGAGATCATCGTCATCTTCGTGCCGATCTTTCTGCCGCTGCTGAAGCACTTCCAAATCGATCCCATCCTCTGGGGTACGCTGGTGTTCGTCAACCTGCAGGCGGCGTTCCTGTCGCCGCCGGTGGCGATGTCGGCCTTCTACCTGAAGGGGGTCGCGCCCAAGCACGTCACGCTCAATCAGATCTTCGCCGGCATGATGCCCTACATGCTCATCGTCATCGTCTGCATGGTCATCATGTACCTGTGGCCGGGCATGACGCTGTGGCTGCCGAACTACCTTTACGGCGGCGGCGGATAGGTCGATTGACTGCAACAAGGGCGGCGCTGCCGCCCTTTTTCTTTTTCGGAGATGAGGTGAAGCACAAAATTCTCGTGACCCGCGCCACCTTCGACGACGTGGTCGCCAGGCTGCGCGAGCGCTTCGAAGTCGAGGACAATCAGAAAGACGACACGCCGTGGACGGCGGACGAGCTCCGGCGGCGCCTGGCGGACAAGGACGGCGTCCTCACGACGGGAAGCGACCGCGTCGACCCCGCGCTGCTCGATGCCGCGCCACGGCTGAAAGCAGTCTGCAACATTGCCGTCGGCTACAACAACGTCGACCTTGCCGCGTGCAGCGAGCGCGGCATCGTCGCGACCAACACGCCGGGGGTGCTCGATGAGACCACCGCCGACACGACCTGGGTCCTTCTGATGGCCGCCGCACGGCGCATCACCGAGGCGGAACGCTGGTTGCGCGCGGGGAATTGGAAGGGCTGGAAGAACGATCAGTTTCTCGGCGTCGACGTGCATCACGCGACGCTCGGCATCATCGGCATGGGCCGCATCGGCCAGGCGATCGCGCAGCGCGCGAAGGGATTCTCGATGCGCGTGCTCTATCACAACCGCAGCCGATTGCCCGCGAAGGTGGAGCGGGAAGCCGGCGCGAAATACGTCACCCTGGACAGGCTCCTCCGGGATTCGGACTTCGTCAGCCTCAATATGCCGTACTCGCCGTCGAGCCACCACCTTATCGGCGCGAAGCAGCTCGCGCTGATGAAGCCGACGGCAGTCATCGTCAACGCGGCCCGCGGCGGCGTCATCGACGACGCAGCATTGATAGCCGCGCTCAAGGAAAAGCGCATCGCTGCGGCGGGCATAGACGTCTTCGAAGGCGAGCCGAAATTCAATCCGGGATTTCTCGATCTCGACAATGTCGCGCTCGTGCCGCACATCGGCAGCGCCACGCGCGCGACGCGCACCGCCATGGCCACGCTTGCGTCGAAAAATCTGACGGCGGCGCTGTCCGGAAGGCGGCCGCCCAACCTGCTCAACCCCGAGGCTTGGGCGAAGCGGCGCCGCTAGGAGCCATGTCCTCCGGCACCTCGCCCGTCAAGGGGGCCCTGACGGAAGAACTCCAAGCCACGGTCGGGGCGCTCTCGGCCGGAACGCTCACGGCGCGCGCCTACTGCGATTCCTGCCTCGAGCGCGTTCGCGCGAACGAGGCGGTGATCAAGGCGTGGGTGGCGCTCGACGAGGGCCGCGCCCGCGGCATCGCCGCCACGCGCGACGTCAGGGACGCGCAGGGCTCGCTGCACGGCATTCCAGTCGGCGTGAAGGATATTTTCGATACCGAAGATTTGCCGACCGAGATGGGATCCCCCGCCTTCGTCGGCAATCAACCGGCGCGGAACGCGCGGCTGGTCGAGCGGATCGTCGCGGCCGGCGGCTACGCGCTCGGCAAGACCGCCACGGCGGAATTCGCGTATATGCACCCCGCGGAGACGCGCAATCCGTGGAATCCCAAGCACACGCCGGGCGGTTCCTCCTCGGGCTCGGCGGCGGCGGTCGCGGCGGGACATGTCCCCGTCGCGGTGGGCACGCAGACCAACGGCTCGGTGATCCGGCCCGCGGCGTTTTGCGGCGTCGTCGGCTTCAAGCCGACCCTGGACACCCTGCCGATGCACGGCGTGCTGCCTTTCGCCGAGACGCTCGACCACGTCGGAGTGTTTGCGCGCTCGGTCGCCGACGCGGCCTACTTTACCGCCTGTGTCGCAGAGGCCGGTCCTTTCACCGCGGAGGTGGGTGCGCTTTCGCGTCCCCCAAAAATCGCCGTTCTCCCGCGCTTTCCATGGAATTCGGCGGAGCAGGGCGCGGCAGCGCAGCTGCAGGCGACCCTGAGCAGGCTCGCCGCCGCGGGAACCGAGGTGAAAGCTCTTGACCTTCCCGAGGATTTCGAAGAAGCGAAGCGCGTGCATCGCACGATCATGCTCTACGAAGGCGCGCGCGAGCACGCACCCAGACAGGCCGCGCACCGACGCGTCATGAGCGCCGCGCTGAACGCGGCGATCGACGAAGGCCTCGCCATGTCGCACGACGATTACCGCGCCGCGCTCGCCAGGCGCGCCGCGCTCGCCGAGCTGGCGCTGGACCTGTTCGCGGATTGCGATGCGGTTGCGTCCCTGCCGGCGCCCGGCCCCGCTCCTGCGCGGCTCGACATCACCGGCGATCCGAGCTTTTGCACGCTCTGGACCCTGGTTGGATTTCCGGCGATCACGCTTCCCACGGGGCTCTCCGACGCCGGGCTGCCCTACGGGATCCAGCTCGCAGGCTCCGCTCACGACGACGTTCGCCTGCTGCGCGTCGCCCGTTGGTGCGAGGCGGCCATCGGCTTCGAGCGGCCTTCACACTGAGCGTTTCGGCGGCCGTTGGCGGTGGCACGTCTTTTGGGCTACGCTACCCCGCTCCGGAGCCGCTCCCCGTGAAGAAGAGCACCTTTCCGACGCCGCAGGACGCGGAGGCCGCTTTCTATGAGGCGCTCGAAACGGCCGACCTCGAGGCCATGATGGAAGTATGGGCCGAGGACGAGGAGATCGTCTGCGTGCATCCGGGAGGCCCTAGGCTCGCCGGCTTCGAGCAGGTGCGCGCCAGCTGGGCGCAGATTCTCGGGTCCGGCCAACGGCTCAAGGTGCACATCTCCAATCAGGTTGTGCTGTCGGGAATGATGCTCGCGATCCACAGCGTGCACGAGAACATCCTGATACAGGGCGAGTCGCGGGCGCGCGCGCCGGTCGCCGCCACCAACGTGTACCTTCGCACCGGTAAGGGCTGGAGAATGATCCTGCATCACGGTTCCCCCGCGCCGGCCGGAGCGCGCGAGCCCGCCGAGTCGCCGAAAATCCTTCATTGAGCCCGAGCGTTTCCTACCGCGCGCCGTGGTGGTTGCCCGGCGGACACGCGCAAACCGTGTACGGGGTGCTGTTCGCCCATTCCAAGGTCGCCTGGAAGCGGGAGCGCTGGGAAACGCCGGACGAGGATTTCATCGACGTCGACCGCCTGCCCGGCGCCGCGGACTCGCCGCTGGTCGTTCTTTTCCACGGCCTGGAGGGGAGCTCGCGCAGTCACTACGCCGGAGCGCTCGCGCGCGAGCTCGGCCGGCGCGGCTGGCGCGGCGCGGTCGCGCACTTTCGCGGCTGCTCCGGAGAGCCGAATAGACTACCGCGCGCGTATCACTCCGGCGACGCCGACGAGATACGCTGGATACTCCGGCGCCTGAGCGCCGAATCGCGGGGCACGCCGCTCTTCGCCGCCGGGGTCTCGCTCGGCGGTAACGCCCTGCTCAAATGGCTGGGCGAGGACGCCGAGGCGAAGGATGTCCTCGCGGGCGCCGCGGCGGTCTCCGCGCCCGTCGATCTCATGGCGGCGGGCGATGCGCTCGGGCGAGGGTTCAACCTGGTCTACACACAGGCGTTTCTTGCAACGATGAGAAAAAAGGCCGAAGAAAAGCTCGCACGCTTCCCCGGCTTGTTCGACGCGACGGCGATGCGGCGCGCGCGCACGCTGCGCGAGTTCGACGACGTGGTGACTGCGCCTTTGCACGGATTCCGCGACACCGACGATTATTGGACGCGCGCGAGCTCGAAGCCGGTGCTCGGGCGCATCCAGGTACCCACTCTGCTGCTGAACGCCCGCAACGATCCCTTCCTCCCCGAGACGGCTCTGCCGGAGCAATCCGAGGTATCCGCCGCGGTGCGGCTCGAGTTTCCAGGGAAAGGCGGACACGCCGCCTTCGTCAGCGCGCCCTTTCCGGGGAACATCGGCTGGATGCCGTGGCGGGTCACCGCATTTTTCGAGGAGGCGATGGCTGCACGCGAGGCTGGATCGAATGCACGCGCGGATGGGATAATCCCGCACCGAGGCGCCTCTCCCGAATGAACGTCCCTCCCCAGGAAATCTTCAAGGCCTACGACATCCGCGGCGTCGTCGGCAAATCGCTCACCGTCGAGGGCGTGCGGCTGATCGGCCAGGCGCTCGGCAGCGAGCTCCTTGATCGCAAAGCCGGGCGCGCGAGGCCGGAGATCGCCGTCGGCCGGGATGGACGGCTCTCCGGCCCGGACCTGGCGGGCGCATTGACGGAAGGTATCTGCGCGAGCGGCGTGGACGTCGCGGAGATCGGCATGTTCGCGACCCCGATCGCCTATTTCGCTGCGCACGAACTGGGTTGCGGCAGCGCGGTCTCGGTCACGGGCAGCCACAATCCGCCCGAGTACAACGGGCTGAAGATGGTGCTTGCGGGAACGACGCTCGCGGGCGAGGATGTTCAGCGCTTGCGCCGGCGCATCGCGTCGGGCGACCTCGCCCGGGGGAACGGGCGACACCGCCGCGCCGACATCCGCGAAGCCTATCTGAAGCGGATCACCTCGGACGTGCGCCTCGCGCGTCCGATGAAGATCGCGGTCGACTGCGGCAACGGCGTCGCCGGCGCCACCGCGGGCGATCTCTACCGGCGCCTGGGCTGCGAGGTGCTCGAGCTGTACTGCGAGGTCGACGGACGCTTTCCCAACCACCACCCGGATCCCTCGCATCCGGAGAATCTGAAAGACCTGATCGCGCTGGTGAAGAAGGAGCGCGCGGAAATCGGCATTGCGTTCGACGGGGACGGCGATCGCCTGGGCGTGGTGACCGCCGAAGGGCACATCATCTTCCCGGACCGTCAGCTGATGTTGTTCGCGAAAGACGTGTTGTCGCGCCAGCCCGGCGCCGAGATCATCTACGACATCAAGAGCACTCGCAACCTCGCCCCCTGGATCCGCAAGCACGGCGGCATTCCCAGCCTCTGGAAGACCGGCCATTCGCTGATCAAGGCGAGGATGCGCGAGCGCGGCGCGGCGCTCGCCGGAGAAATGAGCGGGCACACCTTCTTCGTCGAACGCTGGTACGGATTCGACGATGCGCAATACGCCGGCGCGCGGCTGCTCGAGATCCTGAGCAAGACGAGCGACCCGACGGCGACGCTCATGGCCCTGCCCGACTCGGTCAGCACGCCCGAGCTGCATCTGCCTCTGAGCGAGGGCGAGCCGCACCGGCTGATCGGCGTGCTGCAGGAGAAGGCGGCGTTTCCGGGCGCGACCGAGGTGATTCGGCTCGACGGACTGCGGGTCGAGTATCCGGACGGATTCGGCCTGGCACGCGCATCGAATACCACTCCGGTCATCGTGCTTCGCTTCGAGGCGGACGACCAAGCAGGGCTCGACCGCATCAAGGCGGAGTTCCGGCGCGTGCTGCTCTCTGAAAAACCCGACGCCAAGCTGCCTTTCTAGCCACGCTCGAGATCTCATCAGGACAAGGGAGGCGCCTTGACGCGCGTATCGCTGATCGAAGAGAAAACTCATCCCGAGCTGGCAGGGCTGATCGCTACCATCAAATCCGAACGTGGCGGAAAACTGCTGCATCTCTACCAGGCGCTCCTCAACAGTCCGCCGGTGGCCGAGGGCTGGCTCAAGCTCTTCACAGCGATCCGCCAGAAGACGAAGCTCGGCGGGCGATACCGGGAGCTCGCCATCCTCCGCGTGGCGCTCCTCAACGGCGCCGAGTACGAATACCGTGCGCACCTGCCGTTTGCGCTGCAGGAAGGAGTGAGCCAGGAGCAGATCGACGCGATTCCGGGATGGCAGCTGTCGCGCAGCTTCGACGATCGCGAGCGCACGGTGCTGGCGTATACCGACTGCATGACGCGCGGGATCCGCGTGCCCGACGCCATCTTCTCTCAGGTGCGCCGCAGCTTCGACGAGAGAGAGATGGTGGAGCTTACCGCGACGATCGCGGGCTACAATCTGGTATCGCGCTTCCTGGTCGCGATGCAGCTCGAGTAGAGCTCGCTCGCGAAGCGGGCTCAGGCGAAATTTGGCGGGAACAGATCCAGGCGATCCGTGAAGATCGCGTCCACGCCCCAGGAAAACAGACGCCGCGCGAGGTCCATTTCGTTGACCGTGTAGCAGAGCAGCCCGAAGCCGGTCCTCTTGATCTCGTCGGCTCGCGCCTTGGTCAGATGAGCGGCGTTGCAATGCACGGATACGCAGCCGAGCGCTCGGGCCGCCGCGTGCCATCCCGGCTCGATCCGATCCGTGAGGTAACCGCGCTCGAACTCGGGCGCGGCGGCGCGCGCCACCTCGAGGCAAGTTTTTTGAAAAGAAGACACGAGCGGCTTGGGCGAGGCGCCGGCCCACAACTTCGAGACGAGCTCGCAAGCGATCGTCGCCGTCTCGCGCTCGAATCCTCCGGCTGGCTTGATCTCGATATTTGCCCAGAGTCCGAGCTCGACGCAGAGCTTTCCGGCCTGCTCGAACATGGGCAAACGCTCGCCGCGGTATTCGGGACCGAGCCAGGCTCCGGCATCGAGGCCGGCGATCTCTGCGTAAGCGGTCGCGGCGACGGCGCCGCGACCGTTTGTGGTGCGCTCCAGAGTTTCGTCGTGAATCAGCACCGGGACTTTGTCGGCCGTGAGCATGACGTCGAACTCGACGCCGCTGAGCCCCATTTCGGCGGCCTTGCGAATTCCCGCCAGAGTGTTCTCTGGAGCGAGCGTGCCGCCGCCACGATGGCCGATGATACGCGGATGGGACCAGGGTCGATATCGCATGGGTTGCGTTGCGGCTGCCGTTCGAGTTGGGAGCATTATAGACAGGCGGATCGGCCGGGATTTCGGGAAACACGGACGAAAAAAAACGGGGGAAGGGAGGGTTTCCCCCGTTTAGCCGCCGTTTGCTGGGCCGGCGGGCAACTCGAAGCGCCCGGTGCGAACTGCTGCGGGCGCCTTAAATTCAGCTATGACGGCATCATATCACCGGGTCCCGCAGGGGACAAGATCGAGGGTGCGTCCCGTCCTGCAAATTTCCGGAGTCGGTGTGCACAATCTGACGAAGTCGAAACTCGAAGCCTCTCTTGCGTGACTTTTTCACGACTCTCCGGCGCCGTGCCGCGGATTCCGGCTGTCTCGGGGGATTTCCTTCCGAGCCGACGCGCGCGCTTTCACGATGCTAGTATTGCCGGGTTCCCTCCGGTGATCTCGTGCATGGGCACCGCACGCTTCTCCTTGCTCCGAATATTGGCCGACGGCGAGGTCCACTCCTCGGAGAGAATCTCCCGGACTCTCGGGCTTTCCGAAATCGAGGTCGGCGAGCTCGTGGTGGAGCTCGAAGCGCTGAGCCTGCGAGTTCTCAGGGCCGGCAGACTCGGCTACCGACTCGCGGAGCCGGTCGATCTACTCGACGCGAGCCTGCTGGAAGAGCGGATGAAGAGAGAGGTTCCCGGCCTGGAAATCGAAATTCTGGATGAATGTCCCTCGACGAATACTGCGCTCATTGCGCGAGCTAGAGCGGGCGCGGCGCAGGGCACGGTGCTGGTCTGCGAGCACCAGAGCGCGGGGCGCGGCCGGCGCGGAAATATCTGGGTCTCGGCGGTCGGCGGCAGCGTGATCTTCTCCATCCTGTGGCGGTTCCCGGAGGGCGCCGCAGCGCTGACCGGGCTCAGTCTGGCCGTCGCGGTGGGCGCGGCGAGCGCACTGGAGAAGCTGGGTGTTCGCGGTGTGGCGGTCAAGTGGCCGAACGACCTGTTCTGCGGCGACGGCAAAGTGGGCGGAATACTTATCGAGACGGCGGGAGACAACACTGGCCCGATTGCGGTCGTTATCGGTATCGGCATCAACGTGCGCCTGGACACCGCGGTGCGCGAGCGGATCGGACGGCCGGTGACGGATGTGGCGGCAAGCAGCGTCGCGATGCCGTCGCGCACCGCGGTGCTGGCCGGTTTGCTTTCGTCCATCGCCTCGTCGCTCGAGCTGTTCTCGCTCGAAGGCTTTGCGCCATTTCGGCAGGCTTGGCTCGACCGCCATGCCTGGCAGGGTAGGCGAGTGATACTTTCGCAAGCCGGCGATCGGGTTGCCGATGGCAAAGTGGTCGGGATCGCCGACGACGGCGCGCTCGAGCTCTCCTCGAAGCAGGGTATTCGGCGCTTCCACAACGGTGAGCTCTCGCTCAGTTTGGAATAGCAATCGGATGATCCTCGCGGTGGATTGCGGAAATTCGCGGCTGAAATGGGGGCTGCATGACCGGGGCGGCTGGCTCGAGACCGGGGCCGTGCCGCTTTCGGGGCTCACGAGCCTGAAACGAACCTGGAAGAAGATTCCGCTGCTCGATGGGATCGTCGTCGCCAACGTTGCCGGGCAGTCGGTACGAAGACGGCTGGAGGATGTGCTCTCGCGCCGGGGAACGATCCCGACCTGGGTGGCGGCGAAGCGGCGCCAGTGCGGCGTAACGAATGGCTACGGCAAGGCCGCGCAGCTCGGTGCCGATCGTTGGGCTGCGCTCATCGGGGCCTGGTCGATGCTCCGCGGGCCGTGCCTGGTGATCGCCGCAGGTACGGCGACCACCGTAGACGTGCTGAAGAGCGACGGCACCTTCGCCGGGGGCGTGATCCTTCCCGGACTTGATCTGATGAAGCAGTCGCTGGCGTACAACACCGCGGGGCTTCCGCTCGCGCGGGGTCGCTTTTCCGCGACCCCGCGCAACACTGCGGATGCGATCGAATCCGGCTGCCTGCTGGCGCAGGCCGGAGCGATCGAGCGGGTGTTTGCGACGATGGAGCCCGGCGCGGCCTGCGTGCTGGCTGGCGGCACGGCGGGCCGAATCGCGCCACACCTCGGCATCCCAGTGCGCCGGGCAGACAATCTCGTGCTGGAAGGCCTGGTGCAAATCGCGGGCGGATCGCCGGAGTGGCCACAAAGTCCGTGAGAATCGTCTTTTTCCTCCTTTTGCTCGCCAACCTCGGTTTTTTCGCCTGGGCTTATTTCGGTGCCGGGCGGGCATCGGAAGAACCGCAACTCATGGAGCAGCAACTGAACCCCCGGGAGATCCGACTGCTGAGCGCCGATCAGATAGCGAAGCTCGCAGCCGAGCGCGCCAAGCAGGCCGCCGAGCGTCCCAGGGCGCCGCCCAAAGCGTCCGTGGTTGCGTGCCTCGAGCTCGGTGCGTTCAACGTGGGCGATGTGCCGCGCGTGCAACAAGCGCTCGAGCCGCTCGCTCTGGGAGCGAGGCTCAGCCTGCGGCGCGCGGAGGAAGTCGCGAGTTATTGGGTGTTCATACCGCCGCTGCGCAACCGCCAGGCAGCGAACCTGAAGGCAACCGAGCTGAAGAAACTCGGTGTTGAGGACTTCTTCATCGTTCAGGAGGACCAGAAGGCCAGGTTCGCGATTTCTCTGGGCGTATTCAAGACCGAGGAGGCCGCACGCTCGCGGCTCTCGGAGCTGCGGACGAAGGGCGTGCGATCGGCGCGCGTCGGCCCGAAGGAAACATCGGTGCAGAAGGTCTATTTCGCCATCCGCGAAGTACCCGATGCGCTCGCCACCAGGCTGAACGACTTGCGCCAGAGCTTTGCGGGCACCGAGCTCAGAGACTGCGCTTCCGAAGAAAGGCGCGCTGGAAACTAGAACGGCCTCACCCGTACTTTCAGCCGCGGCGGATTTTTTCGAGCAGCGCGGTGGTCGAGAGCTGGTGCCTGAAGGCGATGGAATGAACGCTTCCGCCCCAGCCGCGCACTTCCGTCGCGCCGACGATCTCCTCGGGCTTCCAGTCTCCCCCCTTGACCAGGACGTCCGGGCGGCAAACACGCACCAATTCGAGCGGCGTGTCCTCCTCGAACCAGGTCACGAGCTGGACCGATTCGAGAGCCGCGACGACGGCGGCGCGATCGGCGAGCCGATTGACGGGACGCTCCTCCCCCTTGCCCAGACGCTTCGCGGAAGCGTCGCTATTGATGGCGACCAAGAGCATCGCTCCGAGCGCGCGTGCTTCTGCGAGATAGGTGGCGTGCCCGCGGTGAAGAATGTCGAACACTCCGTTAGTGAACACGAGCGGCCGCGCGCAGGAGCCGATCCGTGCCGCGAGCTCGCGTGGCGGGCAGATCTTCGCTTCGAAAGGCGGCTGCATGACCATCGGAGTATCTTACCCGATGGCTTTGACAGAACGACGGGCGGGCGGTAACTTAGCTGCAACCGGTTCCCAAGGTATTCCAATGCGCTCTCTGGTCGCTTTTCTCGTCGGCGCGGTCGCATGCGCACCCGCGGTGGCCGCCTGCCCGGTGCTTCTCGACTACTCTTTTCCTAGTCTGACCGATCAGCCTACGCCGCTATGCCAGTTCGAAGGCAAGGTGCTGCTCGTGGTGAACACCGCGAGCGAATGCGGATACACGCCCCAGTATCAGGGGCTGGAGGCGCTGTATCGCCGCTATCGCGACAACGGGCTGGTGGTGCTGGGTTTCCCGGCAAACGATTTCGGCGGACAGGAGCCGGGGAGCAACGGCCAGATCGCCAAGTTCTGCGAGGTCAACTACGGCGTGAGCTTTCCGATGTTCGCGAAATCGGGCGTTTCGGCGAGCAATGCCAACCCGTTTTACGTGTCCCTCGCGAAGAAGACCGGCGAGCGGCCTCATTGGAATTTCCACAAGTATCTGATAGACCGCTCAGGCGAGAAAGTGCTCTCGTTCGATAGCGGGGTCGAGCCTGGTGACCGCAAGCTGGTCGGCGAAATCGAGCGGATGCTCGCCGGCTCCGAGCGCAAGCCGTAGCGTCCGCGCCTGCTATTTCTTCGCGGGCGGGGTCATGTACTCGAAGACGCGGACCACCTTCTGCACGCCTGCGGTGCCGCGCGCGATCTCGGTCGCCGCGTCGGCCTCTTCGCGCGTCACCAGGCCCAGCAGATACACGACACCGGCCTCGGTCACCACCTTGATGTCCGTAGGCTTGAATTTCTCGTTTCCCAGGAAGTTGCCCTTCACCTTGCTGGTGACGTAGGCGTCGTTGCTGCGCGAGGCGGCCGAGCTCGTGCCGGCGATCTGCAGCTCGTTGACCACGGTCTTCACGTTCGGGACATCGGTTACTACTTTCTCCGCGTCCGCTTTCGCTTGAGCGGTCGGAACCTCTCCACTGAGAAGCACCGTGTAGTTGTAGCTGGTGACGTTGACATGACCCTGCCCCTTGAGCGCGCCGTCGATCCGGCTGCCGGCGTTGAACTCGATCCGCTGGTCGCTGAACATGACCTCGGCCTGACGACGGTCGGCGGCCATCACGACTCCCGCCGCCACGCCTCCGACGATCAGCGCCTCCGCGCAGCCCAGGAGCGCGCCGGCGGAAACGAGCACCAACGCCACCGCACCCCAGCGCTTCGAGCTCATTCCGCCCCCAGCAGCATGCAATCGATCCCGTCGCACAGGCAGTGAAGCGTGAGGAGGTGCACTTCCTGGATGCGGGCCGTCTGCGAGTGGGGAACACAGATGTGGACGTCCTCTGGCGCGAGCAGCTTTCCGATTTCCCCGCCTCCGCGTCCGGTGAGGGCGACTACGCGCATCTCGCGCTCGTGAGCCGCGGCGAGTGCGCGCATCACATTCTTCGAGTTGCCGCTGGTCGAGATGGCGAAAAGCACGTCTCCCGGCTGGCCGAGGGCGCTCACCTGCTTCGAGAAGACCTGTTCGTAGTTGTAATCGTTCGCGATCGAAGTCAGGGTGGAGGTGTCGGTCGTCAGCGAGATCGCGGCAAGGCCAGGGCGTTCGCGCTCGAAGCGGTTGAGCAGTTCGGCCGAAAAATGCTGAGCGTCCGCGGCCGAGCCGCCATTCCCGCAGGCGAGAATCTTGCCGTTGGCGAGAAGGGACTTCACCATGATTTCGGTAGCATGGGCGATGGGTTCCGCGAGCACCTCGTGCGCCTTCAGCTTGAGCTGCGCGCTGTCGTTGAACTGGCGGCGAATGCGCTCCAGCAGGTCCACGTTGTCGTCGGCCGGGCGAGAAGTGACGGGCTTCATGCGAGCGCCATTTTACCGCAAGCCAACGCGCGTTCTCACGCTGAAAATGCGTCGCGTATCCACTCGATCTGCGGGGGCTCGATGCGCTCCAGCAGGACAACGTCGAATCTGCAGGCGGCCTCCCTGGTCCCCGCCAGATAGTGACGCGCGGTCGCGATGATTCGCGCCTGCTTGCGCGCGTCCACGCTGTACGCCGCGCCCCCGAATGCCTTCGATTGGCGCAGCCTGACCTCGGCGAAGACCACCGTATCCCGGTCCCGCAGAATCAGGTCGATCTCGCCCCAGCGGCACCGGTAGCGGCTTTCGATGAGGGCCAGCCCCTTGTCTTGCAGGTACTTGGCGGCAATTCGCTCGGCGCGATCGCCGGAGTTCATTTCGCGCCCTCGAGCGAGACTCCGACGCCGTCGCGAAACACTGCCTGGATCGGATCGCGCTGGAGCGAGCTGCCGCCGCGGTAGGATATCTTTCCGGTCACGCCGTCGAGATTGATGGTCTGCTGCCCCGAGAGCAGCTGCGCGGCGATGCGGCAGGAGTCGATGCCCAGCGCGTAGAACCGCTGAAGCTCGGTGGAAAGTCCCTCCAACCGCGGATAAACCATCACCGCCGCGTGATCGGGTTGCACCAGCCAGGGCATATCGACAAAACGGATTCCGTTCAGGTCGCCGTTGGCGAGCGGGTCGTTCTTTCCGTCGTTGATCTGAGAGGTTGCAAAAACCGGAATCTGGTTGTTCAGGTAGGGACGCACGGTGCGCGCCTGTTCGGCTTCCGCGGCGAGAAAGATGAGCTGCGCCTGCGAGTCGGCCAGCCCGCGCCGCATGTCGACCAGGTCGCCGCGGGGTCCGAATTCCCTGATATCGCTGATCCTCCCGCCAAGCGAGAACCACTCGTCGGCGAAGGCCCGCGCGACCCGCTTGGCGAGCAGGTTAGACGCTTCGACGACGGCACTTTCGCGCAGGCTGCGCGCGAAGGCGGATCGCGCCACTGCGCGCGCCTCGGACTCCGCCGAAAGCCCGAAGGTATACAGGCGCGGCGGCAGCGGCGAGTCGCCGTCAGCGACGTTGAGAGCGAGCGTCACCACGGTAATGTGGCCCGCGGTGGCGAGCGCCGTCACGCCGGAGCGTGTGAGCGGCCCGACCATGACGGCGGCGCCGCGCTGCACCGCGGCTTCGTACTCGGCAATAATGCTCGAAGCCTGCGCGTCGGTTCGCACCACCTGAAGAGGCTGGCGCTTCTCCGAGAAGGTGAGCGCGGCCTGGCAGCCCAGGCGCACGGCCTCGGCGGCTCGGGAGAACTCGGGCGCGTTGAGGGGAAGCAGCAGGCCTATGAAAGGCGGCTCGGTCGCCGGTCGGCTTGCCGGATCGTCGACGGCCGCGCACAATGCCGGACTCAACAACGCCGACAGAGCGAAACAGATTTGAGCGCAGTGACCGGCAGGCATGGCGGGAGCCCGGGCAGGGCGGGTCAATTATATGTGGTCGCGACGCCCATTGGGAACCTCGAGGATATCAGCTTGCGCGCTCTCGAATCGCTTGCCCGCGCCGACGCGATCGCCGCAGAGGACACGCGCGTGACCGCGCGCCTGCTCGAGCATCATCATTTGCACGGCAAGCTCATCGCGGTGCACGAGCACAACGAGCGGCAATCCGCCGAAAGGATCATCAGGGAGCTCGCGCAGGGCAAGACGATCGCGCTCGTGACCGATGCCGGCACGCCCGGGGTAGCCGATCCGGGAGCGCTGGTCGTTGCGAAGGTGCGCGCCGCGGGATTCCGGGTCGTACCGATTCCGGGACCCAACGCCGCGGTGACCGCGTTGTCGGCCGCCGGATTGCCGGACTCTCCGTTTCTCTTTTTCGGATTCCTCCCGTCGAAGTCCGCGGCAAGGCGCAAGGCGCTCGAACCCCTCCGCGACTTGCCGCATGCACTGGTGCTCTACGAAGCGCCGCACCGGATCGTGGAGTGCGTCGAAGACCTCTCGGACGTGCTCGGAGCGGATCGCACCGTGGTCCTGGCGCGCGAACTGACCAAGATGTTCGAGGAAATCCACCAGTGTCCCCTCGGCGACGCGGCCGGCTGGCTGCGCGAGAATTCCGATCGGCAGCGCGGCGAGTTCGTACTGATCGTCGCCGGCGCTCCGGCGAAAGAGCCCGGCGGCAATTGGGAGCCGGTGCTCTCGGCGCTTCTGGGAGAGATGCCGCTCGCGCGCGCCGTGAAGCTCACTTCCGAGATCACCGGTGCGAAGAGGAACACGGTCTACGAGCGCGCCCTGAGCCTCGCCCACAAGAGGCGCGGCTGAGTGACGATGCAAACGCTCACCATTGCCCGGCCGGACGACTGGCACCTGCATCTTCGTGATGGAGCGGAGATGGCGAGCGTGCTTGCGCACACGGAGCGCACCTTCGCACGCGCGATCGTGATGCCGAATCTCAAGGCTCCGGTCACCACTACCGCCCTTGCCGGCGCCTATCGCGACCGCATCAAAGGCGCCTTGTCGAAGGGCTCGCGCTTCGAGCCTCTGATGACCCTCTATCTCACCGACAACACCGGCGCCGAGGAAATCGCGCGTGCCAAACGCTCGGGCTTCGTCTACGGCGTGAAGTACTATCCGGCGGGCGCGACGACGAACTCGGACTCGGGTGTCACGCGGCTGGAGCGGGCGCATCCCGCGCTCGAGGCCATGCAGGAGCATGACCTGCCACTGCTCGTTCACGGAGAGGTCACGACTCCGGGCGTCGACGTTTTCGATCGCGAGCGCGTATTTCTCGAGACGGTGCTCGCCGACCTCGTCCGCCGCTTCCCGCAGCTTCGCGTCGTGGTCGAGCACGCGAGCACACGCGAAGCCGTCGAGCTCGTGTCCGCAGGCGGGCCGCGCATCGCGGCGACGATCACCGCCCATCACCTGCTCTACAACCGCGGCGCCCTTTTCGCCGGCGGCTTCCGTCCGCACTACTATTGCCTGCCGGTCCTGAAACGCGAGGAGCACCGCGCGGCGCTCCTGCGCGCGGCGACGAGCGGCAATCCGAAGTTTTTTCTCGGCACCGACAGCGCACCGCACGCGCGCGCCAGCAAGGAGACGCTGTGCGGGCACGCGGGGATCTATTCCGCGCACGCCGCCATCGAGCTCTACGCGGAGGCCTTCGACCAGGCAGGAGCGCTCGAGAGGCTCGAAGGCTTCGCGAGCTTCCATGGCCCTGCTTTCTACGGACTGCCGCGCAACACGGGCTCAATCAGCTTGCGCAAGGAAGCCTGGACGGTACCCGGGGAGCTTCCCTTCGGCGCGACCACCGTCGTGCCGCTGCGCGCGGGCGAGACCGTCGGCTGGCGGCTCGCGGGAGGATGACGACCGGTTCCTGGAGGAAGGCGCTCGAGGCGCCGATCTTCGCCGCGTTGCGGCCCTCGCTCCGACGTCTGGCCCCCGGCCGATTTCCGCTTCACGACGAGCTCAACGCGCTGGTCGGTCCCGAGAACGTAAGCGGCGGCGGCGCTCCTATTGGCTTCGTTCCTCCTGCGCGCTCCGGGGAGCCTTCGGGCCACTACGAAATCCGCATTTTTGAAACCGGCGAAGTGCAGACCCGCCCCGGCAGCTGGCACGACTTGTTCAATGCGCTCGTATGGCTCGCGTTCCCCAAGACCAAGGCGGTCCTGAACCGGCACCATCGCAACGAAATCGTGGCGCGTCGCGGCGAACGGCAAAGGGGCACGGCCCGCGACGTGCTGACCTTGTTCGACGAGGGGGGCGTGGTGGTCGCTGCAGCGGACGCGAAGCTGGCGGCGCTGCTGCGCGATTTCAAATGGAAAGATCTGTTCTGGACGCACCGTGCCGAGGTCCGAAAATCCATGGGTTTCCATGTATTCGGTCACGCCATCTACGAAAAGGCCGTCGAACCGTACAAAGGCGTCACGGCGAAAGCGCTGATCGTGGAGGTCGCGCCCGAGCTGCTTCGCGCGCCGACGGAGCTGCAGCTCGCCGAGCTCGACGCGCGGGCGTCGCATTACTTCTCCGAAGCGCAGGCGCTCTCGTCGACACGCAAGCTGTCGCCGCTTCCGATCCTGGGTATTCCGGGATGGGAGCCGGCCAACGAGCGCGAGGAGTACTACGAGGACGTGTCGCAGTTCAGACCCGGGAAGAGCGGGCGCCTACGGGAAAGCCGGTAAGGTCGGCTCGATGCCGTGGGCGATCGCTTCGGGGTGGCCGCGGCGAACCAAGCCTTGAATCTCTTCGATCCGCGAAGGCGGCACATCCACCATCATCAGTAGCTTGCCCGCTTCGATCTCCTTCTGGAACGCCTTGAGGCGCGAATTCGGGACCGACGTCGCCACGAGACTCGCGGCCCACGCACCGAACAATGCTCCGATCAGCGTTCCGATCAGCACCGTCACGAGTTGAAGCTCCATTCCATCGGGGGGAGTGAGGTAGATATAGATACCGACGAGGAATCCACCTACGCCTCCGAGAACAAATCCCAGTTGGGCGCCGTGCACGGCGTCGGATTTCTGCAAATAGGTGGCCTCGCGCAACTTTCCGAGGAACGTGCCCCGCCGAGCGAGGAAGTGCATGCAGCGGTCTTCGACGCGCGCGAGCAGCAAATCATTTGCGGTTCGAATCGCGCTGCCCAGATCGGGAAGCAGGAAGTACAGTCTGCGTCTCATATCGACCTCCTTTGAAACAAGACTGTCCGGTCATTCATACGCCGCCAGGTTCCCGAAATCAAGCCCCGCGCAGCTGAATGCGCTAAAATTGCCGGCGAAGTTGGCCAGACAGTCGCTGGCAAGCGACACCGCCAGAGGAAAGTCCGGGCTCCACAGAGCAGGGTGCTGGGTAACGCCCAGGCGCCGCGAGGCGACGAACAGGGCCACAGAGACGAGTCTTGTCGGATCGGATGTATGTCCGACAAGGGTGAAACGCGGCAACCTCCACCCGGAGCAACATCAAATAGGCGGACGACGACGCGGCTCGCCGAGTCCGCGGGTAGATGGCTCGAGCCTTGGGGTAACTCAGGGCCTAGAGGAATGACTGTCCACGACAGAACCCGGCTTATCGGCCAACTTCACTTCTTCTTTTGCGCCGGCGTTGGGCGGCGCTGAATTTTTCTAGCGCGCCGCGCGTTTCACCCAGTCGGTGATCGCCGCGACGACCTCCGGGTCGTCGCCGAGCGCTGAGGTCACGCGGAACTCGGTTTTTGCGTGGTGTTTTCGAAGCTTCGCCACCATCGCCGGCAGATCGCGCTTCAAGTGTGCGCCTTGAGCGAGGAACAGAGGCACGATAGTCACCGTCCCGAAGCCCTCGCCGGCGAGCTGCGCCGCCGCCTCATCCAGCGACGGCGACATCATCTCGAGGAAAGCGAGCTCGACCCGCGTTCCCTCCGACCGCAGGCGGTCGCGCACGAGCTCGAAGGGACGCGCCCACTCCGGCTCGCGCGCGCCATGGGCAAAGAGAATGACCGCGGACGAGATCACGTCAACGCGACGCGGTGCTCGACGCGCCGATTTCATCGAGCACCCGGTCGGGGGTGAGATCGTTCATGCACTTGAAGTGTCCTAGCGGGCATTCTCGCGCATAACACGGGCTGCACTCGATGCCGGTCCTGACGATGCGGAAGCTGCGCGCCAGGGGCGGCGTGTGCTCGGGGCTGGATGACCCGTAGAGGGCGACCACCCGCCGGCCGACCGCAGCAGCGACGTGCATCAATCCTGAGTCGTTGCTCACCACGACCTCGGCGAGCGAGAGCAGATCGATCGCGCTCGCGAGGTCGGTCTTGCCGCACAGGTTGACAGCGGCGCTTTGGCTCAGGCGCACGATCTCCTCGCCGATCTCGCTGTCCTTGTCCGAGCCGAACAGCCACACCGCACGGCCCCGCGTCGCGAGCTTGGTTGCGAGCTCGGCGAAGTAGCGCGCCGGCCAGCGTTTCGCCGGGCCGTACTCGGCGCCGGGACAGAACGCGACCACGGGTTTCGCGCGCGAAAGCTCCAGGCGCTTGAGCGCCACGGAGAGATTCGCCGGGTCGACGCGCAGGCCGACCTCGGCCAACGGCCGGGCGGGAGGCGCTCCGGGCTCTTCCGCGAGCTGGGCGTAGCGCTCGGCCATGAGCGGCAGCGCCTTCTCGTCGAGCCGGTGCACGCGGTTGAGCAGACCGTGGCGCAGCTCGCCGACGAATCCCGTGCGAAGGGAAATGCGCGCGAAAAACGGAATGAGCGCCGACTTGAGCGTGTTCGGCAGAACGATCGCCTGATCATACGCGCGGCCGCGCAGTGATCGTGCGAGTGTCCAGCGCGCAGCGAGCTTCAGCTCGCCGTGCGCGAAGGGCGCGTCGATGACCTCGCCGATCTCCGGCATCCTGCGCAGCGCCGGCGCGGTCCAGGGCGGCGCGAGCGCATCGATGGTGACGCCGGGATGTTTCTTCCGCAGGCGCGCGAACAGGGGCTGGGCGAGCAGGGCATCGCCGATCCAGTTCGGCGCGACGATGAGGATCTTCACAGGGCTCAGTGGCCCTTAGGCTTTGGGCCCTTGTAGACGTAGCGGGTGCCGCAGTACGGGCAGAGCATCTGGCCCGCCTTGGCGACGTCGAGAAATACCCGGGGATGCAGCGACCACACCGGCGTCTTCGGCGTGGGGCAATGCAGCGGAAGGTCGGTCTCGGTCACCTCGACGAGGCGGCTCGCCAGCTCGTTCGCCGCCATCAAGCGTTCTCTTTCGAGGCCTTCGCGGTTTTTCTCTCGTTCACCGGCGACAACCACTCCTTGTGCTTCGCGACTCTGCCGGCGACCACGTCGAAGAAGAGCTTCTGGATTTTGGCGGTGACCGGGCCGCGCGTGCCCGAGCCGATCACGCGCCCGTCGAGCTCGCGGATCGGCGTGACCTCCGCCGCCGTCCCGGTGAAGAAAGCTTCGTCGGCGATGTAGATGTCGTCGCGGGTGATGCGCCGCGAGACGACTTCGTAGCCGAGCTCGTTCGCGAGCGTGATCACCGAGGCGCGGGTGATCCCCGAGAGCGCCGAGGTCAGCTCGGGC
>Ga0137397_10000604_pt1 | contig 24682 bp, 22 predicted proteins | sample czorhiz116metaG_FD_106658 | JGI IMG/M metagenome (GOLD analysis project Ga0137397, IMG submission 106658) | Vadose zone soil microbial communities from Angelo Coast Range Reserve, California, USA - czorhiz1.16 metaG | ecosystem: Environmental > Terrestrial > Soil > Vadose zone | place: USA... | reverse complement strand
GGATCGTACAGCATAGCCAGCAATGGGCGGGCATCCATAACCATCGGCGGCTACAGCCTGGTGGGCTACCTGGTGAACTCGAATCAGGTTTTTCTTTCCGTCTCCGATTCCAATGTTTTGTTTGGGGTTGGTGAACGTCAAACGGCAACGTCGTTCACCAATGCATCGCTGAACGGTCCCTACGCCGGTCTTGCGACGAATCCAGTAGGCTTCGGCGTGACGGTCTTCTCTGGGGAATTTTCGGCGAATGGCGCCGCACCTACCGGGACCATGACCGGTACTGAGGATATTGGCACGCCAAGTGGGCCGAGATCTGGCGTCACCTTCAACTCAACTTATTCTGTTCCCTCCTCGCCCACGAATGGCCGAGGAACGATGACAGTCACTTCCGGCACGGGCGGCAATATCGTCCTCTATATGATCTCTCCTTCGAAGTTTGTGGCGATTTCACAGAACGACCCCAATCCAGCGGTGCTGGACTTCGAAGTATCCTCTTCGGCTTCCGCGCCTGTGACCCTTTCGTCGCTGACGGTGAACCCGACCAGTGTTATTGGCGGGAATTCCTCCACGGGAACGGTGACGCTGAGCGCTGCAGCTCCAGCGGGCGGCGCAACAGTCGCGCTCTCCAGTAGCAACACCATTGTGGCGAGGACACCGGCCAGTGTGACGGTTGCAGCCGGAGCGACTAGTGCAACGTTCACAATCGGCACCAGTGCGGTCTCCGCGTCCACTGCAGTTACCATCTCCGGGACTTACAGCGGCGTGACCAAGTCGGCTTCGCTAACCGTTACGCCTGCGGCTCCTCCGGCCCCAACTCTTTCCTCGCTGACGCTGAACCCGACGAGCGTTGTCGGCGGAGTGCAATCTTCGACGGGAACAGTGACGTTGAGCGGAGCAGCGCCTGCGGGCGGCGCGATAGTCGTGCTCTCCAGTAGCAACACGGCTGCGGCTCGAGTTCCAGCCAGTGTGACAGTAGCGGCCGGAGCGACAGCTGCAACGTTCACGGTCACCACTAGCGCTGTCTTTTCGTCAACCACGGTCACGGTCTCCGGAACTTACAGTGGCGTGACGAAATCGGCTTCGCTCACGGTAACTCCTGTGCTTCACACGCTCGCTTCGTTGGTGCTGAACCCAACGAGGGTTACTGGCGGCTTGCAATCCTCCACGGGAACAGTGACGCTGAATGGGGCAGCGCCCGCAGGCGGTGCGACTGTCGCACTCTCCAGCAGCAACGGGGCGGCCAGTGTGCCTTCGAGCGTGCTGGTTCCTGCCGGAGCCACCAGTGCTTCCTTCCTAGTCAGGACGTCCATCGTTCTCTTTTCCACTTCTTCCACGATCTCGGCCTCGTACAACAGTACGGCTCGGACCGCAGTGCTTACCGTATCGTTGTAGACTTGCGGGCGTTTGGCGGAATGGATAATTCAAGGTGTTTAGGAGTCTTGAAGATACTCGACTAGTTATTTGCCAAAGACTTTGCCAAGGTGGTGGTGTCCCAGATTCGCATCTCGCCTTCAGCGTAGTCGACTGCTAGGCGACTTCCAGTTCCGTCAAAGGCCACACGTTCAACGACTCGGGAGAAAAATGGAATGGGGGGCAGGGGCGGCTCGAATGTAAAGATAAGTTCTGCTGTCGGCAGTTTGTAAATCAGCACGCGTTTGTCGGCATGAGCCGATGCGAGGAAAAGTCCGGATGGATGAAAATCAAGCGCAGCGACCGGAGAAGTAGATAACACAATTCGCCGCGGTTCGCTTTCAGTGCCCGCTTCCGCCAGAAGCACGGAGCCATCGTCAAGCCCAGCTCCGCACCAACGACCGTCCGGTGACCAGGCGAGCGATGGAACCGCGTTGCGACCGAAGCTGCGTTGCGCACTGTGGGCACGAATGTCATAAAGCCACACAGTATCCGAAGGTTCGCCAGCCGGTTTGGCCAATCCAATCGCAAGAGAATTGCCGTCCGGAGAAAAGGCCATGCTCAGAATGCCACTCGCCTTGTTCAGCTGAAGTTCCAAGCTTGCGGTCGGAAGATTCCAGATGTTAACCGCGCCGGTCCCATCGCCGCCGGCTAGCATGCGTCCGTCGGGGCTTATGGCGAGGACCTGTTGAGCGGTGATTTTGTCGAGGAATGTCCGGTTCTCCAACATTTGACCCTGCGATTGCGGACGACTCACCGTGATCTGGTCTTCATAGGAAAAGGCTTCAATGTTTGGCTCCGGCGCAATGGCTACGGCCAGCGCCTTGCGGCGTTCGACCAAGACAAATTGTCCATCGCGAGGACGGAAATAAAAGACATCTCCCGCCTGAGTGGTATATTTTTGAACCAAAGGAAATTCATATTTGGGACGGCGCGAGCAGGAGATGGCCTGTAGCACGATTAGAAGCAGAATTATCGCTTGGGAGTGGTTCCTCATGACCAGCACCTCAGTGCGTAGCTTACGTGATTTTGGGGCTGTAAAGATTGGCCCGATGATCGTGCTGGGGGCAATTTTGGCAGCGTTCGGGAACGGGTGCGGCCATTCGACTCCGAATCAGATGGACGATACGCGCCCACTGTTTCCAGCACCAATAGGCGCCGCTTGGGGTTTTATAGACAATCGTGGAAAGGTCGTAATCGCATCGCGTTTCGAAGCAGTGCAGCCATTTTCGGAAGGTCTCGCGGCAGCCAAATACGAAGGCCGATGGGGCTACATCAATCGAAGCGGGGCGGAAGTGATCCCTTTTCGCTATCGCACGGCGCAAAGTTTCCGAGGCGGCGTTGCAATTGTGGATACGGGCTTGCCTGAACATCCAGTCGGCGTCATTGATCCGAGCGGGTCTTGGGTCACGCAGCCCGTGTTTCGAAGCCTATCGGCTGCGAATGGGCCGAGCGGGCTCCTGTCTGGACAGAAGGAAGCGGGAGACGGTCTCTGCTTTTATGATCGGACTGGAAATCTCGTTTTGGGTCCCTACTCTCTCGCTTTCCCTTTCGCTGAAGGCCGTGCGCGTGTTAAATCGCAAAGCGGAGAGTGGATCATCGATTCCTCCGGAAATTTCATTGTGAAACAACCGGTCGTTCTCGATGGTATCCGGTTCTCTGAAGGACTGATTGCGATCCGGCGCGATCGTAAGCTTGGCTACATGGATCTCGACGGGAACCTTGCTATTGAGCCGCGATACGATCAAGGAGGAGAGTTTTCTGAAGGATTTGCAGCAGTTGAGTCTGACGGGCACTGGATTTTCATTGATAAATCAGGAGCAGTGGCCGCGCAATTTCCGCCGGAGGTCGTTTTTGCCGAACCGCTTTCGGATGGGCTCTCCCTGGTAACAGCGAGCGTGGGGCAGCCGGGCCGGAAGTTCGGCTACGTGGAAAGGAACGGTCAATGGGCGGTCAAGCCCGTGTGGGAAGACGCTAACCCGTTTCACGAGGGTCTTGCTTATGTGGGCATGTGGAAAAACGGAATGGTGGCCTATATTGACCATAGAGGAAAGCGCATCTGGGAGGGTCGAAGCACACAGCCATAAAGATTTCAGCGTCCGCATGTGTTGGGACCAGTATATCTATATCGGGATCCGGCTTGCAGGCTCCTGCGGCTCTTAAAGCGGCTGCCCTAGCCTCTTCTCCAGCTGCGTCCGATACGTGCGGCTGACGCGCGTGCGCGATCCATTCTTCAGAACGACTTCAAACTCGCCATGGGACAGCGGTTCGAGATGCAAGACGCTTTCGATGTTGACTATGGCGGAGCGATGGATTCGAATAAAGCGCATTGGATCTAGTTTTTCCACGAGATCGTGCAGGCAAGCGCGGTAAAGCAGCTCTTTTCCGCCAACGTGCAGGCTTGCATACACCCCCGCCGCTTCGATCCAATCGATATCCGCAGCTCTCCGATTCCCCTCGCCTCCACCAAAATTCCTCTAAGGACCTTGAACTTCGACTAGGCTGAAGCGTTTGTTTGGAGCAAGACGGTAGCCTTGGATATATTCGTAGGCAACGCTCCAAACTGCGCCGCCGGCCGCAGCGAACAGAAGCTCCTCGATTGGCACTCCTCTGATGGAAATTCCCAACAGGTTGGAAACGTTGTAGTACTTGCTGATGAATTCAGGGAAGAACGCCAAGAAATACAGGAACAACACCCAATACAGTGCCGTGAAAAGTCCCGAGCCGACGAGCATCAAGAGCGTCAAGTCCGGGCGGATGATGATTACAACGAGCGCACCAACAAGGAGCGCAAAGATCATGTTGTACATGGTCTGGCCCGGATGCCAGAACTCCAGGATTAGGAAAAGCACGCCCATAACAACGAACGGCGCAAAATGACGTTGGCGCTTTTGTCCTCTGCGAGCAGCAAATCTCTCCTTCAGAAATGCTTCGCCTATGACTGAGGCGATTCCGCCAACAGCTGCAGCCCACAGAAAATCCTCGATACCGACCTTGAATCGAGCGTCCAGGTTGAAAAGCGATGGCGGCGACCAATACTGCGGAATGAACAGGATGCTGGTGAGAGCGAACGGGGCGGAAACCAGGCTGCCCCAAATCATCTGCGCCCGGTAGCTCCTACACCAGAAATAACAGGCGACCCAAGCTGCGTCATAAATAAGAGCACCGACGAGATAGGCGTAGTGGTCGTTCATCTGAGGAGGCCTCCAGGACAAACTGAACCTGACGCGAGGCGCATTTAAGTAACCGTTGGGAGAATTCGTTTACCGCTGCGGAACTTCACGTTCGTGCGACTGTATGCCGGAGAATGAGAAAGCGTCAAGAGCTAAACAGGAGCCATGTTCAAGTCTCGGGAAATTATTTTTCAGACGTAAGTTCGAGAGGTGAGCCGGCGATAGTTGCAGCGAAGAGCTGGCCGGTCTTTGGGTTGACTACCAGCGCGAATGGATTTTTCCCCGTGGGGAGAGTTTTTACGACCTGGTTTTTTGAGCCATCTATGACGCTAATGCTGTCATTGTGAGTATTTGCGACGTAGATGTGATTGCGAATTGGGTCGATGGCAATTCCCTGCGGCTGGTGGCCCACTTTTATTGTGGCGACGACGATATGTTTGGTCGCATCGATCGCGGTGACGGTGTCGTCGGTGTGGTTTACCACGTAGATCGTGTTTGTAGTGGTGTTCAGCGCAACGGCACAGGGAGTTGCGCCCGTGGGAACCGTAGTAACGCTTCCAGAGAGTTCGTCTACAACGGCGAGTTGCGCATTGCCAGAGCGCGTTACGTAAATCGTGCTTGTTGCAGGAATTATCGTGATGTCCCAAGGATGTATGCCGACTTTGAGCTTGCCAGCGATGGAAGGTTTGTCATCCAGGACGGTGAGATTCACATCCTCGTATCCCAGCAGATAGACCTTGCCCAAATTTGGATCGATGGCGATGGCGTCGGCAGAACCAGCCTTCAATTTGGTCATGGAATTTGTAGCGCCGTCAATGATTGTGACGACGTCGCTGAATGTATTCGAGACATAGATTTTGTTCGCGATTGAATTGACGGCCACGACGTAGGGACTTGCGCCGACGTCTAATGTTGCAAAGACGGAATCGGTCGTGCCATCGAGGATGGTGATTGAGCCGCCCTGGGAATTGGCAACATAAATTCGGTTGGTGACGGAATTGATTGCAAGTGCTACGGCGCCCGCTCCCACATGGACGCGTGAAATGGAATTTGTCGCGGGATTGAAGATTGCTACGGCGTTTTCACGTGGCGCCACAGCATAAACTTTTCCGGTCGTCGGATTGAGGGCGATCGCGCGGCTGCTCAGCAGAATGGTGGAAGGTGCTACGGATTGTCCCCATGAGGGAGTGCCGCAAACGACGGAAACCAGCAACACGATAAGAGCGAGACGTGCAAAGCGCAGTTCCCGGAAGAGAAACAAGAGCCGCGTGCGGCAGATTTGAATTGCAGAGTCCACGAGGAACCAAAATCTCCGGAAAGACTATACGGCAATTGCTTGTGTTGCGCCCGGGCAGATGGCATTGTTCTTTCGCGGAAATCTTTGATGCGCTTTCAAGTTCGCGTTCTCATTTTCGTGTTGGTGATGTTGTACCCCGTGGTGAGTGGGACGCAGAAACCTACCTTTCGCGTGCTCGCGTTCTATACGGACAGGGGTGAACCGGATCATATTGATTTTGCGAAGCAAGCGCTGGCTTATTATTCAGATTTGGCGAAGAAAGATCACTTTGCGTTCGAAGCAACAACGCATTGGGAAGATCTGAACGCGGAAAAGCTGAAGAATGTGCAACTGGTTCTGTGGTTGAACGATTTCCCAACCAAGGCCGAGCATCGGGCGGCATTTGAAGCGTACATGAGGCATGGCGGCGGCTGGCTTGGGTTTCATGTGGCGGCTTACAACGATGCAGATACACAATGGCCGTGGTTTGTAGAGTTTTTGGGAGGAGCTGTATTTTATGGAAACAATTGGCCGCCGCTTCCGGCGGAGCTTGTGGTGGATGATCGCGCGCATCCTGTGACGCGGCGGCTGCCTAGTTCGTCCGTTGCGCCAGCGAACGAGTGGTACATCTGGAAGCCGAGCCCACGGCTGAACAAGGATGTGAAAGTCCTGGTGACGCTTGCACCGCGAAATTATCCGATCGGACTGAAGGACACGATTACGGGTGGGGATTTGCCTGTCGTTTGGACGAACAAGAAATACCGAATGGTCTATGTGAATATGGGCCACGGAGACAGGATTTTCGAAAGCGCGATGCAAAATAATCTGTTCGAAGACGCGGTTCTTTGGCTGGGTAATTGGAAAAGGGCAGATTAGTTCCCTTTCGTTGGTGTATTCACGGCACTACGGTCCAAGCGAAATACGGCAAATAACTGAGCCGTTCGCATGAAGGGAACGCATTGCCATACCAATGGGTCAAATAAAGATGAGCGGCATGCCAGCGATCAAGAAGACAATGCAGAGAAAAAGCTCGAACCAGGCGCGGAAATAATTTGGACGAAGAGTTTTTCGAAATTCGAGCCAGGAGCCGTTCTTTGGGTTAGACAAGCGCCGAAGGTCCAGAGAACCAGGCGGCAATCCGGATCGCTCGCTGTTCCGAGAAGCCTTCCTTTCATTATGCCAATTCCTTTACAACGACGCAGATAAAGTCAGCATTCTGGCGTTCGTGCAGCTCCGCAAATTGCGAACGGGTTGATTGTAGGATGATTTTCATTCGAGTGAAGGTCCTAAAGAATAGGGTACTCCAATCGAACAATGACGGGAGCAGCTGGGCGCCCAGGCCATGCGGCGCCTGAGACTGCGATTGCTCTATGATTAGGAACCCGCGATGGAGAAACGCCCTGCTCTGAGTGAGGGAGCGAGGGTAGGATTAGGTTATGGGTGAATTGTTTCGGCTGTCCGTGGCGATACCGGTCCACAACGAGGAATCGGTATTGCCTGAATTGCTTCGCCGGGTGCGCACTGTGTTAGACAAGGTTCCCGGCGGCCCGCACGAGATCGTGTTCGCGGACGATGGCAGTGCGGACAGAACGCTTGCAATGATTGAAGACGCCACGCAAGAGGACCCCCGCATCCTGGCAATTGCCCTTTCGCGAAATTATGGACATCAAGCAGCGCTTTCTGCAGCGCTAGACTATGTGACCGGCGACGCAATCGTCGTGATGGATGGGGACCTGCAGGACGTGCCGGAAGCGATTCCGCAATTTTTGGAAAAATATTGGCAGGGCTATGAAGTAGTGTACGCGCAGCGAGTGCGCCGCAAGGAACCGCTACCATTGCGGATTTGCTACTTTGTGTTTTACAGGCTGATGGCAAGTTTGTCCGACGTACAATTGCCGCTCGATTCAGGAGACTTCAGCTTGATGTCGCGGCGAGTGGTTGAGTGCCTGCGACGCATGCCTGAGCATCACCGATATTTGCGGGGGATGAGAACGTGGGTCGGGTTCAAGCAGGCGGGAATTCCCGTGGAGCGCGACAAACGTTACGCTGGTGACAGCAAATACAGCTGGATGCGGCTCTTGAAACTCGCGTCGGACGGAATCTTTGCCTTTTCCATTGTTCCGATTCGAGCGGCTGCGTTGCTGGGGGCGCTGACGATCGCAGGCGCTTCGCTGTATTCACTCATTGCAATTTATGCGAAGTTCTTCATGCGGCAATCTCCAAAAGGCTTCACCGCAGAAGTTGTGTTAATGACGTTTCTCTCCGGCACCTTGCTTTTGTTTCTTGGCATCATCGGCGAATACGTCGGCCGAGTATACGAGGAGACGAAGGCGCGACCGCACTATCTCGTGGGCCGCGTGATCGGACACTCGAACGCGGGCGAATCGTCAGTGACGAATCGCAGTCGGGCTTCTCTAGGATCGTCGGTTGGGTAACCGGAAAGTCGTTCCGGGTTTCCAAAGGCAAACAACTTCAAATAATTGCGGCTACTTTCCATGACAGCGACTCGTGAAATCACATATATTTCGACTCCAGCAGCCGTAAGTATGGCCGATAAGTGGTTTGAAGTTGCTACGACGGATCATTTCTGGATTCATCGGCGGTTTGAGGTATTCCAAGAATTGGCCGGTCAACTGGTGCTCGAAGCAAAGGAAATTGCGGAAATAGGATGCGGCAATGGGCTGCTTCAGCGCCAGATCGAAGAGAAATACGGGCGCACTGTGGTCGGGTGTGACCTCAATGACTACGCGCTTAAGCGGAATGTAAGTCTTCGCAGCCCTATCCTTTGCTATGACATTTTTCAGAAGAACAAAGAAATGTACCAGCGATTCGATTTCATTCTGCTTTTTGATGTGCTTGAACACATCACGGAAGAGGGCGAGTTCATTGAAGCTATCAAGTTTCATCTCGCTCCAGGGGGCCGAATTGCCGTAAACGTTCCCGCCGGCCAGTGGGCATTTTCCTCATACGATCGAGCTGCCGGGCACGTGCGACGATACTCGAGCAAAATGCTGCAAACAGTGGCCGAAGAGCACCGTTTGAAGGTAAAGACGTGGACGTATTGGGGCTTGCCACTAGTGCCAGCCCTTCTGCTTCGAAAAATATGGCTGGGAAGAGAGAAAGATCAAGACAAGATTATCTTGAAGGGGTTCGATTCCCGTTCCAAGTTTGCAGATCGCTGTCTCAGGGCGCTCGCGAAGTGTGAACCTATCCCCCAAAAATTCCTGGGAACGTCGTTGCTGGCAGTTTTGGAAGCAGGTAGTGAATAGACATGAGAACGATCGCAGTCACTTTCTTTTTAACGAACTGACTTGACCCAATAGACCGAGGCATAGCCGTTCGTCGCGACACGTTTTGTGGACCAACCATCGGCAACAAGCCATAGAACGAACCAATCGGGATTGTTTTCCCACGATGGGTTGGAGTAGAGCAAAAACTCCGAACAGGATCCTTTGAATTTGTCGTACTCAATTACGCGAAGGTCGGCGAAATCCCTCAGTGCGAGCAAGTCCAGCTCGGTCGAATCCGGCTTGCCATAGGCGACGGCATCTGCGGGATCGGCAACATAGATGAGTCGGCGCCTCCATTCAGGAGTAGCGTAGTGGTCCAGCTCAAGGTAGTCGTGACCCTCCGAGATGGCGACCGGCAGATCGAGGTGACCGGCCTGTCCTAGCAAATACTCGGCAGGCTTTTGCCGAATGAATTTGAACTGGGAAGCAACGTAGTAAGAAACCCAAAAAGCTGATTCCTTCGCGGCAATGCTAAAGCACAGCAATGCGCCAACCAGCAGCACAGATTTTCTACTCAGAAAGGTCAAACCACGGGCGACCAGCAAGACGAGGCCGATCGTTACCGGCAAAAGGTAACGGGCCGTTAGCGCACCATTAGTGAGTTTTGTGATCGAGAAGACGGTCAGGGGCAAGATCAGAAATCCGGCGATGAGGACATCTTCATGAAAAAACGGATTTGATTTTGGATTTGCGCGTAACCCCCGAAAGATCAAGAGCGCAGAAACAACCAAAACGGCACATGTGAGCAGGAATCCGGCGGCGAGCGACCAGGAGAAATCCGTGGGCGATCCTTGTGGAATATTCAGGATCCACCCATAGGTTCTCAACATTCCAAGAAGAGTAGGATGGGTCCAAACGTGCGCGGAATAATAAGCTTTAACACTCGCAAGAATCGGCCAAAAAGCGATGAGTGGCAACATACCGGCGAGAAAGGCACACCAAACCGGCCAACGAAGTTGTCTGGTCTTGAGGCTGTGGATCGCTTCTGCGGCAAAGAATGGGGACATCATGAAAATAGAATAGAAATGGAACGACCCCGCTGCTAATAGACAGAGCCCGAGAACGACCACCCAGCGGAGAGCTGGCGCACGTTGATACGCGAGCAGAGCTGCAGCAAGGCAGGCAGCGACCACGCAATATGGCCTGGCTTCGACAGCGTACGTTCCGAAAAGCACTGTCAAAAACGGGAGCAGGACAGCCACGAAAGCTATGAGGACATCGTTGCGCTTCTTGAGCCAAACGAAGAGACACCACTCCATAAGACAAAACGCCAGAATCGAAGGCACGCGGAACGCAATTTCGTCGTTGGAGATAAACCTGTCGAACAGCCTCTCCAGAAGGTAGTAAGGAGGAGGCTGCCCATCCGCGGCACGTATCAGCGAGTGCCAAATGGCGGATAGGTTGGGCTGGCGCGCGACAATCCAGGTGCAAAGTTCATCGAACCAAAAAGGCCTGATGGCGGCGTAGAGGGTGCTGCGAATGGCCGTGTAAATCAGGAGAAGGAGAACAGCGTTGGTTAAAAGCCGTTCTTTGTTTCGCTCCCAGAATGAATCAATTGCAGGGGGCGTCAAGGAGCGTCCGCCTCAAAGACAAGCGCCGACTGAGCCGTGATCTTGTGCGGGCCCGCAGCTGTCCCAAGGCATTTCGGTCGAATGCTTGGCCTAATTGACATGGCGAATTGTCCCAAGAGGCAGTTTACATTCGGCTGAAATGGGCTGCGGGGAAGGCGCTAGTATTTCGCACCAAAGGGTAAATAGCATTTTGCAAGGAGTGACACGCTAGTTGTGTTTCTTGCTGGACGAAAAAAAATCGTATCTACAGGTAAAAAGCCCGCGGGATGGACAGATTGAGCCGCTGGATCTCGTGAATGCTTTTTTGTGAGACATGGGGCGATGCTAAAGAAAACCTTCGGAGCGAATTTGCTGCTTTATTCTTCCGCGCAATTCGTGATTTTGACCTTCGGGGCGATGCTCGCGTATCCAGGCGGTGCAATGTACCGACCGAATGCAAACCAGTACCTCTTTTTTCAGAATTTTTTTAGTGACCTGGGGGGAACGGCGACGCGAGAGCATCACGGCAATCTTTTTTCGATGCTTCTGTTCGGTGTGGCATTGACTTCGATAGGGATTAGCCTTTCTATGGCCTCTCCCATCTGGAAGCGTGTCATACCAGCCGCTGGTCGCGGGATGTTGTTTGGCCACGCGGCGCAAATCTTTTCCCTGCTCTCGGGAATTTGTTATGTCGGCATTGCGGTGACGCCGTGGAATCTCGTACTGGATACGCACATGTTTTTCGTTCAGGGAGCGTTCACGCTGCTGCTGGGGTTTGTCCTGTGCTTAACGGTGCTGCAGGTGCAGAACGGCTGGCCTGGCAAATACATCACTTCCAACGTGATTTACATTGTGTTACTTACAGCATACGTTTTCGTACTGTTTCGCGGCCCGAATTTGCTTACGCTCAAAGGCTTGGTGTTCCAAGTTGTGGCGCAGAAAATCATTGTGTATGTCTCGATCCTGAATTTGGCGTACCAAACGCTGGGCGTTCGTCGCGCCGCGCAATAATTCTTTCCCCGCAAGGCCTACAGGCACGGCTGTATGGATTGGCTCGCTAGGCTATTCGTGTGTGTGCAAAGCAAACGAAAAGGAGGAACGATCCAATGAAAACGGGCCTATTTCGTTTCAAATTGCTTGCGACTTTTGCACTGATGGCTGCGCCGATCTTTGTAGCCGGCTGTGCGGCACATGCCACATACGGATATCGCGTTTATGATTCCGGACACGCTGATTATCACGTTTATGACCGCGATGAAGAGGTTTACTACAACCAGTGGGTCGTGGAAACGCGCCGGTCGCACCGCGACTTCCGGAAATTGCACGACAACGACAGGCGGGAATATTGGAAGTGGCGGCACGAACATCACGATCATGACCACCACTAAGAGCGGCTAAGACAGCTTCGCAAAACGGTGATGAACAACCCCGGGCCTTGGCTGCACTGACTAAGCAGCTAAGGCCCGTTTTCTATTTTGCTGAGGCGTCACAGTCTGATCAGAGCCTGGAAATGTAGTCGTAATCCACCTTGATCGCTTCCAGGACGGGCATGTCCACGAAGGGATCTTCCTGTTCGACAAAGTAGTGTTTGATGGAGGCTTTCTTTGCTGCGGCGAAGACTTTTTTCCAGTCAATCGTTCCGCGGCCGAGTTCGGTAGAGGCAGTTCCCTCCCCTTCCGTTGTGGGCGGCGCGGGCTTGATGTCCTTGACGTGAAGCAATTCGTAGCGCTGCGGATATTTCTCCAGGTAGGTGGCGGGATCGTAGCCCGCACTGGCGACCCAGCCGCAGTCCATTTCCATTTTTACAAGATTTGGGTCAGTCAGACGCAAGAGCTCGTCATAGACAAGAACACCGTTGAGTTTGCGGAATTCGAGATGGTGATTGTGATAGCCAAACTGCATGCCGGCTTTCTTCACTTGTTCGCCGACCCGATTGAATTGATCCGCGTTCCATTTCCAGTCGTCGAGAGTAATCCCTGCGCTGATTTCCTGGTAGTACTTGTCGGCATGAAATCGCCCCGGGTTTGCGACAAAAGGAAAAGAGCAGATTACGTATTGGAGACCGACCTCATGGGCAAAGGAGAGTTTCGCGTCCAAGCCATCGAGCAAATCCTGGAGCGAATAGTGCCCCGCGGGCAGGGTAAGACCAGCGCTTTCGACAGACTTTCGAAAATCCGCGGCTGATTTTTTGTAATAACCTGCGGCTTCGACTTCCTTGTACCCGATTGCGGCCACTTTGTGGAGTGTGCCGTCGAAATCCTTGGCGAGTTCGGCTTTTACCGTGTAGAGCTGCAACCCTACAGGCAAGCCTAGCGGGCTTGCCGAAAGTGGTGCGACTCCCTTTGCTAGAAGCGAGGCCGCGGCAATGCCACCTGCTCCGGTCCTCAAGAAGTTTCGCCTGGAAAGAAAGCTCATGCTTCACCTCGGCAGAGATTGTGATTCGAAAATCGCCCGCAGGACACTTTATACTTGCAGGGCAAGAAGGAAAGAGTTTTTTTCGAGAGAACGGAAGCGAGGCGCCATGGCTGACTACTATTTGCTGAAAACCGAGCCGACGGAATATTCGTTCGCTGATTTGCAGAAAGACAAAGAAACTGTGTGGGACGGCGTTTCAAATCCTACGGCGGTGAAGAACCTACGGGAAATGAAACCGGGAACAAAATTAATCATCTACGAGACTGGTGACCAAAAGAGAGCAGTGGGAACGGCGACGGTGCTTGGCGTGAAAGTTGCCGATCCGAAAAAGCCGGAAGTGAAAGTCAAAGCGGGAAAGGCGATCGCGAATCAGGTTTCGCTCGAGCAGATTAAGGCGGACAAGTTGTTTGCGGATTCGCCACTGGTGCGCATTGGACGCCTTTCGGTAGTTCCGCTGACGGCGGTGCAATTCAAGAAGCTGGCGGGCGAATGAAGATGACAGGGTCATGCCTGGTGGCGGGATCTGTTTATTCGTCGTATCGTTGAGTTTTGTAAGGATGGACGAACACATTGTAACGGGGAGCAAGAAGATGAGGAAAAGCATGCTTACAGTAATTGGCGTGATAGCTCTTGGTCTGATTATTTTCGGTGGCATGAGGCTGGTGCGTGGGGCGGACAATGGCCCTGCCGCAGGCACGCCGGCTCCGAGCTTTACGCTGAATTCGCAGGAACAGAAAGCCGTAAGCCTACAGGATTTTCGCGGGAAATGGGTTGTGCTGTACTTCTACCCGAAAGATTTCACGAGTGGTTGTACGGTGGAGGCGCACAATTTCCAGCGCGATTTGGCGGAGTACGAGAAACGCGGAGCGGTGATTCTTGGTGTGAGCATGCAGGACGAGAAATCGCATCAGGAATTTTGCGCGAAAGAAGGCTTGAACTTTAAGTTGCTGGCCGATACCAAAGGCGAAGTGTCTGAAAAATATGGTTCAGTGATGAACCTGGGAGTGACGAAGCTTTCCGCGCGTCACTCTTTCCTGATTGATCAGCAGGGCGTGATTCGCAAGGTCTGGACGAGCGTGGACGTGAAAATGCATAGCGGAGAGATACTGACCTCACTCGACGAACTGCAAAAAGCCCAAAAGTAATGCCGCAAAATCTATGTACATACACATGTTCGCGTTTCGAATGAAGCCAGGTGTGACGGATTCCGAGAAGGGTCGGATGTTAAGAGAGATTCGCGCTTTGCAAAAGCATATTCCGGAAATTCTGGAGAGCTGGGTCGGAGTGAACGAATCGGCGCGCGGGCAGGGATATGAACTGGGCGGGGCGATGAAGTTCGCGGACAAAGCGTCTTTTGAAAAATACGGGCCGCATCCTGTGCATCAGAAGCTGGTTAGCTGGCTGATGCCACTGATTGATCCGGTCGAAGTGGACTTTCCTGGCTGAGAATGCCAGCGAGACACATCAGCCCTTTGCCTGTTCCCTAATCTGCTTGGCGAGCTTTTCGATTGCTTGCGCTTTCTTTACGAAGGCAAGCGATAGCGTCTCACTCGGATTCGCTGTCAACATGTCCTGCTTCAACTCATTTGCCATGGCGCAGAGCTTTTCCACCTCTGCCCGGATCGCGGCCTGTATCTGACGATTGAGGTCACCTTGACGCGGAGTTGATCCTGGAGGCGCGTTCTCCAATCCCATCGGCACGTTTTGGTTCGTTGGAGCATTGGCCGAGGGGCGAGGCTGAGGAGTGGGCCTCTGCGCAAGCAGAGTGGCAAATTGTCCGGCTGCGGTGAAGCCAGCGAATGCGCCCAAAGCAGTCAATGCGCGGCGTCTTGATTCCACCATGAGGACCTCCTGAGGAAAACCTGTTCGGCAGGTTTGTGGATGCAACTTTTATACACCTGTGAACGTTCGAAGGGTTGGGTTTTCTTGAACCGGACCAGTCCGGGGCGCTCCAATGTGGGGCGCCCGTAACTGCGTCTTGCTAATTGCCTGGCTTGTAGTATTTCGTAGTGTCCTTCGGTAGGGTTGCCGACGCGGAATCGCCCTTGACGTAGTGGTTGTACCAGGCCAAGTAGCGGGCGAGCCGGTCTGCGATATGGGATGGTGTGGAAAATTCGTGAAACTCGTCTGGATAAACGACTAAGGCAGTCTCACGGCCCAAGGCTTTCAGCGCCTGGTACATCTGCTCTCCGCCGAGTACGGGCACGTTCCAATCCACGCTGCCGCCCATGAAAAGTGCTGGGGTGGTGATGCTCTTAACCCGGTAGAAGGGGGCGAGTTTGTCCCAGAGTGCCTTGTTCTCCCACGGGTATCCTAGCTCGGTGAAATAGTCTTTTTGATATTGATCGTGGCCATACATGCTGGTGTATTCAGCGGCGCCAGCGCCAGAGATGGCTGCCTTGAAGGTAGTGGTCTGGCCGATGATGAAGTCGGTGGAGATGCCGCCATAGGACCAGCCGCCGACCCCGAGCTTGTCTGAATCGGCGATGCCCTGAGCAATGGCGTAGTCCACCATAGCCATGTCGTCCTGGAAGTCCTTGTTACCCCAGTCCGCCCAAATAGCTTTGCAATAATCCTGGCCATAGCCAGTTGAGCCGCGCGGATTGGGCAGAAGCACGACGTAGCCATTGGCCGCGAGCAGTTGAGCCAGGTGCGTGAACTCAGCATAGTAGGCCCAAACGGGTCCCCCGTGGGGACGCAGGATTGTGGGGTACTTCTTTCCTGTTACGTAATCGAGTGGCTTGTAAAGGTAGCCAGCGACCTCCGTGCCGTCCTTACTTTTGAACTTCACGTATTCCGGCTGGGAAAGTTTTAGCTTGGCGAGCAAGGCTTCATTTGTATGAGTGACCCGCTCCAGCTTGCCATTCGCGTAGACATAAGTTTCGTTTGGTCTGTCTGGTGTGGAAATTTGCGCGGCGATTTCGCCGGATTTGGCGATGGAATAGGAATAAAGAATGAAGCGGCCGGAGATGGGGCGAGTAATCTTGCCGTCAGCCAGATTCGCCTGGCAGAGAACCTCCGTGCCGTCATCGTCCGCGATGAAAAAGATGGATCTGCCGTCTGGCGCGAATTGCGGCCTCTCGGACATGCGGTCGAGCGCGAGAGTGAGGATTTTCGCTTCTCCGCCGGAAGCGGGTACTACGGCGATTTGTTTCGTTGCGTACTGGAACAGTTTGGGTTCGAGCTGGGTAGAGTAGGCGATCCACTTGCCGTCAGGAGACCATGCAGGCGAGGAGTCTTCCCCGGGATTGGTCGTGACTTGTGTGGGATGTGTCCCTTTATCAGCGTTGTCTGCGGCGACGGTCCAGATGTCCTTGTTATACGTGGCATCGGGGTCGGGCTTGGAACGGTTGCTGGAAAACGCGATGAGTTTGCCGTCGGGTGACCAAGTGGGCTCCTCGTCGTCGTAGTCGCCGGAAGTGACTTGTTTGACGGATTTTGCAGCCAAGTCAAAGACGTAGATGTGAGTGCGCCGGCGGTCGAGATAGCCGATTTCGTCCCACTTGAATTGCAGACGGTCAATCACCCAAGGCTTTTGCGTCTTGGACTTCTTCCCTTTGTCGGAGTCGGAAGCGTCGGCGCTCTTGTCTTTGTTCTTGGCGGCTTCCAGTTCTTCGTCAGTAGGATCTCTGAGAAGAAGCGCGAGCCGGGTTGAATCGGGAGACCAGGCGAAGCCGTCCACGTCCTGCGCGGTGTTTGTGAGTTTTTGCGCTTCGCCACCGAGGCGGTTCAGCAGCCAAACCTGAGTTTTGCCTTCGTCACGAGCGGAGAGAAACGCAAGCCATTTGCCGTCTGGGCTCCAGCTTGGGTGGCTGGAGCTGACGCCCTCAGCTGTGAGGGCGATTGCATCGCCGCCCGCGGAGGAAACCATCCAAATGCGGGATTCGTTCTTGTCTTTGTCAAGGTTAGGCGTGCGTACAGCGTAGGCGATCCAGCGTCCGTCCGGACTAATCTGCGGGCCATGAACTTCATGGATTTGGAAATAGTCGGCGATGGTGATGGGGCGCGGAGCTGCAGCGGGTTGCTGCGCAAGAGCACCGACGGCTGCGAGGCAGAGAAATACGAGAACGAGAAAACGCACCAGATTCATGAATGAGAGCTCCAAAAGAAATTATGAATCGAAAGAAACCGCGGGGAGTCTATCACAGGAAAACCGGCGCCAGGAGCGGGCGCGAGCGAGAATGGCCGCGTGCATCGAAAAGGACACCGCGTGAAAAATTTTCGATTCGGTTCATTTTCTTCTTGCGCGCCGATGCAGACCTTGTATTCTTTCGTTGCGAGTTAGCTCCCCCGCCGCGAGGAGAGCAAACTGCGCTTGAGGAGGACGATCGTAAAAATTGAGTAGCATATCGGTTCCTGCCCAAATTCCTTCCCGAGTAATTTCCACACCAAAAACGAGAGCAGCGAAGCTGACGCTCTGGCCGTTGGTTGCGGCGACGTTTTTCATGGTGTCCGGCGGCACCTATGGGACGGAAGAAATTATTCATGGCGCAGGCTATGGCCGCGGAATTTTGATTCTTCTCTTTTTACCGGTGCTTTGGAGTCTGCCAACGGCGTTCATGATTGGTGAACTTTCAAGCGCGCTACCGCATGAGGGCGGTTACTACGCGTGGGTGCGGCGCGGACTCGGCAACTTCTGGGGCTTCCAGGAAGCGTGGCTTTCGCTTGCGGCCAGCATTTTTGACATGGCCATCTATCCGACATTATTCGTTATTTATTTAAAGCAGATGGCGCCCTGGTTTGGCGTGGGCAATCACGGAATCCTGGCTGGATTGTTCGTGGTGGTGGCATGCGCGGGATTGAATATTGCCGGGATTCGCGTCGTGGGAATCACTTCGCTCTGGCTGTTCTTTCTGCTCTCTGCTCCATTCGCGTTTGTGGTGGTGCTCGCACCGTTTAAGGTGGGAGCCTTGGCGGAACCGCACGCGGCTGCTGCCGGCACGGGGCTTGGGTTGCTTGGCGGCGTGTTGGTGGCGATGTGGAACTACATGGGCTGGGACAATGCCTCGACCATTGCGCAGGAAGTCGAGCGCCCGCAACGAACGTATCCAAAGGCGATGATCGCGGCTGTGATTCTTGTTTCGCTCACCTACGTGCTTCCGTTTGTTGCTGTGTATTTCACGGGGATGCCTGCGTCGAGCTTCAGCAGCGAGGGTTCCTGGGCGACGGTGGCCGGGACGCTGGGCGGCAGGATCATGGGATTCGAATGGTTGCGCTTCTTCATTGTGCTGGGCGGAATGATGAGCGCCTTTGGAATGTTCAATGCGCTGGTCATGAGCTATTCGCGGCTGCCGCTGGCGATGGCCTGGGATGGAATGCTGCCGAAGGTATTTGGCAAGACAAGCAAGCGGACGAACGCGCCTTGGGTGGCAATCCTTGTCTGCGCAGCTTGCTGGGCGCTTTGCCTGGGGCTCGGGTTCAACCGACTGATCACGCTGGACATTACGCTGTACGGATCGAGCCTTTCACTTGAGTTTGTGACGCTTGTAGTTCTGCGCATTCGCGAGCCAAACTTGAAGCGCGAATTCAAAGTACCGGGAGGCCTGGTTGGCGTGATTCTAGCAGGGGCATTTCCGCTGGCGCTGCTGAGTCTGGCCTTGATCAAAAGCAAATCCGAAACAGTTCTAGGGATGAACGGGTTGCTCTTCGGTGCACTGATTATTTTGACCGGGTTCGCCGTGTATGGAGCCACCGGACGGCACCGGCAAAAGCCTTCGAGCACGCTCGCGGGATTCGAAGGCGCGGAGACAACCTAACCAGCATTGCCAGTCTGGACAGACGGCCAGTCACCGTCTTTCTTTGGTTGCGTGCACGGAATTGCGTGGTCCTGTCCTCGCGCGAGTTTTGGTATCCTGCTCATCGTGCTTCGAATGAGTCGATTGCTCTCAAAGACAATTTTGATTTTGGCTGGGGCCGTCTTGACCGGCTCGCTGGTTGCAAGATCTCAAAATCCTGCGCAGGGCTTGGCGCAGAATTCAGCATCGCCCTCTCGCAGTGGACTGAATATTGTCGTGCTTGACCCGGCACACGGAGGCACGGACCCAGGCGCGCGCGGCACGGGCGGCATCCGAGAAAGCGACATTGTGCTGGACCTGGCGGCACAGCTGAAGCGCAACCTGGAGTCGCAGGGATTTCAAGTGATGCAGACGCGGACTACGAACGAAAATCCTTCATTCGACGATCGCTCCGCTTTGGCCAATGCGCAAACCGGTGCGATATTTTTGACGCTGCATGTTTCTTCCACCGGTTTGGCGGGAACGGTGCGCGCGTACACGATGCCGGATATGCCGATAGCACAAGCCAGCGGGGGCTTAATTCCGTGGGACCAAGCGCAAGTCGCTTACTTACCGCTAAGCCGCAAACTTGGAGATGCAATTCAGGGAGAGCTGACGCAGCGATTCAAGGGCTCACCGGCAAATGTGCAAACTGCTTTCATTCGTCAATTGCGAACGACCGCGGCTCCTGCGATTGCGATTGAAATTTCGAGCGTTTCCATGCAGGACAAGGCGAACCTGGATCGGATGTTGCCGGGCGTTGCCGATGCGGTTGTACGAGGAGTCGTCGCGTTCCGGCCGTCTTATGTAACGCCCGCTGTGCCCGGTGTTCCACCTAGGGCGAGGCCATGAACTCCAAATGGCGGGTGCGCATTTTGATTGGACTTTTGGCAGCTGTGCTTGCGGCGGCAATTTATTTTCCAATTTTGAAGCAGCGCGTAAAAAAGCAGGCGCGGGTTCAGCAAACCACCGAAGAACAGGCGCGGCGCGAACTTGTGCAGAGTCTGAATGCGAATTCAAACGAGCCAAAAGTGAAAGCGAAATTGTTTTGGGCTTCGGATTCGGAGGACGGTACGCTAGCCCCGACTATCGTGGAGCTGCCCCTTTCGAACGATCCCGTTCTGCGAGCGAAGCAGGTGCTAAATACGCTGCTGGCTGGGCCAGTGGACGCGGAATTGCACACGCTGCCGAGTGATGCGGCGCTGCTTGCGTTCTACATTCTTCCCGATGGAACGGCAATCGCGGATTTTTCCGAGGCGATGGCGAATTCGATTCCGTCCGGGGTGCAGAGTGAACAACTGGCAGTGGATTCGATCACGAAAACGCTCGAGGCCAATGTGCCGCAGGTGCGCCGCTTGAAGATTTTGATTCACGGGCAGGAAGTGGAAACGCTTGCGGGGCATTTGGATTTGACGGAGGCTTTTCCCGTCAACGGGAAAGCAGTCGCGCTCTTCGTTCCGCAAAAGACCGCGCCAACATCGAACGCGACTCCAACTAATGCGCCAGCCGCGAGCGGCGCAGTCGTTCCTCAGAAAAAGTAGTCGCGCCGGACAAAACTTCGAATTCCATGTTACTTTTGCCACCAGATTTGGAGGCACGGTGAGAAACGACGGACGAGGTCCGGATCAACTGCGTCCTGTGAAAATAACGCCGGATTACATTTCCACGGCGGAAGGCAGTGTGTTGATCGAGATTGGCAAGACGCGCGTGATCTGCACCGCTTCTGTGGATGACGGGGTGCCGGGGTTTATGAAGGGTTCCGGCAAGGGTTGGGTGACGAGTGAATATGGGATGCTGCCGAGGGCCACGGAAGAGCGCATGGCGCGCGAAGCGGCACGCGGGAAACAGTCCGGGCGAACGCTGGAGATTCAGCGGTTGATTGGGCGCTCGCTCCGCGCGATTACGGATCAAGAAGCGCTCGGCGAGCGAACCGTTTATCTGGATTGCGACGTCATTCAGGCGGACGGCGGAACACGCACGGCTTCGATTACGGGCGCGTTTGTGGCGCTGGCGCTTGCGATGGAGCGGATGGTCGCAGCGGGAATTTTGAAAGCCTCTCCGCTGATTGATACCGTAGCGGCGACGAGCGTGGGGATTGTGGATGATCGCGCTCTGCTGGACCTTGCGTATGAGGAAGATTCACGCGCGGAAGTAGACATGAACGTGGTCATGACCGGCGGCGGCCACTTCGTGGAGATTCAGGCGACAGCGGAAGGTCGCCCTTTCTCCGGGAGCGAAATGCAGGATTTACTGGCCCTGGCCGCCGCTGGGATCCGCCGGCTGAACGAAGCACAACGGCTGGTTCTGCCCGCCAAATCCATCGCCCGTGGCCGATAAACTTCTACTTGCATCGTCAAATCCTGGAAAGCTCGCGGAATTTCGTGCGCTTGTGAAGGATTCGACGCTTTCGCTTGAACTCGATCTGTTTCCGGGATTCGATTCCCTTCCTCCATTCGAAGAGTCTGCGCCGACGTTTGCGGAAAATTCGTTGGGCAAAGCGCTTTATTATTCGCGGCGTGCGAATGAGGTCGTACTTGCCGACGATTCTGGACTTGTGGTGCCTAGCCTGAATGGACGGCCGGGTGTGCAGTCCGCCCGATACGCGGGGCCGGAGGCAACCAGCGCGCAGCGGATTGAAAAACTTCTGGGCGAATTGAACGGAAAACTGGGCGACGAACGCGCCGCGCATTTTGTTTGCGCGCTTTCCGTCCTGCGGCAGAATCGAGCGCTGGCTGTGATTACTGCAAGAGCCGACGGCGAAATCCTTGAAGCGCAGCGTGGCGCAGGCGGGTTCGGTTACGACCCGATTTTCTACTTCCCTTCCCTTCGGAAAACATTCGCGGAACTTAGCGCGGAAGAAAAAAATCAACACAGTCATCGAGGAAAGGCGTTCCGCCGTTTGCTGGCGGTCCTGCCTGACGTGTTATAGTTTTCGAACTATGCCCGGAAAAAAGAAAAAATCCACCAAGCCAAAAGCAAAGAAAATTGCCGCGAAAACAGTGCCTGGCGTCAAAACCGACCCAAAACGCATCGCGGCAATCCTGAAGAAATTGGATGAGGCCTATCCGAACGCGGTTTGCGAACTGAATCACGAAAACGCGTTTCAGTTGCTGATCGCGACGATCCTCTCCGCGCAATGTACGGACGTTCGCGTGAATATAGTGACCGCGACTTTGTTCAAGAAGTATCCGACGCCGGAAGCATTCGCGCATGCGAATCCGAGAGAACTTGAACAGGACATTCGATCTACCGGATTTTACAGAAACAAGACAAAGTCCATCATTGGAGCGGGCAAAGCGTTGATCGAGAGATTCGGTGGACAAGTTCCGCGCACGATGGAAGAGATGCTTACGATTCCCGGCGCGGCGCGAAAGACTTCGAACGTGGTTTTAGGAACGGCGTACGGAATCGCGAGCGGAGTGGTTGTGGACACTCACGTTCAACGGTTATCGAACAGGCTTGACCTTACGCGGAACGAAGATCCAAAGAAAATCGAGCAGGACCTGATGCGGATAATCCCGCAAGACCGATGGATTTCTTTTTCGCATCAGCTTATCTGGCACGGACGCCGGGTTTGCTATGCCCGCAACCCCAAGTGCATCGAATGCAACCTGGAATCGCTTTGCACTTCCAAAGACAAGACAATCTAGAATTTTCCGCACACCAAAAGAAAAAGGGCGGCCGAGGCCGCCCTTTTTCTTTGCCGCGAACTGCGGCGAACTTAGTTGACGCTGTTGGTCACCGTAACGCCGGCAGTCTTGGTTCCCGACACGATGGGCGACCCAACGGCAGTAAGCGCACCCGTGGACGAACTGATTGTGTACACAGCGACGCTGCTTGGTGTCGAAACCGAGGACCCTGGGAGTCCTACGTACAGGTAGGTACCCGTGGCATCGACAGCGACATTGGTTACACCGTTCGCGGCAGGCGTTGTGGCCGAACCAGCGGTCAGCGCGCCGGTGGTCGAATCGAATGCAAAAGTTTTCACAGTTCCTGCGGCAAGGTCAGCAAGGAATACGAAGCGGTTTAGAGGATCAAGCGTGATGGCATACGGACCGTTTGAGCCTGCTGCAACACTTCCCCCGGGGGTGAGACACCCGTCAGCAAATGGCACGACGGTACAGTTGGTGGTGCTATTTGTATTGCCTGTCACTGGCGTGATGGCAAAGCTTTGAATGTTGTGTCCCGTAGAATCGACCGCGACAAGGAAGAGGCCACTGGCATCCACCGCACCTGCCGTCCAATTACCTGCCAGGGATAGTGTGTTCACACCAGTGCTGCCACCAGTTAGCACTACCAGTGAACCATTCGCCGAATCGATGATTGCCGGCTGTATCTGAGCCGCGCCTAGCGCAAAAATCAGGGTTCCCTGCGGGTCGCCGACAATCGCATTGACGCTTCCAAGGCTAGCAGAGGGGGTCCCTGTAGAAATGGTCCCAGAACTGTTCGTGAAATCGATGCTGACGTTGGCCGTACTGTCGCCGACATAGACAAATTGGCCCGAAGGATCAGCGTACACGCCGGCCGGCGTGTCTCCACCGAGATCGGCAGGTGAGCCAGTGAGCGCGGTGAGCGCCGCAGAACCATTCACGGAGAAAGCGCCGAGCTTTAGCGCGGAAGTGCTGGCGGTATAGAAGAATGCTCCCGTCTGACTAACGGCGACCTGGCTGTTTCCTGCGACGCCCGCCGTAGGCGATGTCGCCGCAGCGGTCAGCGCGCCCGTTCCTACGTTGACGGTGTAAGACGAAATGTCATTCGAAGTGCCGGAATTGGCAGCTTCGACAGTCTTGGGCGTTATTACAGGGGAAGCAATTCCCGTGTAAAGGTTCACAAGCTGAGGAACGGGACGTGTCTGCACCGTGCCTCCGGCCGTCAGTGCGCCTGTTGTGGAATTCAAGGAGTAGTAGCTGAGCGTGTTGTCGTTTTGATTTACCACGACGACGAAGGCTCCTGCGGCGTCCATCGCGATGCCGACCGGACCAGACCCTGTGGAGAAGGGCGAACTTGGCACGGCGGCGCCGAGCGTTCCACCCGCTCCTATCGTTAGGCCAACAACTGTGTTGTCGCCATTTAGGGTGACATAGAGGAACTTATTCGAGGGGTCTATCACGATCATTGCGGGACCGCTTAAGGCCCCACTACCCACCGGGACAGGCGAGCCTACAGCCGTTAACGTTCCATCTGCGTGGATTGAGAACACGGAAATCGTTCCGTCCCCATTGTTCGGAACGTAGAGAAAGCCATTTGATGGATCAATCGCCGGGAGAAACGGAGACGCTCCAGCCGGAAATGTAGGTGTGGAGAGCGGAGTCAGAGAGCCATCTGTACCCACGGAGAACCCGCTGATAGTGCCGCCGGTATTGCTGGGAATGTTGGTTACATAGAGAAATTTTCCAAGACGGTCCTCCGCCAAACCAACGGGAAATACCCCGACAGCAGTGGCTGCGCAAGGAGGGGCGGGAGCTGGCGTACCCAAACAACTCAGTGTGCCGTCGACGCTGTTGATCTGCATGGCGCTCACATTACCGGTATTGCTGTTGGCAACGTAGAGGAAACGGCCCGTTGGATCGGTGATCGCTTGGAACGGTCCAGTTTCAACGTTAAGGGCGGTAATACCTGTGTTTGTGTTCGTAAGAAGCCCGGTAACCGGATCGATAGTGTAGACACCGATGGTTCCTGCCGAATTTGCGCCGATGGCGTAAGCAAATCGTCCCGAGGGCTCAGGTACGACTTGCGCGGGCTTCAAAGTATCGCGCAGTACGCCGAATGGCATCAGAGTATTTGCGGCCGCGTT
>Ga0137397_10000603_pt1 | contig 24684 bp, 18 predicted proteins | sample czorhiz116metaG_FD_106658 | JGI IMG/M metagenome (GOLD analysis project Ga0137397, IMG submission 106658) | Vadose zone soil microbial communities from Angelo Coast Range Reserve, California, USA - czorhiz1.16 metaG | ecosystem: Environmental > Terrestrial > Soil > Vadose zone | place: USA... | reverse complement strand
TCGCCAGCGCGATCGACCTGGGGTCGCCACGCATGGAGGTGAAGCTGCAGTGGCCGGAGGCGGATCTCCAGATCGACGCGGGCGGCGAGGGCGGCGCCGTCCAGCTCGTCGGCCACGCGAAGATCGACGACGACAAGGACGGCCTCTTGCTCTCGAACTTCCTCGTCGCCTATCCGGGGAACACGCTGCGCCTGGCGCATGACGCCGGCGTGCACTTCCGCGACACGTTGATCCTCGAGCCCATCGACCTGGTCGGCGAGCACGGCAGCGTCCGGTTGCAGGCGCAGGTCCAACCCCCGCCGGGGCGCATCGACGCCGCGGTGGTGGTGACGAAGTTCGACCTCGATCGTCTCCCGGAGTTCGCGATGCACAAGGACCTGGGGCTGCGGGGGATCCTCGACGCGAACGCGGTGATCGAGGGACCGCGGGGGCACCCGGACATCGACGTGCGCGCGGATCTGAAAGGCACGGGGGCGCAGGCGGCCGGCGATCTCCTGGTGGACGGCCAGGTGCACGCGCACGTGCACCGCGGGGTGCTCCAGGCGGACGGAGTGCTGGCCGGGAGCGACGCCGTGCGCCTCGAGTTCAAGGGCGAGCTGCCGGTGCAGGCCATCGCCACCCAGCCCCCCAACGCGCCCATCCAGCTGGACGCGCACCTCGCGCATTTCGATCTCGCGCGCCTGGGCGAGGTTGCGAAGGTGCCTGTGCTGCTACGCCACAAAGCGCACGGAGTGATCGAGGCCCGGCTCGTGGCCTCCGGAACGCTGGCGGCGCCCAAGGCCACGGTCTCGATCGATGCGCGCGACCTCGGCACCGAGAAGATCCAGCAGATGGACGTGCGCGCCGGCCTCCTGATCGAGAAGGCGACCGCGGCGCTCGATGCGTCCGTCCTGCTCGGTGGCGACGCGTCGCTCGCGCTGAGCGTGCAGCTTCCCTTCGATCTGATCCGCGCGATGCAGGATCCCGCCTACCTGCAGGGAATCACGGACCATCCGCTCAAGGCCGAGATCGCGGTCACCGAGCTGCCTCTGGAGCGGCTCTCGAAGTCCGGCCTCCTGCCTCCGGACAGCTCCGGAAAAGTCAGTCTCTCGGTGCGGCTGAACGGCACCGCCGCGCGGCCCGTGATGTCCCTGAACACCAGGGGGGAGGGGGTCACGGTGTTTGGCCTGCACGGCCTCGCCTTCCAGGGACAGCTCGACGTCGCGGACAAGGTGACCACCACGCTCAGTGCCGAAGCGCACGGCGACATGGTCGCCCATCTCGAGGCGGGAGCGTCGCTGTCCGGCGCGGACGTGCTGCAGATCTTGCGTCACCGGCAGGACCGTGCCGTCGTCGAGCCGCTGCTCGACCGCGCCGTCTCGCTCAACCTCGAGATCCCGGGGCTCTCCATCGCCCGGGTCTCGGAGCTGGCCGGCAAGACCAACATCGCGGAGGGCCGCGTCACGGGGCGCGTGGCGTTGAGCGGAACGGCGGCGCGGCCGCAGCTCGTGGGTCAGCTCACGGTGCGGGATCTCTCCAAGGAGAAGAGCAAGCTCGGGCAATCCGACCTGTACGTGGAGGCGAGCTCGGGGGGCGCGCTGCTGCACGTCGGCATCGACCCTCCCGGCGGCGGCAACTTCCTGGGCCACGTGAAGGTGGACGCCGACCTGGGCGGCCGGGCGCTCATCTCCCGCGGACCGGCCGCGGTCCTCGACGGCCGCCTGTCGGGCGACGTGCGGGCGCACCAGCTCGACCTCGCGTTCCTGGCCGGGCTGATCCCGCGGGTGCGGCGCACCGGCGGCACGCTGGAAGGCGCCGTCAAGGTCGGCGGAACCGTGGGGAGGCCGGTCGGCGAGGGCGAGGCCCATCTGCGCGACGGCATCTGCGAGATCGTCGGTCAAGGCGCCTTCGACGGTCTCCGGCTGGACGCTACCTTCTCGCCGAAGGAGGTGGTGATCGACCGCATCATCGGTTCGGCTGGTCCCGGCACCTTCAGCGCCATCCTGGTGGCGGCGCGACGTCCCGGGGCGGGAGCAGATCCGGACCGCATCGAGTTCACCGGCGAGATCCACCTCGGCGATGCTGAGTCGGTGCGCGACCGAAAGGTGCCGGGAACGGACCGTCCACTCCAGGCGGGCCCGGTGCCCATCCGCCAGGCCGCACAGCAGCGCGCGGAGCTTTCCGGCGAGCTGGACCTGTTCGGCGATTACACGAACAGCCTCTTGACCGTGAACGGGAAGATCCCCGATGCGCGCATCACCATCCAGCAGTTGCCGGACAAGAAGCTGCCCGGCCTCAAGGAGAATCCGGACGTGGTGCTGGTCCACGCCGGAGAGCGCCCGCATCCTCCGGGGCGGGAGCCCGAGGAGGTCGAGGCCGAGATCGAGGCCCGCAAGAACGCAACCTTCCGCCTGCACGCGCGCCTGGAGCTGGAGCACGGGTACGTGAAGGCGCCGGACTTCGAGTTCCCGGTGCAGAGCCAGATGAACTTCGACTACGACGCGCGCAATCCCGACGGTCTCACCGCCGATGGCACGGTGCACGTGCCCAACGGCTCCTTCACGGCGCTCCAGCGGCGCTTCACCATCGAGGACGCCCGGATCGTCGAGACGGGCGGCGACCTGAGCGATCCGGAGCTGGACATCAAGGCGGTCTACGAGAGCACCCAGGCCAAGGTGACCATCACCGTCACCGGCACCGCCAAGAACCCGCAGCTCGACATGTCCTCGAACCCGCCCATGGACCAGGACCAGATCGCCTTCTTCCTCGCCACCGGCCGCGTCCAGGGACGCGCGACCCAGCAGGGCGGCGGCGTCGACCTGCGCGGAGCGGCGACCAGCGTGGTGGGCGGCCTCTTGTTCGGCCAGGTGCGCAAGGAGCTCAGCGACGTCTTGCCGGTGGACGTGATCACCATCGACAGCGGTCCCCAGGGAGTGTCCGGCGCGAGCGTGGGCAAGTACATCGGCGACAAGGTCTTCGTCGGGTACCGGCAGATGTTCGTCGAGAACCCGTACGAGAATTCGGTCGAGGGACACGTCGAGTACGAGCTCAACCGCTCGGTAGCGGCCGAGGTGACGATCGGGGATCGGACGAAGGATTTCTCGGTGCTGTATACGAAGGACTTCTAGGGCGCTCGCCGCATGCCCTTGGACCCACCTCACGGCCTGCACGGCATTCTCGTCTTCGGGGCCGCCGTCGATGAGGATGGCGCGCTCCTGCCTCCCCTCGTCAGGCGCTTGCGGCAGGCCCTCGCCGAGGCCTCTGCCGATCCGCGCGCTCTGGTGGTCGTCAGCGGCGGTAGCGTTCGCGGACGTCCCGCGGAGGCCCCGATCATGCGGGACTGGCTGGTGGCCCAGGGCCTCGCGAGCACTCGGATCATCCTCGAGACGGAAGCGACGTCGACGTACGAGAACGCCTCGCAATGCGCGGACCTCGTCGCGCGGCACGGGTTTCAGAGCGTCACGTTGGTCTCGGAGCGCTTCCATGTCCTGAGGTCGCGCTTCCTGCTCCGACGCGCGCTGGCCGGGCGCGACCTTGGAGTCGAGCTGCGCGTCAGCGCAGCGCCGGACGACCTTCGCGCGCTGGAGGCTCTCAAGCGCCGCCTGGTCGAGCTCTGGAAGCTGCTCAAGGACACCGTCCGGGCGCCGCCGTAGGCGTCAGCGGTGCCGCATCCGGATCGTCCACCCCAGCTTGATCAACCCCTTCAGGACCCGGGGCACGCGCCGGAACAGGTTGGTCGACGGCGGCCGCTTTTCTCGAAGTTCGATGGGAATCTCGCGCACGTCCCGCCCCATCCGCTGCGCGCGAATCACGAACTCGCTCGCGAACAGGTCCCGGTCCACCACGCAGGCCCTCGCTACGTCCACCAGCCGCTCCCGCTTGAACGCCTTCAGCCCGTGCGTGTCCGTGCCGCGGAAACCGGTGGTCACCCGGAGGAGCAGGGTGATCACGCGCGTGGCCACCCGCCGCACCAGCGGGCGCGCGTCGTTCGCGCCCTTCATCGCCTTGGAGCCCACCACCAGGTCGGCGCCCTGCTGCAAAAGCGGCAGCGCCCGCCGGTAGAAGGTCACGTCGCAGAGATCGATCTCGTCGCAGATCACCACGTCCCCGCGCGCCTCCAGGATCCCGCGCTTGAGCGCGCGCCCGTAGTTCGCTTCCTGCTCGTGCAGCCAGCGGATGCGCGGCAGCCGTTGCGCGAGCTCTTCCAGGATTCGCGTGGTGCCGTCCGTCGAGCCGTTCTCGGAGAGCAGGAGCTCGTAGTCCCAGCCCAGCTCGTCCAGCTTGCCGCAGAGGTCCGCCGCCGCTTCCCGCACGATGCGCGCCTCGTTGTAGAGCGGAATGACGATCGAGATCATGCGAGATTGCGGGCGGCCTCGCGGCCGGAGAGGAGCGCGTCCTCCATCGAGCTGTACTCCCACTTCCCGTAGCGCCCGGCGAGCTGCACTCCCGATCGTTCGAAATGCTGCTGCACGGTGGCGCGCGCCGCCGCGTGGTCGTGATCGAACAGCACGTAGGCCGCCGGGATGGTCCGGGCGCGCGAGAGCACCACGTCCCTGCGCTCGATCAGCCCGCAGCGCGCGAGGCCTGCCAGCGCCTGCTCGATGCAGCGCGCGCCGTCCACCGGCCCGCGGTGCGCGAACTCCACCGCGAAGCTGCGGAAGCCCGCGGGCGCGAGCGCGGGGTTCACCTCGGAGGGAGATCCGATCCGGTAGAAGGGGAATGCCTTCTCGGGAAAGTACGCCCAGTGGAAGCGCTCGGCGTCCGGGCGATCCCTCGCGCCGACGTCCACCACCGTGACGGAGACGGCGCGCAGGCGCGCTGCCGCGTCGCGCACCTCGGCAGGGGCATCGGTCAGGAGCCTGGCGCAGGCCGGAAGCGGGGCCGTGAGCACCAGCGCGTCGTACGAAAGCTGATCGCCCGAGGCCAGGCGCACCCGCCGCGCCGCCAGATCCAGGGACTGCACGCGGGCGGACAGCCGCACCTCGCCCCGAAGCTCGGATGCGACCCCGCGCGCCAGCGACTCGATCCCGCCCTGCCGCGGATACCAGAAGGTGGCGTTGTAGCCGACGACCTGCCGAGCGGGCCCGGCGGCGCCGTTCACGACGTCCTGCAACGAAGGCCGCGGAATGAAGCGGCCGCCCCATTCGGGCGACAGCTCCTCGCAGCGCACCGTGTAGAGCTTCTCGTTGTAGGGGAACATGAAATGGCGGGCGAAGCCCTCGCCCAGATCGCGGAGGATGAACTCGGCGGCGTTGCCCAGCGGCCGGCCGCGCAGCTCGGCTCCGCCCGGGCCGAGGGTCGCGTCGATGAAGCCGAGGACGCACTCGGACACGGTGCGCGACGGCAGCCCATAGAGATGAAACTGGTAAGGAAAAGTCGTCCACACGCCTTCACTGAAGATCCGCGCGCGCCGCTCCACCGTGATCAGGTTTCCGGCGAGCCATCGCTCCTCGATGGCCTTGCGCATCTCCGGATCGCGCGCGTGCAACCAGTGCCCGGTCCAGTCGAACGAGAATCCTTCGATCACGTCGGTGCGCACGAGGCCGCCCAGGCGGTCCTCCGCCTCGATCAGCGTGCATGCGTCGCCCAGCTCGCGCGCGGCGGCCAGGCCGGCGAGTCCTCCGCCCACCACGATCGCTCTCCCACCCCGGCGCATACGCACCCGCCTCTACCATGAAAGCAGCCGGCGTTTCGTTGGCGGGCTCCGGATCCCGATGCTAGCGTGGCCGCAGCGACATGAGCGAGATGCTGTCCAGCCTGGAGCACCTCGTCCGCAAACATCCCTCGGGGATGGTCGCGTGAAGATCTCCTGCCCAAACTGCAGCGCCGCGTACGAGCTGGACGACGCGCGGGTGCCTCCGTCGGGCCTGAACATCAAGTGCCCGAAGTGCAAGAACCCCTTCACGGTGCATCGTCCCAAGGGCGACGCGGCGAAGCCGCCGGCAAAGGCGGGGAAGTCGGCTCCCCCCGGCGGAAAAGCGCCGCCGCCGAAGATGGCGCCCATCCAGCCGCCGGCGAAGCCGAAGCCCGGCGGAGCGGTGCCGCTGCCCGGCATGGCGGACGGACCCGCCGCCGCCTCGTCGGCGTTCTCCGATCTGGATCCGCCTGCTGCTCCCTCGGCGGTGGCGCTGCCGGGCCTCGACGGAGGCCAGGGGCCCCAGCGCACCGCGGTCGATTTCCGTCCCCCCACCGGTCCCACTGCCCGGAAGGACGAAGCGGACGGCGTGGTTCCGCTGCCGGGCTTCGAGGACCAGTTCGGATCTCCTGGCGCACCGCCTGGCGACGATCCCTTCGGCTCGGTCGACTTCGAGGCCGACAAGCCCGCAGCTCCCGCGGCCAAGCCTCCGCCTCCGCCGCCCCCGGACGACGACGATCCGTTCCCGATCGACGCCGTCGCGCCTCCGCCCGCGCCGAAGGAAGAGCCGATGAGCTTCGACTTCGCGGAGCCGAAGCTCTCCCAGATCTCGGCGGCGCCGTCGGCGGCGGGCAGCCCGGAGATGCTCGACTTCGTCGACGATGCTCCCAAGGGCCCGGGGGCGAAGAAGCCTCCCCCTCCGGTCATCGCCAAGGAAAAGGAAAAAGGGAAGGGCAAGAAGGAGGAGACCCTCCCCTTCGACGAGCCTCCGCCCGAGGCTTCCGTCCCGTCGTCGGTTTCGCGCCTCGAGGAGAAGGAGCGGAAGAAGAAAGAGCGGGACGAGCGCGCGGCTCGCGATCGCCGGGAGCGGGCCAGGCGCAAGGCCGAACAGGGCACCGGCAAGATCAAGCGGGCTGCCCGGCAGCTGACACGGCCACGCCACGCCATCGCGGTCGCGCTGCTGGTCGGCCTGGCCGCGGCGGGCGTGCTCGGCTATCGCGCCCGGCGCACCTCCGCCGGCCTCTTCTGGACCAACCAGTTCCTGACCGCGAAGAAGGCGGCCAGCGCGGCCGAGGCCAAGGTGGTGGAGCAGGGGCTCCAGAAGCTGAACCGGGGGGACTTCACCAGCGCCCGCGAGGCGCTGGCCGCGGCCGCGCAGCTGATCGAGACGGTCCCGGACGACGAGGAGGTGAGGGCGTTCTTCGTCCTCACCTCCTCCGAGCTCAAGATCGAGTACGGGCAGGTCGGCAGCGACTGGGACCAGGCCCGGCGGGTGATCGAGAAGATGAAGGCCAACCGGCCTTCCCAGAACCGTGCGCGGGGCGCCTTCTCGCTCGCGAGCGGCGAGGTCACCAAGGCCAAGCAATACCTCGCCACGCTGGGCGACACCCCGAACGCGGATCTGGACTCCACCTGGCTGTACGCCATGGCGCTGGTGTCCGCGAGCGAGTCCGCCCGCGCCGCGCAGGTGCTGGACAACGCTCTGCGCTCGCGGGGCACCTCCACGCGTCTCTTGTTGCTGCGCGGCGCGGTCGCGCGCGAGAGCGGCCAGCTCCCGGAGGCCGGCGACTTCTTCCAGCGCGCCCTCAAGAGCTCTCCGGAAAACGCCCGCGCGCTGGTCGAGCTCGCCTCCGTGCGCCTGCGCCAGAACGATCAAAAGGCCGTCACCGACCTGCTCACCAAGGCGCTCGACACGGACATCCGCAAGACCATGGACGCGGGTGAAGAGGCGCGCGCGAACATGCTGCGCGGCACCCTGGCCATGCAGCAGCGCGACCTGCGGGCCGCGGAGGCCGCCTACGAGCGCGCGGTGGCCTTGGACCCGAACTCTCCCCGCGTGCACGAGGCCTACGGCGAGTTCCGCCTGCAGCGCCTCGAATGGGACAAGGCGGCGCGGCAGTTCGAGGCAGCCATCAAGTTCGCCGGCTCGGCGGGCGCCTACGCCGGCGCCGCGCGAGCCTACCTCGGGCAGAACCGCCTCCTCGAGGCAGACAAGGCGATCAACGAGGCCGTGGCGAAGGACGCGAACAACGCCCGCTACCTCTACCTGCAGGGCAGGGTCGCTGACGCCATCGGCAAGGCCGAGGAGGCGTATCGCAAGTACGAGGCGGCGCTGAAGGCCAAGCCCGACCTGGTCGAGGCGCTCTGCGCGGAGGGCCTGGTCTGGATCTCCCGCACGGACACCGCCAAGGGGCAGGAGCGCTTCGAGACCGCGCTCAAGGTTCCCGTCGAGGGGCTGACCGCGGTGGAGGACGAGGCGATTGGCGAGCTGGCGCTGGCCCTGGGTCACACCGAGAAGGCGAAGGAGGCATACGCCCGGGCGATGCAGAAGGACCCCGACGACCCGATCGGTCACGCCGGGATGGGCAAGGCGCTCGCGGCCAAGGGCAACCTGGCCTCCGCCCGGAAGGAGATGGAGATCGCGCTGGCGCAGCTCGACTCCGATGCGTCGCTGGCGTACGAGTACGGATCGCTGCTCCGGCGCATGGGCGAGTCGCACTCCGCGCTGGAGTCCTTCCGCAAGGCGGTGAAGCTGGATTCGAAAGAGACGAAATACCGGGCGCGCCTGGGAGGCCTCCTGGTCGAGCGCGGCGAGTTCGAGGAGGCCGAGCAGCAGCTCCGGCAGGCGGTGGCGCTCAACGACCGCCACGCGGAGGCGCTCTACTTCCTGGCCCGCGCCCTCGCGGGCCGCAAGAACCTGGGCGAGGCCAGCGATCTGATGAAGAGGGCGGTGGAGATCGAGCCCGAGAACGGGGAGTACTGGTACCATCTGGGCTTGATCTACGAGCGCGGTCAACAAGTCAGAGACGCCATCGACTCGTTCACCAAGGCGATCGACAAGGGCAACCGCAGCGCGGACGCCTACGAGCACCTCGGCCTGAACCTCATGGTCGAGAACCGCTTCCAGGAGGCGGTCAAGGCGCTGACCAAGGCGTCCGAAGCGGATCCCAAGCGCGCCCGTATCTGGGCCGAGGTGGGAGACGCGCAGCAGCAGGCGGGCGATCTGGACGGCGCCATCCGGGACTTCCAGCGCGCGCTCTCCCAGGACCCCAGCCTGCCCTCGGTGTGGACCAAGCTCGGCATCGCCTACAAGGACAAGGACTGCAAAGGCTGCCGGACCAAGGCGGTGGACGCGTTCCAGCGCGGGATCCGGGTGGACCCGGCCGACGCCCTCGCGCACCACCAGCTCGGGTACATGTTCAAGGACGACGGCCGCCGCCGCGAGGCGATCGCCGAATTTCGTAGGTATCTCGACCTGCGGCCGGACGCCGGCGATGCGTCCAACGTGCAGGACGACATCTACTACCTGCAGGAGGAGTCGCGGCGCATCCCGTGATCTGGTCCGTCTCCGTCGACCTGGACGGGCTCGGCTGCTACGCCGCCATCCACGGGCTCTCCCTGCGCCTCGACGACCGCGCCCTGCGCGCGGTGCCGGAGCTCGCGGTCCAGCGCTTCTGCGATCTGTTCGCCTCCTGCGGCGTCCGGGGAACGTTCTTCGTCATCGGCCGCGAGGCGGGCATCGCGCCCTCCATGCTCGCCTCGGCGGCTGCCGCAGGACACGAGATCGGCTCGCATTCCTACGCGCACGACTATGCGCTCTCGCGCAGGACGCGGGAGGAGATCGCGCAGGACCTGGCGCTGGCCGAGCGGGCCATCGCGGACGCCTGCGGGCGCAGTCCCCGCGGCTTCCGCGCGCCCGGCTATACGCTCTCGCCCGCCCTGCTCGACGCGGTGCGCGACCGCGGCTACGCCTACGACTCGTCGCTCTTGCCCAGCCCGCCCTACTACGCGCTGAAGGCCGCGGCGCTGCTGGCCTATGCCCTGCGCGGCCGCAGGAGCCAGAGCATTCTCGGCAGCGTCGGCCAGCTCTTCGCTTCTCGCGCTCCGCACCGGCGCAGGGGAGTGCGCGAGCTTCCGGTGGCCACGCTGCCGGGACTGCGCGCTCCGGTGATCGGCACCACCGTGCTGCCGTTCCCCTGGCTCGCGCGCGGCGCGTCCGCCGGCGGGCACTTCAATCTCGAGCTGCACGGCATCGACGCCCTGGACCGCACCGACGTGCCGCCGCAGATCGCCGCCGCCCAGCCCGGCTTGCGGATGCCGGCCTCCGCCAGGCTGCGTCGCCTGCGGGGCCTGCTCGCAGCGCTTCCGGGCGGGCACGCGACGCTCCACGACGCCGCAATCCGCCTCTTGCCCTGATCGCCCAAGGGGGTTAACACAGACGCAATGTCGACCGCGCTGGTCCGCTACGACCAGGACAGGCCCCGGGGCCTGTTCGGGCGTCTCCGCGGAGCCATGGAGAAGTGGACGCTCTCGCAGGGCGGACCGGAGCTGCAGGCGCGCCTGGCGCGGCTGGTGGCCCCGCAGAACGAGTACGGCGTCGATCCGTTCGGGCTGGAGCTGGACTTCACCAAGGCGGCGATCGCGCCCGTGCTCTGGCTCTACCGGAACTACTTCCGGGTGGAGACGCACGGCATCGAGCAAGTCCCCTCCGGCCGGGTGATGCTGATCTCCAACCACTCCGGCCAGCTCCCCATCGACGGGGCGATGATCGCCATGTCGCTCCTGCTCGAGGCCGAGCCGCCCCGGTTGGTGCGCGCGATGGTGGAGAAGTGGGCGCCCACCCTGCCGTTCGTCGCCCCGTTCTTCGCGCGCATCGGGCAGGTGGTGGGCACCCCGGAGAACTGCCGGCGGCTGCTCGCCGCGGGGGAGACCATCATGGTCTTTCCCGAGGGCACGCGCGGCCTGAACAAGACGTACGACAAGCGCTACCGCCTGCAGGAGTTCGGCACCGGGTTCATGCGCATCGCGGTCGAGACGCAGACCCCGGTGGTCCCGGTGGCGGTGGTGGGAGCGGAGGAGCAGGCGCCGGCGCTGTTCGACTTCAAGCCGGTGGCGAAGATGTTCGGAATCCCGGCGCTGCCGGTCACTCCCACCCTGCTGCCGCTGCCGCTGCCGGTGAAATACCACCTCTGGTTCGGCGAGCCGATGCGCTTCTCGGGGAGCAGGGAGGACGACGACGCAGAGCTCGCGCGCAAGGTCTCTGAGGTGAAGCGCTCCATCGAAGGCCTGCTGAAGCGCGGCCTGACCTCGCGGGGCTCCATCTTCCGCTGATCGGTGCACGTCCTCCCACGCGCTGCCCCTCGACACTCCGAGTGCGCCCGTGTTCCTTTGCACCCAGGGGGATCTCTGCCATGCCTAACAAAGTCGGGTCGGGCCGCTCGGTCGGTCCGGATGCTGCGCGCAGCGCCGCGGAAGCCGCCAAGGTCGCGCTCGAGGGTCTCGGCGGCGCCAGGCCGTCCTTCGGGTTCGTGTTCGTCTCGCCCTCGCTGTCCTTGAACGACTGCCTGCGGGGCGCGTCCCAGGTCGTGCAAGGCGCGCGCCTCGTCGGCTGCACCACCGCCGGCGAGTTCACCGAGCGCGGTCTCGTCCACGGCGGCGTGGTGGTGCTCTTGATCGCCACCGACTCGCCCCACCTGGTGCAGACTTCGAACGGCCTGTCGCACGGGGCGGAAGGAACGGCGCGCGCGCTCTGCCAGGGCTTCCACAGCGCGGCGGAGAGCGCGCGGCAGAAGGGTTTCGTCTGCTCCACCACGGTCACGCTGGTGGACGGCCTGAGCGGAGCCGGCGAGAAGTTCGTCGAATCCATCGTGGAGAACACGCAGGCGCTCCACCAGGTCGTCGGCGGCGCGGCGGGCGACGAGGGCAAGTTCCAGGCGACGCACGTGGGCGAGCCGGATCGCGCGGGCACCGACATGGCCAGCGCCGTGCACGTCTTCAGCAAGTCGCCCTGGGGCGTGGGGATCGGCCACGGCCTCGAGGCGACCACCGCCAAGATGCGGGTCACCAAGGCCAAGGCCAACGTGGTCTACGAGATCGACGGGAAGCCCGCCTTCGCGATCTACGAGGAGCACGCGCGCAAGCGCGGCGTGTCCCTGTCGCCCCCCAGCGCCGGCGAGTACCTGATCGCCAACGAGTTGGGCATCATCGTCGCCGGCAAGGTCACGCGGGCGCGCGCGCCGCTCTCCGTGGGCAAGGACGGGTCGCTCACCTGCGCGGCCGAAGTGCCGCAGGGTGCGCACGTGGCCATCCTCGACGGAAAGCCGGACGCCATGGTCGCCGCCGCCAAGGATGCCGCGGAGGAGGCACTGCAGAACCTGCAGGGGCGCGAGCCGGCCGGCGTCCTGCTCTTCGACTGCGTCTGCCGCGGGCTGATCCTCAAGGACCAGTTCCAGCGGGAGATCGACGCGGTCCGCGGAGTGATGGGCGACGTGCCGGTCGCCGGGTTCCTCACCTACGGGGAGATCGCCAGCTACAGCGGCCGAATCGAGTCCTGGCACAATACGACCGCCGTAGCGGTCGCAATTCCCAAGTAGCCTCATGAATTGGTGTGGTCCGTAGGCGCGCACTGGTCTAAGGTGACGGGATGGCGCGCGACGCCGTCCTCGTCACCGGCATCAGCGGCAATCTGGGCCGGGTGCTCGCAAGGCTGCTGCACAAGACCGACCGGGTGATCGGGGTCGATCGCCGCGAATTCCCGGGCGCGCCCAAGGACCTCGAGGTGCACAACCTCGACATCCGCAAGCGCAAGCTGGAGGACCTGTTCCGGCGCGGGGACATCCGGGCCATGATCCACATGGCCATCATCCACGACCCGCGGCTGCCACAGCACGAACACCACAGCTTCAACGTCCTCGGGACCAAGGCGCTGCTCGAGTACGCGGGCCGCTACGGCGTGCGCAAGGTGGTGGTGCTGAGCTCCGCCACCGTCTACGGGCCGCAGCCCGGGAACGACAACTTCCTCACCGAGGAGTCCCCGCTCCTCGGCTCCCAGCGGTTCCCCAACATCCGCGACCTCGTCGAAGTGGACATGTACGCGCAGCAGTTCATGTGGAAATCCCCCAACATCGATACCGTCATCCTGCGGCCCGTCCACGTCGTCGGCCCCTCGGTGCGGAACGCGCCATCCACGTATCTGAGGCTGCTCCGCCCCTGGACGCTGGCCGGCTTCGACCCGATGGTGCAGCTCATCCACGAGGAGGACACGGCCCGCGCCCTGGCGCTCTCGCTGCGGCCGGGCGTCCGCGGCGTCTACAACGTCTGCGGGCCCGGCGAGCTCCCGCTGTCGGCAGTGTTGCGCGAGCTGGGCCGCTCGCCGATTCCAGTGCCGCACATGTTTGCCCGGCCGCTCCTGGACAAGCTCTTCCAGTATCGCCTGGCGGGATTTCCCTCGGCGGAGCTGGACCACCTGCAGTTCCTCTGCACGGTGGATGGGACCCGCGCCGAGCGCGATCTCGGGTACCGGCCTGCCCACACGCTGCGGGAGACCATCCGCAGCGTCCTGGGTGAAGTCCCGCCTCGCGTCCAGTCGGCGCCGCCCGCGCCGGAGGAATCGCAAGAGCCTCCGGTCGAAATCGCCGTGCCGGGCGAAGACCGGTTGGCGGCTACCTCCGAGCAGTAACAGCCGCGAGCCCGACGGTGAGAGCGATCGCCGACGCCCTGATCACGCTAGATGCTCCCGAGGCAAGGCTGCGGCTCGTCGTCTGCACTGCCTCCCGCGTGGCGCGGGAAGCCCGGTCGCGGCATTCGCTCGCGCCGGGAAGCGCGGCCGCTCTCGCCCAGGGCCTGACCGCGGCTCTCCTGCTCGCTGCCCACGAGCGCACGCGGGTCGACGTCCAGCTCGAATGCAATGGTCCCTTGCGCGGCCTGCTGGTGGACGGCGACGAGAGCGGCGCGGTCCGCGGGCTGGTGCGCGCCAGCGCTCTCGAAGGCGGACCGCGCGCTGCCGAGCCGCACCGATTCGACGCCCGGCCCCTGCTCGCGTCCGCCCACGACGAGCGCGCGGGAATGCTCTCGATCCTCAGGGCGCCCGCGGCCGGAGAGCCCCCGCATCGGGCGGCCTTTCCCTTCGCCGGGGCCGATCTGGGCGCCGCCTTGACGCTCTTTCTCCGCGGCGACCGGGAGCAGGGCGGCGAGATGGCGCTCGAGGTGCTCGTCTCCGCCCGCGAGCCGCTCGCCGCGGTCGCAGGCGTCGTGGTCGCTCCGCGGGAGGCTTCGGACCAGGAGAAGGGCCGGATGCTGGGGAAGCCGCTGCGGCAGGGCGGCCTGGCAGAGGCGCTCCGCGGTGCGGACGGCGCGACGGCGGTCGCGGAGGCGATCGCGCGCGCTTTCGACCTGGGCCCGCTGCACCCGAGGGCGCAGGTGGAGCCGCGCTTCGCCTGCCGCTGCTCGCGGGATCGCGTGGTGCGCGCTCTTCGCTCGCTGGGCGCGCCGGAGCTGGGGGACATGGCCGCGCGGGACGGCGGCGCGCGCTTGACCTGCGACTTCTGCAACGCGGCCTACAGCTTCTCGGCCGCGGAGCTGCTGCAGATCGCTCAGGTCTGAATCAGCTTCTTGAGGTTCTGCACCGCATGGTGGAAGTTCACCTTGGCGTTCACCTCGGTGATCCCGAGCGTGCGGGCGATTTCCGCGAACGGAAGATCGCCGTCGACGCGCAGCAGGAGCACCTCGCGCTGCCGCCGCGGGAGCCTCGCCACCGCGTAGCGCAGCGCCCGCTGCTGCTGCGCCCGGACCAGCCGGGCTTCCGCGTCCGGATCCTTCGACTGGCGCTCGTGCTCCTGCGCCTCTTCCGACCGATCGAAGCGGGCGATGTCGCGCAGGTGGTTCTTGGCCAGGTTCACCACGATGCGGAAGAGCCAGGACTTGAACGACCTGCCGCGCCATCCGCTGGCCCGCTGGCTGGCGTTGATGAACGCGCGCTGGGCCAGGTCCTCGGCGTCGTCCACGTCGCGCGCGAAGCGGCGCGCGATGGCCAGCACCGGCCGCTGGTAGCGCCGGATCAGGGTCTCGAAGGCCCGCACGTCGCCGGAGCCGAAGGCGGCGAGTAGCTCGGCGTCGCTCGGGTCGCCCATGAAACGCGTTCCTTAGCGCAAACCCTCGCCACCTTGACCGGAATTGTGTGCTAGTCCGTCGCCATGCTCGACCTCAAGTGGGTGGTGGCGAACCTGGAGGAGGCCCGGCGACGGCTGCTGACGCGCGGCGCGGCCGCGGCGGAGGCGCTTGCACCCATTGAGGCGCTGGCCTCAGAGCGCCGCCAGCTCATCCAGTCCAGCGAGACGCAACGGGCCGAACAGCGCAAGGCCTCCGACCAGATGCGGACGCTCAAGGGCGACGAGCAGGCGAAGCTGCGCGCCCGCCTCAAGACGCTCTCGGACGAGGTGAAGGAGAAGGAAGCGCGCCTGAAGGAAGTGGAGGAGAAGATCGAGGGCGCCCTGCTCAACGTCCCGAATCTGCCGCACGAGACGGTGCCCGCCGGAGCTTCGGAGAGCGATAACCGGGTGGTCCGGACCTGGGGCGAGAAGCCTCCGGTCGCCTCGCCGAAGGAGCACACCGAGATCGGCGAGAAGCTGGGGCTGCTCGACTTCGAGCGCGCAGCGAAAGTCGCGGGGGCGCGGTTCGTGTTCTACCGCGGCGCTCTCGCGCGGCTCGAGCTGGCGGTGGTGCAGTTCTTCCTCGATTCCGCGCGGGAGCGGGGCTACATCGAGCTGTTGCCTCCGTACCTGGTCAACGCGGAGTCGATGCGCGGGACGGGCCAGCTTCCCAAGTTCGAGGAAGACCTGTTCAAGACCACGGTGGGCACCTACCTGATCTCCACCGCGGAAGTGCCGGTGACCAACTATCACCGGGACGAGATCCTCGAAGGGGCGCAGCTTCCGATCAAGTACGCCGCCTTCTCTCCCTGCTTCCGCAGCGAGGCGGGCAGCTACGGCAAGGACACCCGGGGAATCATCCGGCAGCACCAGTTCCACAAGGTCGAGCTGGTGCGCTTCGAGAAGCCGGATGACGCGCAGGCGGCGCTGGAGGAGCTGGTGCGAGACGCGCAGGCTCCGCTGCAGAAGCTGGGCCTGCACCACCGCGTGGTGCTGCTCAGCACCGGAGACCTGGGGTTCTCTTCCGAGAAGACGTACGACCTGGAGGTCTGGCTGCCGGGCCAGAACGCCTACCGCGAGATCAGCTCCTGCTCCACCTTCGGCGAGTTCCAGGCGCGCCGCGCGCAGATCCGCTTCCGGCCCGCCCAGGGAGAGAAGCCGAAGCTCCTGGCGACGCTGAACGGCAGCGGCCTCGCCGTGGGTCGCACCGTGGTCGCTATCTTGGAGACCGGCCAGCAGGCGGACGGAAGCGTCATCCTGCCGGAAGCAATCCGCCCCTACATGGGCGGGCTCGAGCGGCTCACGCGCGCCTGAAACGCCTACGGCTCTTTGGCTGCTTGTCGATCGAGCGCACCATGCGAACTCTCGTTTGCATGGACGAGACCTCCCGATCCGTGTCGGATGATGTGCGCCAGGCACCGCACAAGGTCCACAAGCCTTGGGGCCATGAGCTGATCTGGGCGCACGCGGAAAGATACGTAGGAAAGATCCTCCACATCAATGCCGGGCACGCGCTGAGCCTGCAGTACCACCGCAGGAAGGACGAGACCATCCACCTGCTCTCCGGCTCGATGCGCCTGGAGTACGACCGCGGCAAGGGGCGGCGCGAAGTCGTCCTCCGCCCGGGCGAGTCCGTGCGGATCGTGCCCGGCATGGTCCACCGCATGGTGGCGCTCGAGGAGTGCGAGGTCCTCGAGGCCAGCACTCCGGAGCTCGAGGACGTGGTGCGGCTCGAGGACCGCTACGGGCGGACCTGATGGCGTCGAAGCGGGCCGAGGCGGTCGCGCTGGCGATCCCGCGCCCCGCGCTGGCGGCGCAGGAGCTGCTCTGGCCGGCGCTGGCGGTGATCTCGACCGTCGCGGCCATCGCGCCGCTCTGGGCGAGCGAGCTGCTCCCGTACCAGGACGCGCCCCAGCACATCGCGGCGGTACGGGTGCTCGCCGACTACCACACGCCGGGGTTCGCGTTCGACCGCTGGTTCGAGCCGGACCTCGGGCGGCTGGAGTATCTGGGCTTCTACCTGCCGGCCGCGGCGATCGCGAAGATCACGGGGCCGGTGGCGGCCGTCCGCGTGATGCTCTCGCTGATCGCGATCGCGACTTCCGCCGCGTTCTGGATGTTCCTGGGGGCGTTCGGCCGCGATCGCCGGCTGGCGGTGCTCGCGCCGGCCGTCTTCCACACCACGCCGCTGTTTCTCGGATTCTTCAACTTCATCGAATCGATCCCGCTGGCGCTCCTGGTGGTGGCGCTGGTCGAGCGCGAGCTGCAGGGCCCGGACTTGCGCCGGGCCATCGTCCTCGCCGCAGGCGCGTCCATCCTGCTTTGGCTGCACCCGAGCGCGCTGGCGTTCGCGCTGGCTTCGGCGCTGGTCCTCGCGATCACCTCCGGCGCTTCGCGGAGCAGGATGGGGCGGGCCCTCGCGCCTTGCCTCCCGGCCGTCCTGCTGCTCGGCGCTTGGGCGCTGCAGGCGCTCGCCGCGCGGGACGGGCCCAGCAGGGTCGCGCGCACGCCTCCGCACTGGATGGGGCTGAAGCTTCAGGTCCTCGATCTCGCCCGATTCGGGAACGTGCTGGCCGGCACTCGCGACGAGCTGTTCGTCGCGGCGCTATGCGCGCTCCTCGCGGCGCTGGTCTTCGTCAAGGGCCGCCCGCGGATGGAGCGGGCCTGGCGGCTCCCGCTGCTGGCGGCGCTCACCCTGGCCGCGTACATGGTGGCCCCGTTCGACATGGGCTACATGGGGTACATCCACACGCGCGCGCTGCCTTTCCTGGCGCTCCTGGTGATCGCGTCGCCCTCGATTGCGCCCGGCCGGAAGACGGGAATGATCCTCGCCGCCATCGTCGCGCTGCAGGTCGCCTACCAGGTGCAGCTCGGCGCCAGCTATCGCGCGTTCGATCGCGAGGCGCAGATCCAGGAGCTGCACCGGGTGCTGGACGCCGCCGCGCCGGGGAAGCGCCTGATCGGCCTGCTCGACAAAACGCAGAGCCGGGTGGTCCAGTTCCAGGCCTATCTGCACTTCGCCGCGTACTACGAGGTCTTTCGCGGAGGCCGCGCCCGCTACAACTTCGCCGAGACGCCCTGGACGCCCATCCGGTTCCGCAGAGGGACCGAGCCCGTCCCGCTCGCGCGGAGCTGGGAGAACCGGCCGCGGGAGCTGGACGTGGCGCTCGCGGTCTCCGACGAGGACTATGTGCTCACCGGCAGCCCCTGGCCGCCACCCGAGGGCTTCGGCCTGGTGGCGCGGGCCGGGCGCTGGTCGCTCTACGCGCCCGACGCGCGGCGCTGATCGGGAGCGGGCTCGCTCAGCATCTGCGGCGCCGACCAGCTGAAGATCTTGTTCATCCAGAAATTCCAGCCGGTGGTCACGCCGATGGTGATGGCGTTGGCGAGAAACGGGTTCAGGCCGAAGACTTCGACCTGGACGGTGAGCAGCCCGACGCTCAGCGCCAGGCCGGCGGCGCAGATCGCATTGAAGCGCAAGAAGCGCCGCAGCCGCAGAAGGCCGTAGCCCTGGCGCTCCGCGAGATCGCCGAAGGTCCAGAGGTCGTTCCAGAGGAAGTTGTTGGCGATGGCGACTTCCGCGGCGACCAGCTTGGAGAGGATGAGCGGCCAACCCACCCGGCTCTTCAGCAGCCAGAGGATCAGCATGTCGACCGCCACGCCGGAGAGGCCGACGACCGTGAACTTGGCGAACCGCGCCGGCAAGAGCGCGAGGCGCAGGCGGAGCAGGTGGCGCAGGTACTCGACGTACAAGCGGGAGGTGACCTTGCTCTCGCCGGCGGTCCTCTCCTGGAAGACGTAGCCCACCTCGGCGACGCGGCCGATCCGGCCGCGGCCGAGCACCTCGATCAGGATCTTGTAGCCGAGCGGGTTCATCGCGGTGCCGGCGATCGCCCGCCTGCGCACCATGAAGTAGCCGCTCATCGGATCGGAGACACGGCCGACCACGCCGGGCAGGATGCAGAGGCCGACGAGCTGCGCGCCGCGCGAGAGGGCGCGGCGGATGGCGCTCCAATCGCTCACTCCGCCTCCGCCGGCGTGGCGGCTTCCGATCGCCAGGTCCGCGCCCCGGGAGACTTCCGTCCAGAGCCGCTCGACCATTTCGGGCGGATGCTGCAGGTCCGCGTCGATCACCGCGAGCACTTCGCCGCGCGCGGCCTGCCATCCGCGGATCACTGCCGTCGAGAGACCTTTCTCACCGCGCCGGCGCATCACGCGGAGCGCCGGGTACCGGTCGGCGAGGCGGAGAGCGAGCGTCCAGGTCTGGTCGGGGCTGTCGTCGTCGACGACGATCAGCTCATATCGACCGGGGAGGGCCGCGTCGAGCACGGCAGCGAGCCTCGCCACCAGCTCTTCCAGGTTCTTCGATTCATTGAAGGTCGGAATGACCAGCGAGAGCTCGATTGAATCCGATGGGCTCGAGGATATGGACAGCGGACCGCCGGGAACGTCGAGCACTGCTGGATGACGGCCGCTCTCGAGGATGTGGATGGTGCCCATGGCCCCCCTCTCGCCCCCCTTCCGCACGGAAACCTTGGGGCCTGAGCGGCGGTGCCGCAATCCGGCGTGACGCGTGGCGGCCAGGCGGGCCAGCCTCCGATCCCCTTGCTGATCCGCAGGCTTGCGCCAACCTTAAGGACGGACGGCTGGGGAGGCGATATGCGGGCGACGGGTTGGATGGTTATGGGCGTAATGGTCGGAATCGGGTGCGGCGGAAGCTCGGGGGGTGGGTCGGGCAGCGGAGGATCGACGCACGCGCTGAACGTACACGTGGCGGGAGATGGTTCGGGAACAATCCGATCCTCGAGCCCGGCGATCGATTGCAAGGCGCAGTGCACGCAAAACGTCGCGACGGGCGCCGCGGTGCAGCTCGTGGCGCTTGCCGACGCGAGCTCGACGTTCAGGGGTTGGTCGGGCGCGTGCTCCGGCACGGCCGAGTGCACCCTGACAATGGACGCCGATCGCGACGTCACGGCGACGTTCGCGGCGGCGCCGCCGCCACCTCCGGGCATGGTGCGATTGAGCGTTCAACCGGTGGGGATGGGGACGGGCCGGGTGACCTCGAGTCCGGTCGGGATCGATTGTCCCGGCACCTGCGAGATGACCGTGGCGGTCGGCACGCGCGTGTCGTTCAGCGCCGTGCCCGCCGCGAGCTCGAAGTTCGTCGGCTGGGGCGGCGCCTGCAGCGGCGCCGGAGGATGCAGCGTGACGGCGAACGCGGACCAGACGGTCTGGGTCAATTTCGAGACGACCACGCCGCCGGCGAACAGTTGCGCGGGGATCGCGGCTCCCGACAACGTGGCGATGCAGCGATTCGTCCAGGACGCGGGTCGCACCTTCTTCTCCTGTGGATCGGCCGCGGGCGATGCGAGTGGAGCGATGGGGATGACGCTGCACACCAACGATCCGAGCTCGCACTCCGACCAGATCCTCTTCATGACCACGGCCGGCGTGCGCCGGCAGGATCGGACGACGAACCAGGGTGTCCTTCCCCTGCAGCAGCCGAGCGGTCTTTCCGCGCTGGCGGGCGCGCCGTACCTCGGACCGCTCGCGAACCAGGGCTCGCAGCTCGTCAACTTCGACTCGTCCGGGGCAGCGAAGGGCGAGACGTTCCTCTTCGGAAAGGGTCTCGCCTCGGTTGCGGATCCGTCCGGCGGCGTCCTGATCGCCGGGGATTTCGCGCTCGCGAAATCCGACCCAGCCAGCGGCTTCGTGCCGGCTGGTCCGGCCCAGCACGCCGTGGCAATGTTTACGGGCGGTGGTACGGCTCCCGCGGTCGCGTGGGGACCGGTTGCGCTGGCCTCGAAGGGCGCGGTGTTCGGCGCGGGCATCGATCTCGTCGGCCGGGCGCTGGTGATCACCGACGGCGCGCCGAAGTTCGGCGCCGGCAACGTCTCGGGGCAGTGGTTCGACCGCGATGGAACGGCGCTCACGGGCGAGTTCGTCCTGGTCACCGGGTTCACCGCCGGCGCGTCGACCTGGTTCGAGACTTCCCCGCGGATCGGTTCGGGCCTGATCGTCCGGCGCATGGATGCCGGTCCGCACGCGCACATGCTGGTGACCGTGGACAGCGGGTCCACCTCGGTCCAGCCGGCTCCGGCCTGGATGGCGGGGCGCACCGACACCCGGCTGCAGATCGCGCGTGGCGGCCGCGCATACGCGGCGTTGCCCTTCGGCGCGGCGGGTGTGGCGTGCAGCCAGCGCGTCGACGTGGTCGCTCCGGACGGCACGGTCTGTGGCGGCGCTGACTATCCGATCGGAGCGGGGAACTGCGACACCAAGGACTTGATGCTCGGCGCGGACGGCACCGTGATCCAACAGTTGCCGGACGCGATGGAGACGAAGAGCGATCTCTCCACGCACTCCTGCACCTGGCGGTGGTGGGCGGGTGTCCTCAAGTAGCCGGGCGGGCGCGAGCCACCTCGATCCACGAACGGCGCAGGCGGGGGCTACGAAGGTCCCCCCTGCATGCACACCTTGCCGAGGTATTCGCCCGGCGAATGGGGATCCATCATGCGTTCACATCCAGGAAAGCTCGTTGCCCTGTGCATCGTCTCCATGGTCGCCGCGCGATGCGGCGGCAGCAGCACCGCGGCACCTGCCGATGCGGGGAGCGGATCGGGCGGTTCTGGTTCCGATGCGGGATCCTCAGGAGCCGACGCGGGTAGCGGCGGTGGCGGTGGTGGATCGGCCGACGCCGGTGGAGGAAGTGGCGGTGGTGGCGGCGGCTCCGCGGACGCTGGAAGCGGTTCGGGCGGTTCGGGCGGTGGCGGTGACGGTGGCGGTGGCGGTTCCGACGGCGGATCGGGCGGCGTCGCCTGCACGCAGCCAGGCCCCGGGTCCGTCATCTCGCACGACTACGTGATCGATCCCGCTAGCCGCGTGCCGGGTTACACCACCGGTGACGGGTCGGGCACGATGCTCTTCGTCGTGACGCCGCCCGGTGGGCCTAGCCGCGACACCGAAGGGCCGCTCGTCTCGTCCAACGGCACCCTCAAGAAGTACATGAGCTTCACCAAGCCGGCGCAGCTCCACGCGGACGCCGCCGGCTTCAGCGGGACGATCGCGGGATTCAGCGGGTCGTTCACGCTCGCCCACTACGACGCGGAGGGCTCATTGACCGGAGCCCTCAACTACCAGATGCCGGCGAGCGCGACCGCGCCGGTCCTTCCGTTCGCCGATCCGCGCGACGGAACGCTGCTGCTCGGAAGCTTCCGGCACTCTTCGGACGATCCGTCCGCGGCCTCGCGCCGGGCCACCTTCGTGCGCGGCGCGATTCCCACCGAGCTGTGGACCTCGCCGCTGGCAGGCACGGGCGCCGTCTTCGGGGCGGGGATGGACCTGTCGAGCAACGCGCTCGCCATCCTGGACGGCTCGCCGCGATTCGGCGCCGGGGCGATCTCCGCGCAGTGGTTCAGTGCCACCGGGTCCGCGCTGACCGACGAGTTCCTGCTGATCCAGAATTTCCAGGCGGGCACGCACACCTGGTTCGAGGTCTCCGCGCTGGTGGGCGGCGGCGTCGCTGTCCGCCGCGTGGACAGCCCCGACTCCGACGGCACGGTGCAGAGCTCGCAGTATCTCTGCGTGGTGGAGGTCGGGAAGACGGCGTGCGGACAGCCGCCGGACTGGCTGGGCTCGAGGCGCGACGCGCGGATCGAGCCGATCCGGAACGGCACGGCGTACGCGGTGGTGCCGGATCCGCAATCGGCCTCGTCCTGCTCGCAGCGGGTGGAGGTGGTGGACTCCAACGGGGCCTCCTGCGGCACGATGGACCTTCCCATGGCGGCGGGCTCATGCACGACCCGCTCGCTCTCGGTCGGCAAGGATGGGACGTTGATCCAGCCGCTCGCAGATCCGGCCTGGAAGTGCGGTCCCGATCCGCGGCCGTGCCGTCCGACGTATCGCTGGTTCCCGGGGATGCTGAAGTAGTCCCGCTACCAGTCCGCGGCGAGCCAGCCCAGGGCCTGCGTGGAGATGGCGGCGGGGACTTCGTGCCCGCCGTCGAACTCCACGAAGTCCACCTGGTAGCCCTGGGAGCGGAAGACGGTCACCAGGGCGCGGCTCGCGTTGTCGATGGGCAGTATGGGATCCCCCGTGCCGTGCGAGAAGAAGTACTTCGCCTTGCCGCGCGGGGTGGATTGGACCACGAAGCCCGGCGAGTAGGCGACCACGTGCGTGAAGAGGTCGCCGTTGGCGAGCCCGAGCGAGAGCGCGTAGGTCGCTCCGTCGGAGAACCCGACCAGCGCCATGCGGTTCCGGTCGACGGCGATCTGGCTTGCGACCGATTCGAGCGCGCGGTTGATGAACTCGACGTCCGCCCCGAACGCGCCGTGGATGGCGTCCCAGGTCGAGCCGCGCGAGTCCGGCGCGAGCATCACGAACCGGGCTGACTCCGCGCGGTCCGCGTAGGAGCCGAACCAGTTGCTCGCGCTCCCGCCCGCTCCGTGCAGCAGGACCAGCAGCGGGAGCGGCTCGGCCGGAACGTACGTGGTCGGCACGTAGAGCAGCGCGTCCCGGCTGCCGCCGAGCTTGAGCGGCTGGAGCCCCAGCGTGGCGGGCTTCGAAGGAGCGCCGGTGGCCATCTGCAGCCGCTCATCCGGCTGCGACGCGCCGCAGCCGCATGCCGTCACGATCGCGGCGAGAGCGCACAGGGACCGTCGATGAATCACGGGAATCCGGGTCATGGGTGCGCCGGGTGGTGTACCACGGTTCGCTCAGCCCGCGACCTGATGATGCCTTCCTGCGCATTCGCCGCGCTGTAGGCTCCGCAAGGCGCGCCTGGGACTTCATCGACAGGGTGGAGGACGAGTAGTGGCCCTGGTTCAAGCGGCCGGGTGCAGGGAGGCGCAAGACGAAGATCCGGGAGCGGGATAGACCAATCGCGATGAAGCGGGAGGAGGGCCAGGCGACGGAATTTCGTTTATCCATCCTTTGCCCGTAGAATCCTGCTGTGCGGTAGTTCAACGCGAGGGGGCATTGAATGGGAATCCCAATGGTGTTCCTCGCCGGATTGCTGATCTGCGCAATGCCGGCGCTGGCCGACGAGGGTTGCTCCAAGGACACCGATTGCAAGGGAGAGCGGATCTGCAAGGAGCACGTTTGCGTAGACCCCGCGGCCGCGCGCGGCGCAGCTCCCGCCGGCTATGCTCCCGGCGCGCCGATGGACCCGGCGCCAATGCCGCCGGCGGTTGCGACGGCGCCGCCCGCGCGTACGCTCGACACTGTCCACCGCCATTTCGGCGGCTTCATCCGTCCCGATCTGGGACTCGGCTACTTCACCACCAGCGCGGAGCAGAGCGGCGTGAGCGCGACGGTGAATGGCTTCGCGGCCACCTTCGGCTTTGCCGCGGGAGGCGCCATCTCGGAGAACAACATCCTCGCAGTGCACGTCTGGGACACGGTCGTGACCAGCCCGACCGCCTCGTCGGGAGGGTCGTCGGCAGCGATCGACGGGAACGTCACGCTCTGGGCCATCGGACCCGAGTACACCCACTACACGAACAGCAACTTGTACTTCTCGATCTCGCCCTCGCTGTCCCGGATGTCCGTGTCGTCGGGGGGGAACACCGCTGACACGAGCTACGGCTTCGGCCTGCGCGCAGCCCTGGGGAAGGAGTGGTGGGTGTCCGATCATTGGGGGCTAGGCCTCGTCGGCCACGTCTCGATGAGCCTCAACCAGGACTCGGGCTCGAACCCGCCCACCTGGACGAGCTGGGCGTTCACCTGTGCGTTCTCGGCGACGTACAACTAAGCTCGTCCAGGGTGCTGCCTCTGGCGACGTGCGCGAGCTGAATTCTCGCGTTCTGGTTACCCGGCGGTTGCCCAACACCTCGACGACACCTTGGCCCCTCAGCTAAGGTGCCGTTTCTCCTCGTGCGGAGGAGTGGCCGAGAGGCTGAAGGCGGCGGTCTTGAAAACCGCTGG
>Ga0137397_10000600_pt1 | contig 24820 bp, 19 predicted proteins | sample czorhiz116metaG_FD_106658 | JGI IMG/M metagenome (GOLD analysis project Ga0137397, IMG submission 106658) | Vadose zone soil microbial communities from Angelo Coast Range Reserve, California, USA - czorhiz1.16 metaG | ecosystem: Environmental > Terrestrial > Soil > Vadose zone | place: USA... | reverse complement strand
CGCAGCACGCACGCCTCTTCGCAGGGCGCCGGGCATACGCGGCCGGTGAATTCGGGGAAATTGTTGGTCGAGTGCAGCGTCTCGATCGCTCGCTGCCAATCCTGCTTCCAGACGAGATCGTTCCAGTCTGGGATGATGTTGTTGACCGGACAGCCCGAGATGCAGAAGGGCGTGCCGCAGTCCATGCAGCGCGCGCCCTGGATCTTCGCTTCCTCGTCCGAGAGGTGCAGAACGAACTCGCGATAGTGCTTCTTGCGCGCCTCTTTGTCCTCGGCCGCTTCGAAGAGGCGCTGGTACTCGAGAAATCCGGTGATCTTGCCCATGTTCTGATAAATGGAGATGCGCGGGTCAACCCCGCTACGATGCGATTGGGTGGCAGCGCCGGAGTATCAAGCCGCTGCTTTCTTTTGCGCGGCGGCGAGCTCGCCCAACGCCCGGCGGTATTCTTTCGGGAAGACTTTCACGAAGCGCGCGCGATAGCCGGTCCACTTCTCCAGGATTTCCTTCGCGCGCCGGCTGCCGGTGAGTTTCGCGTGGTGGTCGATCAGCTCCTTCAGAATCACCTCGTCCGGCTGACCGCGGTGCCACAGATGGCGGGGGAGCTTGCCATGCTGCTCCGAATCGGAGAGGACCGGCTCGAGGTCGACCATTGCGGCGTTGCAGCGTTTCACGAAATCGCCGTCGATGTCGAGCACGTAGGCAATCCCGCCGGACATGCCTGCGGCGAAGTTGCGCCCGGTGACGCCGAGCACCGCCACCGTCCCTCCGGTCATGTATTCGCAACCGTGGTCGCCGACGCCTTCGACGACCGCCGTAGCGCCCGAATTGCGCACGGCGAAGCGCTCGCCCGCGACGCCGCGGAAGTACGCGTCCCCGGCGATCGCCCCGTAGAGGACGACGTTGCCCGTGATGATGTTCTCGGCCGGCTCGCCGCGGAACTTCGGCGAGGGCGAGACGGTGATGCGCCCGCCCGACAGTCCCTTGCCGCAATAGTCGTTGGTGTCGCCGATCACATCGAGGGTCACCCCTTTGGCCAGGAACGCGCCGAAGCTCTGGCCCGCGGAGCCCGCGAAACGGACGTGGATGGTTCCATCGGGCAGCCCTTCGTGACCATAGCGCCGCGCGATCTCGTTCGACAGCATGGTACCGACCGTGCGGTTGCCGTTCCGGATCGGCATGTCGATCGACACTTTCTCCGAGCGCTCCAGAGCCGGCTGTGCGAGCTCGATCAGCCGGTTGTCGAGCGCCTTCTCCAAGCCGTGGCTCTGCGTCTCGGAGTGATAACGCGCGACGTCGGGGGGCATGTTCGGCACGTGGAAGATCCTCGAGAAGTCGAGGCCCTTCGCCTTCCAGTGCTCAACGCCCTTTTTCGTGTCGAGCAGGTCGGCGCGGCCGATCAGGTCGCTGAACTTGCGAATGCCCAGCTTCGCCATCAGCTCGCGGACCTCTTCGGCGACCAGGAAGAAGTAGTTCACGACGTACTCGGGCTTCCCCGAGAATTTCTGGCGAAGCACGGGATCCTGCGTCGCGACACCCACGGGGCAGGTATTCAGGTGGCACTTGCGCATCATGATGCAGCCGCTCACCACCAGCGGGGCTGTCGCGAAACCGAACTCGTCCGCGCCGAGGATCGCCCCGATCACCACGTCGCGACCGGTCTTGATCTGTCCGTCGACCTGAACCGCGATCCGGCCGCGCAGGCGGTTGAGCACCAGTGTCTGCTGCGTTTCGGCGAGCCCCAGTTCCCAGGGCGTGCCGGCGTGCTTGATCGACGACCACGGCGAAGCCCCGGTGCCGCCGTCATGGCCGGAAATGGTGACGTGATCCGATTTCGCCTTGGACACGCCTGCCGCCACCGTGCCCACACCGACCTCGGACACGAGCTTCACCGAGATCGACGCCTTGGGATTCGCGTTCTTCAGATCATGGATCAGTTGCGCCAGATCCTCGATCGAGTAGATGTCGTGATGCGGCGGTGGCGAGATCAGTTCTACGCCGGGCGTCGAATAGCGGATCTCGGCGATGTAATCGGAGACCTTGCGTCCTGGCAGCTGCCCGCCTTCTCCGGGCTTGGCGCCTTGCGCGATCTTGATCTGGATCTGCTCGGCGCTCGCGAGATACTCGGCGGTCACGCCGAACCGCCCGGAGGCAACTTGCTTGATCTTGGACTTGAGCATGTCGCCTTCGCGCAATTCGATATCGTGTGCGACACGGTTTGCTCCGAGGCGCGAGCGCAGCGTCTCGCCGGCTTTCACCGGCGCGTAGCGCTTGCGGTCCTCGCCGCCCTCACCCGTGTTCGACTTTCCGCCGATGCGGTTCATCGCCACTGCGAGCGTGGTGTGAGCTTCGACCGAGATCGATCCATGCGACATCGCGCCTGTCGAGAAGCGCTTGACGATCTCAGCCGCGGGTTCGATTTCCTCGATCGGCACCGGCGTCGAGGAGGCAAAGCGGAATTCGAACAGGCCGCGGAAGGTCATATGACGGCGCGACTGGTCGTTGATGATCGCCGCATACTCCTTGTAGGCCTGAGGCGAATTCTGCCGGGCTGACTGCTGCAGCTTCGCAATCGCGTCGGGTGTCCACATGTGCTCCTCGCCGCGCACCCGCCATGCGTATTCGCCTCCCGCATCGAGCATGGTGGCGAGCACCGGATCGGCGTCGTCGAAGGCCGCCTTGTGGATGCGGATCGCCTCGTCGGCGACCTGGAACATGTCGATACCTTCGATCGAGGACGTGGTCCCGGTGAAATACTTGTCGACCATCGATCTCGCCAGCCCGACCGCCTCGAAGATCTGCGCGCCGGTGTAGGACATGTAGGTCGAAGTGCCCATCTTCGACATCACCTTCTTCAGCCCCTTGCCGATCGCCTTGACGAAGTTCTTGATCGCCTTCTTGCCGTCGACCTCGGGCCCGAGCAGGTTTCTGACCGCCAGATCGAGCAGGGTCTCCATCGCGAGATAGGGGTGAACCGCTTCGGCGCCGTAGCCCCCCAGCAGCGCAAAGTGATGCACTTCTCGCGCAGACCCGGTCTCCACGACCAGCCCCGCGCTCGTGCGCAATCCCTTCCCGACCAAGTGCTGATGGATCGCGGAGAGTGCGAGCAGTGCCGGGATCGCGACGCGTTCGCGCTCGACCAGGCGGTCGGAGATGACGATGATCGAGTAGCCCGCGCGCACCGCATCTTCGGCCTGGGCGCACAGCGACGCGAGGCGCGCTTCGACGGCTTCCTTGCCCCAGGCGAGCGGATAGGTGATGTCGAGCTCGAACGAGCGGAATTTGCCTCCCGTGTAGCGCTCGATATGCCGGATTTTCTCCATCTCGAAGAAGTCGAGCACCGGCTGCGAGACTTCCAGCCGCAGCGGCGGGTTCATTTCGTCGATGCCGAGCAGGTTCGGCTTCGGCCCGATGAAGGAAACGAGCGATGTCACCAGCTCCTCACGGATCGGGTCGATCGGCGGATTGGTGACCTGCGCAAAGAGCTGCTTGAAATAATGGTAGAGCGTCTTGTCCTTGTTCGACAGGACCGCGAGCGGCGAGTCGTTGCCCATGGAGCCGACCGGCTCCTCGCCGTTCTGCGCGATCGGCGTCATGATGAACTTGAGATCTTCCTGCGTGTACGCGAACGCCTGCTGACGGTCGAGCAGGCGCACTGCGCTCTTCAATGGCGGCGTCTTTTCGGTCTCGACCTCGTCGAGCTTGACGCGGATGCGCTCGATCCATTCCGGATACGGCCGTGCGCCCGCGAGCGACTCTTTCAGCTCCTTGTCGTCGATGATGCGCCCCTTTTCCAGATCGACCAGGAACATCTTGCCGGGCTGAAGGCGCCATTTCTTGACGACCTTCTCCTCGGGGACGGGCAGGCAGCCGCATTCCGAGCCCATGATGACGAGGTCGTCGTCGGTGACGATATAGCGCGAGGGCCGCAAGCCGTTGCGGTCGAGCGTGGCGCCGATCTGGCGTCCGTCGGTGAACGCGATCGACGCCGGGCCGTCCCAGGGCTCCATCATCGCGGCGTGGTATTCGTAGAATGCGCGGCGCGCCGGATCCATGAGCGTGTGGTTCTCCCATGCCTCCGGGATCATCATCATCATCGCGTGGGCGACCGAGTAACCGCCCATCACCAGCAGCTCGAGCGCGTTGTCGAACGACGCGGAATCCGACTGGCCGTCGTAGATGAGCGGCCAGATCTTGTCGAGGTCCTTGCCGAGCACCGGGCTCGAGATCGCGCCCTGACGGGCGCGAATCCAGTTGACGTTGCCGCGCAGGGTGTTGATCTCGCCGTTGTGGCAGATCAGGCGGAACGGATGGGCGAGGTCCCAGGAAGGGAAAGTATTGGTCGAGAAACGCTGGTGCACGAGCGCCAGCGCCGATTCGACGCGCGGGTCCTGCAGGTCCTTGTAGTACTCGCCCACTTGATACGCGAGCAGCAGACCCTTGTAGCAAACGGTCCGCGCCGACATCGACGGAACGTAGAACTCCTTGCCGTGCGCGAGCTTCAAGGCCTGTATGGCGTGACCGGAGCTCTTCCTGATGATGTAGAGCTTGCGCTCCAGGGCGTCGGTGACCGTCACCCTCTTGCCGCGCCCGATGAACACCTGCCGCATCACCGGCTCGAGCTTTTTCGCTGGTTCGGCCAGGTCGCTGTTGTCCACCGGTACGTCGCGCCAGCCGAGCAGCACCTGCCCCTCGTCCTTCACTGCGCGCTCGATCTCGTACTCGCAGGCGATGCGCGAAGCCGGATCGCGGGGAAGGAATACCATGCCGACGCCGTACTGGCCGGCCGGGGGCAGCTTGACCCCCTGCTTCGCCATGACCTCGCGCAAGAACTTGTCGGGGATCTGGATCAGCAGGCCGGCTCCGTCGGAGAGCTTGGGATCCCAGCCCACGGCCCCGCGGTGGGTCAGGTTGCGCAATACCGTGAGCCCCTGCTCGACGATGGAGTGCGACTTCTTTCCCTTGATGTGGGCGACAAATCCCACGCCGCAGGCGTCGTGCTCGTTGGCGGGGTGGTACAGGCCCTGGGGCTCGGGGCGATGGCTCTGGCTCACGTTGATTCTCGGCGAAAGCGCTGTGGACGCAAAAAAGCGCGAAAACAGACCGGGTCTTTGACTATACCTGCGTTCCCTTGCTGCTTCAACTGCTTAGGGGGACGCTGCAAGGCAGCAATCGACCGTCTCCGCGAGTGCTTACTTCAGGCCGCGAGCCGTGAGAGCGTACGCTCCACTGCAGCGGCCGGGACGTCGTCGCGCAGCGTCGCAGCGCCCAGGCGCTCGAGCAGCACGAAGTGGATGCGCCCTTCCTTCACTTTCTTGTCGACGCTCATGAGTTGCCGCATGCGCCCCGGTGCGATCCCTTTGGCCGAAATCGGCAACCCGGCGCGCCGGAGCAGCGAGGCGATGCGGCCCGCGTCCGCTTCGGAGAGATAGCCGAGCTGACGCGATAAGTCCGTCGCCATTACCATGCCCGCCGCCACCGCCTCTCCGTGGAGCCAGGCGCCATAGCCGAGCCCTGTCTCGATCGCGTGGCCGAAGGTGTGACCGAAGTTGAGCACCCTGCGCAGTCCGCTTTCCCGCTCGTCCTGCGCGACGATGTCGGCCTTGATCTCGATTGAACGCCGCACCGCGTGCGCCGAGGCCTCGACGTCGCGCGAGAGCAGGCGCTCGATATTCTTCTCGAGCCACGCGAAGAACTCCGCGTCGCGAATCAAGCCATGTTTGATCACTTCCGCAAGACCTGAGCGCAGCTCACGCTCGGGCAAGGTCTTGAGCGTGTCCATGTCCGCGAGGACGAGGCGGGGCTGGTGAAACGCGCCGATCATGTTTTTCCCGAGCGGGTGGTTGATCGCCGTCTTGCCGCCGACCGACGAGTCAACCTGGGAGAGGAGCGTCGTGGGAACTTGAATGTAGCTCACTCCGCGCTGATAAGTGGCGGCCGCGAAGCCGGCCAGATCACCGATGACCCCGCCGCCCAGGGCGACGAGGGTCGTGTCCCGCCCGCAGCGTTTCTCGAGAAGGGTGTCGAAAACCGTGCTGAGCGTTTGCCAGTCCTTGTGAGCCTCTCCGTCGGGCAGGACGATCGGCACGACCTCGACGCCCTCGCGCGTGAGCGCATCGGCAAATTGCGTCAGGAACAACGGCGCTACCGTGGTGTTGGTCACGACGGCCACGCTCTTTCGCGCAAGCAGCGGCACGACGAGCTCCGCGCGGCCTAGCAGGCCGGTACCGACGTGAATCGAATAGGAGCGCTCGCCGAGCGCTACGCTGAGAGTCTGCATGCCTCGTCGAACCGCGTGAGAACCTGCGTAAGGAGCGGACCGATGCCCTGGCGACCGGTTTCGACCACCAGGTCGGCGACGTCGCGGTAGAGCGGGTCGCGCGCGGAGTAGAGGCTCTCCAGCCTCTCGCGCGGATCGCCGCCCTGGAGCAGGGGACGGGATTTGTCGGTCCGGGTACGCTGCCACAGGACCGGGGGCAGCGCGTGCAGGTAGATGACGAACCCGCGGCTTTTCATATGCTCGCGGTTGCGCGGATCGAGCACCGCGCCTCCTCCCGTGGCGAGCACGATATCGTCCTGTGCGGTCAGCTGCTCGATGACCTCGGCTTCGCGCTTGCGAAAACCCGCTTCGCCCTCGATATCGAAGATCACGGCCACGGAAACGCCGGTCCGCGCCTCGATCTCGCGATCCGCGTCGTGGAATGTCTTTCCGAGGCGCTTGGCGAGCTGGCGGCCCACGGTGGTTTTCCCCGCGCCCATCATGCCCACCAGAAAAATTCTAAGCTTGGTCTTCACCCAAGTATTGTAACAACCCACCGCGGACGGGCGCGAAAAGCAGAGGGCCGGCAAAGCCGGCCCTCTTTGTCGCGAGGCCCGAGTCCGTCAGCGCTGGGTGATCCGCTGCTCGACGATTCTCGGCGTGATGAACACCAGGAGCTCGGTCTTGTTGTCCGAGCGCGAGTTGTTGCGGAAAAGGTACCCGAGCAGCGGCAGGTCGCCGAAGAACGGGACCTTGGTGATGGTGGTCTGGAGAGTCTGGGTATAAATCCCTCCGATGACCACCGTTCCGCCGTTCTCCACCAGCACCTGAGTTTGAACGTGCTTGGTATCGATCGCGAAACCCGCGTTGGTACTTTGCCCGACCGAGTCCTTGTTGATGTCCAGAGTCATGATGATGTTCCCGTCCGGCGTGATCTGCGGCTTGACCTTGAGCGCGAGATTCGCCTTGCGGAACGAGATCGAGGTCGCACCGCTCGAAGTCGCCTGCTGATAGGGCAACTCCGTGCCCTGCTCGATGAGCGCTTCGACGTTGTTCGCGGTCATTACGCGCGGACTGGAAATGATCTTGCCCTTGCCGTCGGCCTCGAGCGCGGAGAGCTCCAGAGACAGAGCCCCCGTGAGCCTGTTGGTGATCAGCAGGGCGATCGATCCGGCCGCCGCGGCGTTGCCTACCGGAGCAGCCGGCAAGTTTACGCTCAGGTTCTGCGGAGTCTTGGTGGTGATCTGCCCGCCCTGGCCCGGAAACAGGTTGGGGAAGTCCTCCAGCGTGCCGCTCTGGGTTACCGCGACCCCCGTCGTGTTGCTGCTGCCCACCGGACTGGGGCCGGAGCTGCTGGCGCTCTGCGTGAGCGGGAGAGCCACGTTGCCCAAGCGCACGCCCAGGTTCTTCGAGAACGTGTCGTTCGCCTCGACGATCCTCGCCTCTATCAGCACCTGCTGCACCGGGACATCGACCTGGGCCGCCAGCCTGCGCACTTCCTCAAGTCGGGATGCGACGTCCTGGACGAATACCTGATTCGTCCGAAGATCGAACGACGCGGCGCCTCGCTTGGACAGGATGCGCTGTTGCGGATCGGCAAGAAGCCTCGCGAAGATATCGGCCTTCGAGTAGTTGAGCTGGATCGTATCCGTGCGCAATTGCTCGAGCTCGGTGATCTGGGCGCTCGATTCCAGCGCGAGCTTCTCCTTGGTCGCCAGCTCGTCGCGCGGCGCGATCCAGATCACGTTCCCGTTCTTGCGCATGTCCAGGCCGCGGGTCTGGAGGATGATGTCGAGGGCCTGATCCCAGGGCACGTCCTTCAGGCGCAAGGTGAGGTTTCCGCCCACGGTGTCGCTGGTGATGATGTTCAGATCCGTGAAATCGGCGATGACATTGAGCACGCTCCTGACTTCGACATTTTGGAAGTTCAGGGAAAGTTTTTCTCCCGTGTAGCCGCTGCGCGACCCCTGTACCAGCTTGTTCGGGTCGTACTGGATCGGCTTTACCTCGAGCACGAACTGGGTATCGGTCTGGTAGGCGTTGTGCTCCCACAGGCCCTTGGGCTCGATCACCATGCGGACGTTGTCGCCTTGCGGGAAAACGCTGAAGGATTGCACCGGGGTGGCGAAATCCACGACCTCGTAGCGCTTGCGCAAGACCTCCGGGACGCTCGTCTTGAGAAAATCCACGATGACGGTTTGGCCCTGCTGACGGATATCTACGCCCGTCGAGGTGTCGGACAACTCGACCACGATGCGTCCCTCTCCGCCGCGCCCTCGGCGAAAGTTGACGTCCTGCAACGTGTGCTGAAGATCCGATCTGCCCTCCGCGAAGGTCGGGGCAGCGGTGCTGGCCGATGCCCGGGCCGGCCCTGCCGCGGCCAGGGTCACCAAAAAGGTGTTTCCCTCCACCTTGGATTCGTAGGTGACCATGTTGCGCAAGTTGAGTACCAAGCGGGTTCGGTCCCCCACCTGCACGACGTTCATCGAGCGCAGTGCGGCTTCGCCGATGTCCTGGCTATTCCTCCCGAGGCCATTCGTGGTGTCGGCGAAGTCGAACGCGATCCGGGCCGGATTGGCGATCGTGAAGCTGCCCGGGGTCGACGTAATCGGGCCCTTCATAGTCACGCGCACGAGGATCTGACCGCCCGTTTGCGTGACGTCGAAGGTGTCGATGCTGTTCTGCTGCGCCCGGACGACCGACACGAGCAGGAGCAGGCCGAGCGGACAGATCGCCGCCTGAATGAGTCTGCGCACGAGCACGTTATTCATCATTATCTCCCTCCGACTTCCTGCAATTGCAGAGTGCTTTGGCGTTCGGTCCAATCGCCCACTGCGTCCTGAATGAGCTCTCGCAATTGGATCTGGTTATCGGTGATCCCCGTGATCAACCCGAAATTCTGTCCCATGTAATTGCCTACGCTGACGCGATAGAGTCCCGTGTCCGCCTTGACCAGCCCGAAGTTGGCTTTTCTCTGCTGCAGCACGCCGACCATCTTCAGCGACTCCAACGGATACGCCTCCAGGGGCTCCTTCGGCCGGTTGAGATCGGGTTTGAGCCCGCCTCCGCCGCCGGTTCCAGCCGATTTCGTGACCAGCTCGATTTTCGCGGTGCTGAACGGATCAGGCTGGTCGAACGCCTTGTAGGGAACAGGCTCGTAAGGCTTTACCACGGGCAGAGGCTCGATCCTGCCTCGCATGTCCTTGGTTTTTTCCTTCAATTCGGACTTCAAGTCGCCGAACTCTTCCCCCGTGCAAGCAGCCAGGAGTGCGGCCAGCACGACGACGCCAAGGGCTTTCATTTCTTGCCCGCCTTGACGCCCTTGGCCGCCCGATTCTGGGCCGCGACCTCTTCGTCGTCGAGATAGCGGAATGTCTTGGCAGTCACGTCCATGACGAGGCTGCCGTCCTTCCCTCCGGTGAGACCGATGTCGTTGAGCGTGACGATGCGCGAGAGCTGCCCGATGTCGCTCGCGAACTGCCCCATATCGTGGTAGCTGCCGTTGAGCTTCAGCGTAACCGGCAGCTCGGCGTAGAACTCGCGCTTGGTCTCCGCCGGGGCCGGCTTGAACAGATCGAATTGCAGGCCGCGACCGAGCCCTGCCTGGTTGATGTCGACGAGCAGCGCATCCATTTGCGACCGATTGGGAAGCTGCCTCAGCAAAGCACCGAATGAGCTGTCGATCTCGCGCAGCTGCTGGCGATAGAGATCGAGATTGATCGCCTGCTGCGCCTTCGCGACGTATTCGTCCTTGAGTTTCACTTCCTGCAGGCGCCCCGCTTCCAGCGAGTCCATCTCCTCCTGCCAGTCGAGGAAGTAGCCCAACACCACGATGCCGACCAGCAGCCCCACCAGGAGCATCGCCTTGGGCAGCGGCGGCCACGCACCCGGATCGCGGGTATTGAGGTTCTTGAACTGATCGAGAAGTTTCTTCATCGCAGATCAGCCCTTGGGTGCGGGGGCCTTCGCGCCCTTGGCCGCCTTGCTGGCGTCCTCGGTTTGCAGGCGCTTCAGGCTGACGTTCATGTTGAATTCGGAGACGCGCTTGTTGCTGACGGTAGCCGACTTGATCTCCACGAGATCCGGGTTCTCCAAATAAGGAGAGCCGGAGAAGTTACGCATCAGGGTCGAGACCCGGGCATTGGACTGCGAATAGCCCGTCAGATTTATTTTCAGGCCGGTTTGCTTGATCGATTTGAGGTACACGCCGTCCGGCACCTGTTGCACGAGCTCTTGAAGCAGATAGACCGCCTGAGCGCGATCGGCCTGGAGGCGCTCGATGATCTGCTTGCGTGCAAGCAGCGCGGCGATTTCGGTCTTGAGCTTCTTGATCTCCTCGATTTCCTTGTCGAGCCGGACGTTTTCTCTTTTCAGGTACTCGTTCCGGTTGCTTTGCTCGGCTATGTACCCCGCGATCGCCAGGTGCACCGCCCCGACTATCAGAAGTCCGAGCACGGCCACCATGCCTCCGAGCACGCCGAGATGCTGGCGCTGCGCCCTGCGCCGGGCCGCACGCCAAGGAAGCAGATTGATGCGCATCACGGGTCGAATCTCCTCATGGCGAGACCACAAGCCACCATCAGAGAAGGCGCATCGGCAACCAGTTTCTTCAAGGGAACGCGCGGAGAAATAGCCATGCTCGCAAACGGATTCGCGACCATAGTGTTGATCTGGGTGCGGCTTTGCACCATCTCATCGAGAGCCGGGATCACCGCAGAGCCGCCGGTGAGCAGAACGTGCTCCACCGACGTGTATTGCGTCGAGGTAAAGAAGAATTGCATCGCCCGCTGCATCTCGAGCGCGGCGTTTTCCATGAACGGCCGCAGCACCTCGGATTCATAGTTCTCCGGCAGCCCGCCGGAGCGCTTCGCCGCTTCGGCTTCCTCTTGGCCCATGCCGTAGACGCGCATGATGTCCTGGGTGAGCTGGCTGCCGCCGAAAGCCTGTTCGCGCGTGTACACGGTCTGGTCATTGCGCAGCACAGTGATATTCATGACGTTGGCGCCCAGATCGACCAGGAAGATGTTCTGGTCTTTGCCTTGGTCGGGAAACTGCCGCTGAATCAGCTCGAACGAGGACTGGATCGCGTAGGACTCGACGTCCATGACGATCGCCTTGAGGCCCGAGGCCTCGGCGACTGCGACGCGATCCTCGACCTTCTCCTTGCGCGAGGCGGCGAGCAGCACTTCGACCTCGTCCGGCCCGGAAGGGGAAGGGCCCAGCACCTGGAAGTCGAGGTTGACCTCCTCGAGGGCGAATGGGATGTACTGGTTGGCCTCGGTCTCGACCTGGACCTCCATCTCCTCGTCGCGCAATCCCGCGGGAACGATGATCTTCTTGGTGATCACCGCCGCCGTCGGCAGCGCCAAGGCGACGTTTTTCGTCCGGGTACCCAGCCGCTTCCAGGCGCGCTGCACGGCGTCGACCACGGCGTCGAGGTTGGTGATGTTTCCGTCGAGAACCGCGTCCTTGGGCAAGGCTTCGATGGCGTAGCGCTCGACGCGCGGGCTTCCCCTGCCGGCGTCGGCGAGCTCGACCAGCTTCACGGAGGACGAAGAGATATCCATCCCGAAAAGCGGTGGCGCTTTCGGCTTGAAAATATCCCAGTTAAGATTCAGCTCCAACCTGGATTTCCCTTCAGGTATGGCCGTTTAGGACCGATTAGTATAATTTACCTTAAATGCTAGCAACAACCCCCCACCCTGTAAAGTAAATATTTCGCTAGATATTAACGGCTTAGGCTGAACCTACTGCGGGCCGGGTAATCTACTGCCTATAATGGTCGACCTTTTCCCGGACATCCCCTGAATGCGGCTTCGATGGTTTGCCTTCCCGGTGTTGGCGCTCGCCGGGTTGGGAGTGACAGGTCTGGCGCTGGCCGGCTTCGTGGTCCTGGTTGCCTACCCGAACCTGCCCTCCATAGAGGCTCTCACTGAGTACCAGCCGAAGATTCCGCTGCGAGTCTATACCGCGGATGGCGTGCTGATCGGCGAGTTCGGCGAAGAACGCCGCTCGGTCGTGAGCATCGATGAGGTGCCCGACCTGATGAAGCAGGCGATCCTCGCTGCCGAGGACGAGCGTTTTTACCAGCATACCGGGGTCGACTACCACGGCGTGCTCCGGGCGGCGTACTCGAACCTTCTGACGGGCGGCAAGACGCAGGGCGCCTCCACGATCACCATGCAGGTCGCGCGAAATTTCTTTCTTTCCCGCGAGAAGACTCTCACCCGGAAACTGTACGAAGCCCTGCTGGCCTTCAAGATCGAAAACAGCCTCAGCAAGGATCAGATTCTCGAGATCTACATCAATCAGATCTACCTCGGCCAGCGCGCATACGGTTTCGGCGCGGCGGCGCAAGTGTATTTCGGCAAGACGCTGTCTCAATTGAACGCCGCCGAGATCGCGATGCTGGCCGGATTGCCCAAAGCCCCGTCTTCGTTCAACCCGGTCATCAATCCCAAGCGCGCGAAGCAGCGCCAGCTGTACGTACTGCGGCGCATGCGCGATCTGGCGCTGCTCAACGACGGGCAGTACGACGAGGCACAGGCTGCGCCGATCACGGTGAAGCGCGAATCGGCTACCGAATACGAAATTCATGCCGAGTACGTCGCCGAAATGGTGCGTCAGGTCCTCTATGAGCGCTATCCCGACGACGTGTACTCGCGCGGGTTTCGCGTATATACGACCATAACGCGCGCCGATCAGGAGGCTGCGTACGCGGCGCTTCGCCAGGGCCTGTTCGAATACGATCGGCGGCACGGGTACCGCGGGCCGGAGGGGTTCGTCGATATCAAGGACGCGGGAGAGGAAGAGTACGAGGAAGCGCTCCAGGATCATCCCGACAGCGACGATCTGCTCGCGGCGATCGTTCTCGAGGCAACCCCGAAGCGCGTGGCCGCGTACCGGCGCGGCGGAGAGACTGTCGTGATCTCGGGGGAAGGTCTCCAGTTCGCCGAGCGCATGCTCGATCCGCGGACACCGCTGGGCCGGAGGATACGTCCGGGGGCCTTGATCCGCGTCCAGAAGGACGAGAAGGACAACTGGCAGATCGTCCAGCTCCCGGATGCCGAGGGTGCGTTCATCTCCATGAATCCCCAGGACGGCGCGGTGCGCTCACTCGTCGGAGGATTCGATTTCAACCGGAACCAGTTCAACCACGTCACTCAGGCTTGGCGGCAGCCGGGCTCGGGCATCAAGCCCTTCATCTATTCGGCGGCTCTCGAGAAGGGCTTTACGCCGGCCACCGTCATCAACGACGCTCCCGTGGTGGTGGACGCCGCGCTGACGGGCGGACAGGTCTGGGAGCCGAAGAACTACGACGGCAGATATGAGGGCCCCATGAGCCTGCGCATGGCCCTGGCAAAATCGAAGAACATGGTGTCGATCCGCGTGCTTCAGTCGATCGGACCGCAGTACGCACAGGACTACATCACTCGCTTCGGTTTCGATGCGGACCGCCATCCTCCCTACCTCACCATGGCGCTCGGGTCGGGTGCCGCTACGCCGCTCCAGATGGCGCGCGCTTTCTCGGTGTTCGCGACGGGCGGATATCGCACGGAACCGTACGTGATTCAAAAGATCGTTGACGATCGCGGCAACGTACTCGCGCAGGCGGAGCCGACTCGCGCCGGAAACGAATCGCTGCGTGTCATCGACGCCCGCAACGCTTTCATCATGGACAGCATGATGCACGATGTCATGCGCTATGGAACCGGGGCGCGCGCGATGGTCCTCGGACGCCAGGACCTTGCGGGCAAGAGCGGCACGACCAACGACTATATCGACGCCTGGTTCAACGGCTATCAACCGACTTTGGTCACCATCACCTGGGTAGGCTTCGATCAGCCGAAAAAGCTCGGCCCCGGCGAGACGGGCTCGGTCACCGCGCTCCCGATCTGGATGAGCTACATGAGCAAGGCTTTGAAGGGTGTTCCGGAGATGTTTCAGCGCAGTCCCGAAGGGATCGTCATAGCCAAGGTCAACGAGAACGGGCTGCAATCACCCGACGGCAGACCGGAGCTGTTTTTCCGCGAGAGCGTGCCGGCCGAGCAAGGTCCTGCCGATGCGGGAGTGCGTACCGCCGAGGACGTCAGGAACCAGCTTTTCTAGTCGATCGCCGACGCGGTCTAGCTCAGGACGACGGCGCCTCCCGACTGGCCGGTGATCAGTTCCGACAGGACCGCGAGCAATTCGCGCCGATCGCGAGAGTCCACCCAGCGCGAGCCGTCGAAGCGAAAATGGTAGCCGCCCGACCTGGCCGCCACCCAGATCTCTTGAGCCGCAGAATGTCGATTCACGACGATACGGCTTCCGTCGGCGAATTCCAACTCGAGCACGCCCGAGCCCTTGGGCTCGCAGTCGCAATCTGCTCCGCTCTCATCGACCGCCCGCGCGATTTTTTCCAGCATCGCGTCGGCCAGGCTCTCAAACTCGCTCGGGTTCATCGCCGTGCTAAACTAGCATGAAGTACTCGGATCGCCATGCGCCGCACCGTTGGTCTCCTGCTCGTATTCATCGCCCTGTCGGGCTGCGGCAACAAGAGCGGCCTCTATTTCCCCTCGCCAGAACGAGATCCGCAGCAGAATAGCAAACCCGTCCCGCGCCAGTGAATTTTTTTTCGTACCAAGACGGCACGCTATGCGCGGAGAACGTGCCTCTCGCAGAAATAGCAAGGCAGCACGGAACGCCTGCTTACGTCTATTCGCGCGCCGCGATCGAGCATGGCTTTCGCGAGTTCAGCGAGGCCTGCTCCGGGCGTGACGTCCTCATTTGTTATTCGGTCAAGGCCAACTCCAACCTCGCGGTACTGAACCTGCTCGCGCGACTCGGTTCCGGATTCGATATCGTTTCCGGGGGGGAGCTGGCGCGCGTGCTCGCGGCGGGCGGCAGTGCCGAGAAGATTGTCTTCTCCGGCGTCGGCAAGAGCGAAGCGGAGCTGCGCGCCGCGCTCGAAGCCGGAGTGCTGTGCTTCAACGTCGAGTCCGAAGGGGAGCTCGACCGCCTCGGCTCGATCGCCTCGGACATGAGAAAGACTGCTCCGGTGTCCCTGCGCGTCAACCCCGACGTCGATCCCAAAACGCATCCCTACATCGCAACAGGCCTGCGGGAGAGCAAGTTCGGTATCGCGTACGACGCCGCCCTGCCGCTCTACCGAAAGGCAGCGAAGCTTCCGGGCATTCGCGTCTCGGGAATCGACGTGCATATCGGGTCCCAGATCACGGAGATCGAACCGTTTGTGGTCGCGCTCGAAAAGATGCTCGAGTTCGTCGACGCCCTCCAGGCGACGGGCGTGCACCTCGACCATCTGGATCTGGGCGGGGGTCTGGGCATTCGCTACCGCGACGAGAACCCACCCGCGCTGAAGGACTACGTTGGGACCCTGTTCCGGCGCCTAGGCGAACGCAAGATCCGCGTTTTCTTCGAGCCAGGCCGTTCGCTCGTGGGCGACACGGGTATTCTGCTGACGCGCGTCGAGTATCTGAAACATGGCACGGCCAGGAATTTCGCCGTCGTCGATGCGGCGATGAACGACCTCATCCGCCCGGCGCTCTACGATGCCTGGCATGGCGTGATGCCGGTCGCTCGGCGCGAGGGGCCCTCGCGCCGCTACGACATCGTCGGCCCGGTGTGCGAATCCGCGGACTTTCTCGCCAAGGAACGCACGCTCTCGATCGCACCCGGAGACCTTCTCGCGATCATGTCCGCGGGCGCTTACGGGATGACGATGAGCTCGAATTACAACTCACGCCCGCGGCCTCCAGAAGTCCTGGTCGACGACGCAAGAATGTGGCTGGTTCGGGAGCGGGAGAACACCCAGGGCCTCTTTGCGTCGGAGCGCCTTTTGCCGTAAATTTGTGCGTTCCGCCTGGGCAACCTCGCGGGAAAAAGGAGAAGGTTACCGGCGCAACGGTAACCGTTCGTTTAGGAGGAACGATCGATGAACGGCAATCAGTCCGCGGCCGCTTTCTTGATGGAATACGCCGGAAGTCACCGTCGTTAGCGAGGCCATGGATTCGCCCATGCGACTGCGCCTTCCGGCGCGCAACGCCCCGAAACGCTGGATGGTATTCGGCGGTATCGGCATGCTCGTAGTTGCGATCGTGATGTTCGCGTATTTCGGCCCCGAGATACGCGCGAACGAACCCAAGGCGTCCAAGACCGCGCTCCTGGTCCCGGTCACGGTCGCGGCCGTGGCCGTACGGTCCGTACCCTTTCGCGTGCAAGCCATCGGCAACGTCGAGGCCTTGTCCACGGTGAGCGTCAGGGCGCGCGTGGACGGGCAGATCGTCGAGGTCAACTTCAAGGAAGGCGAGGAAGTCAGGAAAGGCAGCGTGCTGTTCAGAATCGATCCGCGCCCCTACGAGGCGGCTCTGCGCCAGGCCGAAGCGACCAATGCGCGCGATGTCGCCGCTAGGGATCAAGCGCAGGCTCAGGAGCGGCGCTACAAGGATCTGCTGGAGAAAAATTTCGTATCCAAGGATGCCTACGCCCAGTTCCGCACCAACGCCGACACGGCAGCCGCAGTGGCCGAGGCGAGCAAGGCGGCAGTGGACAGTACGAGGCTCAACCTCGAGTACTGCACCATCCGCTCGCCGATAGACGGTTACCCGGGCAAGATCCAGATTCAGCTGGGCAACCTGGTCAAGGCCAATGATACGACTGCCTTGGTCGTGCTCAATCAGGTGCATCCGATCTACGTCAGTTTCGCCGTTCCCGAGCAGACTCTGCCGGCGATCCGCAGTTACATGTCCGCGGGCCCGCTGATGGTCGACGCGCGCCCGCCGAACGCGACAGAGAGCGCCGCGTCGGGGCGGCTGATATTCGTGGACAACGCCGTCGATTCGACCACGGGTACCATCAAGCTGCGCGGACAATTCGCCAACAAGGAGAACACGCTCTGGCCCGGCCAGTTCGTCAACGTGGCCGTCACGCTCTACGATCAGCGCGATGCGGTGGTGATTCCCTCGCAGGCGATCCAGAACGGACCCAACGGCGAATACGTTTTCATCGTGAAGCCGGATATGACCACGGAGATGCGCAAGATCAAATCGGACCGCACCGAAGGCGACAGCGTCATCGTCGCCTCCGGACTGAAAGGCGGCGAGCAGGTGGTCACGCGCGGACAGTCGAAGCTCACCCCGGGCGCCAGGGTCAGGGTGGAATCCTAGGCGGACGCGGTGAACCTGTCGGAACTCTTCGTTCGCCGGCCGGTCATGACCGTGCTGGTCATGGCGGGCATCCTGATTTTCGGCATCGCCGGGTACCGGCTGCTTCCTGTCTCGGCGCTGCCCAGCGTCGATTTCCCCACCATCCAGGTCTCGGCCGAGCTCCCCGGCGCAAGCCCGGAAACGATGGCTGCCGCCGTGGCCACCCCGCTGGAGAAGCAGTTCTCCACCATCGCGGGCATCGATTCGATGACGTCGATAAGCGCCCAGGGACTCGCGAGCATCACGATACAGTTTTCCCTCGATCGCAGCATCGATGCCGCGGCACAGGACGTGAATTCCGCCATCGCTTTCGTGGCCAAGCAGCTGCCGCCGACGATGTCCACGCCGCCCTACTTCCGCAAGGTCAATCCCGCGGAAGCCTCGATCTTCCTGCTGGCGCTGACATCCGACACGCTGCCCATCGCGACCGTCGACGAGTACGCCGAGACTTATCTCGCCCAGCGCATCTCGACCGTCAGCGGCGTGGCCCAAGTGCAGGTGTTCGGTCAGAACAAATACGCCGTGCGAGTGCAGGTCGATCCGAACTCCCTGGCCGCGCGCGGAGTGGGGATCAACGAAGTCCAGCAGGCGGTGGCCAACGCGAACGTGAACATCCCGACCGGCACCCTCTACGGCAAGGACCGCGCGTTCGCGGTACAGGCGAGCGGCCAGCTGTTCGACGCGGCCGCCTACCGCCCCATCATCGTCACCTATCGCAACGGGTCGCCTATCAGGCTGGGCGAGCTCGGGCGCGTCGTCGACGGCGTGCAGACTGACAAGGTCGCGGCCTTTTTCAACGACAAGCGCGGCGTCATCCTCGGGGTGCAGCGCCAGCCCGGCGTCAACACGGTCGAGGTGGTGGATGCGATCAAGAAGCTGCTGCCCGCGTTCCGGGCCGAGATACCCGCAGGGCTGAACGTCGAGGTCTTTTACGACCGGACCAACTCCATCCGCGAATCGGTGCACGACGTGCAGTTCACGTTGCTGCTCGCGCTGACGCTGGTCGTCATGGTGATCTTCCTTTTCCTGCGCAACGTCTCGGCGACGGTGATTCCGAGCGTCGCGCTGCCCATTTCCCTGATCGGCACCTTCGCAGTGATGTACCTGTTCGGGTACAGCGTGGACAACCTGTCGCTGATGGCGCTTACGCTCTCGGTCGGCTTCGTCGTCGACGACGCGATCGTCATGCTGGAGAACGTCACGCGCCACATGGAAATGGGCAAGACGCCCGTGCAAGCGACGCTCGACGGATCGAAGGAGATCTCCTTCACCATTCTGTCGATGACGCTCTCGCTGACCGCCGTGTTCATTCCCGTGCTCTTCATGGCCGGCATACTCGGACGACTGCTGCATGAATTCGCCGTCGTCATCATGGCCGCCGTGCTGATCTCCGGGGTGGTGTCTCTCACGCTCACACCGATGATGTGCAGCCGCATCCTGAAATCGAGCCATGGAGAAAGCCACGGGCGCCTGTTCATGCTGTTCGAGCGATTGTTCGACGGAGCCAGGGACGCCTACGGCTCGAGCCTGACCTGGGTGATCGCCCACTCGCGGCTCGCCATGGGAGCTTTCCTCGGCATCCTGGTAGCCACCGCCGCCCTGTTCGTGCAGATGCCCAAAGGCTTCCTGCCGAGCGACGACAACGGCCAGCTATTCTGCTTCGTCGAGGCGCCGCAAGACGCATCCTTCGACGCCATGGTCGAGAACACGCAGAAGGTGATGGCCATCGTCATGGCCGATCCCAACGTCGGCGCGGCGCAGAGCTCTATCGGCGGCAATACCGGCAACCCCTCGCTCAACATCTCGCGGCTCAACATCTCGCTCAAGCCGCGCTCGCAGCGCAAGCCGGCGGAGCAGGTCATCAGGGAGCTGCGTCCCAAACTCGCGAACCTGGTGGGTCTGAAGGTTTTCATGCAGAACGTGCCGTCGATCCGCATCGGCGGCCAACTTACCAAGAGCCCCTATCTGTACGTCCTGCAGAGCGCCAGTACCGACGAGCTGTACCGTTGGGCGCCCCTGCTCGAAGCCAAGCTGAGGTCGCTGCCCGGCATCACCGAGGTTTCGACCGACCTGCAGATCGCCCAGCCGCAGGTCGTGGTCAACATCGATCGCGAGAAGGCCTCGGCATTGGGTGTGAGCTCCGGTCAGATCGAGGGTGCGCTCAACAATGCGTACGGGGCGACGCAGGTCTCGACGATCTACACGGCGATCAATCAGTACTGGGTCATCCTCGAATTGGACCCGAAATACCAGCGCGACCCCTCGGCGTTGTCGATGCTGTACGTCCGGTCTTCCACGGGCGCGCTGGTGCCGCTCAACGCCCTCGCCCAAATCAGCTACAAGGTGGGCCCGCTGACCGTGAGCCATCTCGGCCAGCTTCCCTCGGTGACGCTCTCCTTCGATCTGCAGCCGGGCGTGTCGCTCAGCGAAGCAATTGCCCAGATCAAGAAAGCCTCGGCAGAGATGAAAGTGCCCGAAACGCTGAGCACCAGCTTCCAGGGTACCGCCCAGGCATTCCAGACCTCGCTCGCGAGCATGGGTATTCTTCTCGTGATGTCGATCCTGGTGATCTATCTCGTGCTCGGGATTCTCTACGAGAGCTTCATCCATCCCCTGACCATTCTCTCGGGGCTGCCCACCGCAGCGCTCGGAGCGCTGCTGACGTTGAAACTCTTCGGCATGGAGCTCAATATGTACGCGTTCGTCGGCATGATCATGCTGGTCGGCATCGTCAAGAAGAATGCCATCATGATGATCGACTTCGCCATCGAGGCGCAAAGGAAGGAAGGCAAAGCCCCGCCCGAGGCAATCTACGAGGCCGGAATCATTCGTTTCCGCCCGATCATGATGACCACGTTCGCGGCGCTCATGGGCACCTTGCCGATCGCCTTGGGCTTCGGCGCCGGCGGGGAGGTGCGTCAACCCCTGGGGCTCGCCGTGGTGGGCGGCCTGATCGTATCGCAGGTCCTTACGCTCTACATCACCCCCGTGGTCTACATCTACTTCGAGCGCTTGCAGCAATGGATCGGTCAACGGCGCGGAGCGCATCAGGTGGCGGGTCTGAGGGGCGCCGAATAGGGCATCGCGAAAGGACTCGGCGCCTTGCCGAGGGCGGCGCGAGCGCCGGAGCGGCGCCCGAGTTGCCGGGGACTTACGGGTTGAGCTGCTTGTAGACCACTTCCGCGACCTGCAGAAGCTGGTCTCGCTTCACTTCACCGGAAAGCGCGTACCCGTAGTCTCCGTCCACCCAGTAGAACACCGAAACGCGGTCCTCCTGGCTGAAGCGGAAAGCCGTGTCGCGCGGCTCGCCCCTCTGCTTGGAGATGTAGAGCGTCAGCCGCTGGCCGCGTCCATCCTGATACATGAACTGCGCAACCGGCCCCTGCAGCCCGGACAGAAGCCGGCCCCCGACGAGCTCGTAACCCAGAGGAGCCAGCTTCGGGGCTTTCAGGGTGGTGCCGAGACGCTTCGACAGCCATCCCACCAGATGCTCTTCATCGTTGGCGGCTACCTCGACCGGGTGACGCACCTCGGGTGCGTACACCACATGCGCCGTCGCCGCCTGCCGTGCAAACGACACCGGAACGACTTGCGGAGTGATGAACTCGCCGCGAACGAGCCAGCCGAGGCCGAGTCCTAGCGCAAAAATCACCGCCGCCGCCGAGTAACGGCGCCATCCGCGCGGGTGCACGGCAAGGAGGGCCGCCGGCACCGGCTCGTCGAGCACTTGGTCGTAGAGCGAGCGCAGCAATGCATTCTGCTCGGCGTACGCTCGCATCTTCTCCGCGTCCTCGGGATGGGCGCGCAGCCACGCCTCGATCTCCGCCTTGGCCCCTTCGGAAAGTCCCCCGTCGACGTAGGCGTGCAATTCGGCCTCCGCGACCGGCTTCACTTCACGACCTTCAAGGGCATCACGCCGTGGCCGCCCAGGAGTTGACGCATGCGCTCCCGCGCCCGCGACAACCGCGACATGACCGTCCCGATGGGGATGTCCAGGGTGCGGCTGACTTGCTCGTAGGTGAGCTGCTCAACCGCAACGAGGAGAACGACTTCGCGCTGGTCGACCGAAAGCGAGCGCAACACGCGGTCCACGTCCTCCAGTTCCAGCTGCTCGCCCTGCGTTGCGCGAACGGCGACCGCGGGCAACTCGTCCATGGCCTGCTCGATTTCATAGCGGCGGCGCCTTGCCTGATTGACGAACACGTTGTGCATGATCGTGAACAGCCACGCCCTCAGATCGCTGCCGGGACGCCACAAGTAGAACTTGTTCCACGCGCGCTCCAGCGTGTCCTGGACCAAATCGTCGGCGACATAGCGGTCGCCGACGAGCGCGCGGGCGTAGCGCCGCAGCCTGGGTATGTGCTCGATGATGAGGCGACGATCCATGCAGGGCGCATTCTAGCGCGCTGCCATTTCCCCCGGGGACGGCCCTCCCGCCCAGGGCCCGCACTGACCTGGCACCTATTCAACGTTCCCCTCCCAGACGAGCAACTGTCCTATACGAACGTCCCGCGTGGAAGATTTATTCCGGCTTGCTCGCAGCACACCGCTTGCGACGCTGCGCGGCGGGCGTAAACACGGGCTGGACGCCCGCTATTCCAGCGCGAGAGAACGCTCGAGAATGAGAAAACGAACTGCGAACAGCGTGCCGAACGGACTCAGCGCAGGCCGAAGATATAGTCGGCCACGGCGCGGATTTCAGGATCGCTCATTCTTGCGGCGATGGACTGCATCATCTTGTTTGCGTCGTTCCTGCGGTCGCCCGCGCGAAATGCCTTGAGCTGCGTCTCGACGTATTCGGGATACTGGCCGGCGAGGCGCGGATATTGAGCGGGCAGCCCGGCGCCGCCGGCGCCGTGACAGCCTGCACACGCGGGTAGGCCTTTGCCCGAATCGCCCCCGCGCCAGATCTTGCGACCGAGCGCCAGCGTCTCAGGATGCCTGGCCACGCCGAGCTTGGGCTTTTGCGCGGAAAAGTACGCGGCGACGTCGCGCTCGTCTGTGGCGGAGAGCCCCGCCGCCATTCCGCCCATCACCGGGTTTTCCCGCTCGGCCTTCTTTCCGTCCACAGGCTTGAAGTTCGCCAGCTGTTTCTGGATGTACTCGGGAATCTGGCCCGCCAGCTTCGGATTGGCCGGGATCGGGCTGTTGCCGTCCGCGCCGTGGCACGCCGCGCATGCCTTGTTCGCGATGCTTTGTCCCTTGGCAGAATCTGCCTTGGTTTCGGGCTCCGCGCCGACAAGAGGGCTGGCGCAAACCAGAAAACCTACCAGCGCCCATGCTCGCCTCATGCCATTTCCCCTTGCGAATTACCGCTCAAAAGGCTGATATTCTAGCAAAATTGGTCGGGCTCACCCAATGTCGTTCTTCGCCAGCGCAATCTTTCTGAAGAGTGTCGCCTCGCTCGAGCAGGTCCCGGCGAGCGAGGGTGAAATCGCTTTTGCCGGTCGCTCGAACACCGGCAAGTCGAGCGCCATCAACGCCCTCACCGGGCATCGATTGGCGCATGTGAGCAAGACTCCCGGACGCACGCGGCTGATCAACTACTACGCGCTCGGCGCGGAGCGGTTCGTCGTCGATCTCCCCGGATACGGTTACGCGAAAGTCCCGGACGCCGTGCGTGCGCCTTGGGAGGAATTGCTCGGAAGCTACCTGCGGATGCGCGCCCCGCTTCGCGGGCTGGCGGTGGTGATGGACGTGCGCCATCCGGTGACCGATCTCGATCTGCGCCTGCTCGAATGGTTCCGCCCGACCGGGAAACCGGTGCATGTCCTTCTCACCAAAGCGGATAAACTGTCGCGCGAGGCGGCGCGAAAAATACTGCGAGGGGTCGAAAGGGAGCTCGCCGGACTCCAGCCCAATGCGTCCGCGCAGCTGTTCTCGAGTCTCAGGAAAATGGGCATCGAGGAAGCCGCGGCGGTGTTCCGCGGATGGCTCAGCGGGGAATCCGCGCTGCCGGCGGACCCGGCGACGGCCGGGACCAAATAAAAACCCCCGGCAGGACCGGGGGTCTGGAAATAAAAGCCCCCGGGCTAAAAGGGGAAATCAGCCCGGGGCAAATGCCTTAAGGTTTAAGGCACCCCGCTCAGGGAGGAGAAGCGGGAGACGACCGAAGCCGTCTGCTATATAGGAGTGGCATCGGGCAGAAAGGTTCCCGGCGCCGAGTGCCTGGGCTATAAGCGGTTGATCCACTTTAGAAAGAAGGAGACATCATGCAGGTGGTTGGCAGCTTTCCCGCCGTGCGCATGCGCCGCATGCGGCGCCACGACTTCTCGCGCCGGCTGATGCGCGAGCACCGGCTCACCGCCGATGATCTTATCTATCCGGTTTTCCTCATCGACGGGAAGCGGCGGACTCAGGCAGTTCCGTCCATGCCCGGGGTGTTCCGGCACACGGCCGACAAGCTCTTCGCGGTCGCCGAGAGATGCCTGAAGCTCGGCGTGCCCGCCGTGGCGCTCTTTCCCTCGATCGAGCCGGCCCTGAAAACCCCGGACGGCAAGGAAGCGACCAACCCCGACGGGCTCATCCCGCGCGTGATCGCCATGCTCAAGAAGAAGTTTCCCGAGCTGGGCGTCATGACCGATGTCGCGCTCGACCCTTATACCAGCCACGGCCAGGACGGCCTGATCGACGACGAAGGCTATATCCTCAACGACGAGACGCTCTTGGTGCTCGAGCGACAAGCCCTCGTTCAGGCTCAGGCCGGCGTGGACATCGTCGCCCCATCGGACATGATGGACGGGCGCATCGGCCGCATTCGTGCCGCGCTCGATGAAAACCAGCTCATTTACACGCGCATCATGGCGTACTCCGCGAAGTACGCATCGGGGTTTTACGGCCCGTTTCGCGACGCCGTGGGCTCCGCCGCCAATCTCGGAAAGGGGAACAAGTCCACGTACCAGATGGATCCGGCCAACAGCGACGAGGCGCTGTGGGAGGTCGGGCTCGACTTGCAGGAAGGCGCCGACATGGTGATGGTGAAGCCCGGCATGCCCTATCTGGACATCGTCCGGCGGGTGAAGGACCAGTATAAGGCGCCGACCTACGTCTACCAGGTCAGCGGCGAATACGCGATGCTGAAGGCAGCGTTCAAGAACGGCTGGCTGGACGAGAGGCAGTGCGCGATGGAGGCTCTGCTCGCGTTTAAGCGAGCCGGGGCCGACGGCATTCTCACGTATTTTGCGCTCGATGCGGCCGGGTGGATCAAGGCTGCGCGCTGAGCGCCGCGAGTCGTGCTCTAGGAGCGGATGTCCCCGGCGACGTCGAGCGTCTGGATGAATTTCTCCGGAGGCTGGTAGCCGATCACGCGCAGGCCTTCGATCTCCCGTCCGGCCGAATCGAAGAAAACGATGCCGGG
>Ga0137397_10000599_pt1 | contig 24821 bp, 18 predicted proteins | sample czorhiz116metaG_FD_106658 | JGI IMG/M metagenome (GOLD analysis project Ga0137397, IMG submission 106658) | Vadose zone soil microbial communities from Angelo Coast Range Reserve, California, USA - czorhiz1.16 metaG | ecosystem: Environmental > Terrestrial > Soil > Vadose zone | place: USA... | reverse complement strand
TTCTGCTGCATGTCGCGCCCGCTCATGATGCGCGCGGAATAGGCCACCGCGGAGCGCGCGATGAACGGCGTGGTGTTGCAGAAATTCGAAACGCGGTCGGCACTTCCGGATAGATCAAAAGTTGCTTCATCGCCTGCGATGGTGATCTTGACGTGGATACGCGCTGGCTCGCCACCTGCACCACCATCGTCGAGATAATCCTCTCCCTCATAGACGCCGTCTGGTAATGCGCGGATCGCTTCCCGCATCTCGATTTCCGAAAGATCGTGCAGACGCGTCAAGGCCGCGACGAAGGCATCCTTGCCATGCTGCCGGCAGAGCTCGACGATGCGCTTCTCACCGGCTTTGGTGGCCGCGATCTGTCCGAGCAGATCGCCCTCACATGCTTGGGGATCGCGCACGTTGGCCTTGAGCAACTGCATGATCGGCGCGCTCACCCCCTCCGCCGTCGCAATCAGTACGGGGGGAATACGCATCGCCTCCTGAAAGGTATCGATGGCCTTGGCGAAATAGCTGCCCGGCCAGGTGCCGCCGATATCGGGCCAATGCGCGAGGCTGATCGCGAACGCGACGATATTGCCGTCGACAAAGACCGGCCGCACCACCTTGACGTCGTTCAGATGGTTGCCGCCGAGCGCGCCGAGATTATAAATCAGCACATCGCCATCGTTGAGGCTTTCAACCGGCAGGACTTTCAGCAGCTCCGGGACGGTGTAGGCCATGGCGCCGAGATGAATAGGGATATCCCGGCCCTGGCCGACCAGATCGCCCTTGGCATCGGTGATTGCGGATGACAGGTCGCCAGCCTCGCGCAGCAGCGGCGAACGCGCCGAGCGCGTCATCACCAGGCTCATTTCCTCGGCGGCCGCCGACAGCCCATGCCGGATCACCTCGACGGCAAACGGATCGAGCTTCATGACGCCACCTTTGCCAGGAAGAGATTGCCGATCGCGTCCGGCTCGGCTTGCCAGCCCGGCGGGATCACCACCGTAGACCATGCATCTTCGATGATCGCAGGCCCACGGATCGCATCCTTCATCGATGCGCGGTCCACGATCTGGGTCCGCACGTCGTGGGCACCCTCGAAAGAACAGATGCGCGAACAGGCGGACAACTTGCGAACCACCGTCGTCGGGCGGTCGACGATGGTGGTCGACGGCCGCCGTGCCTGCACCCGCACCGATTCGATCACGCAATCCTCCGCCGTCGCATAGCCAAAAAGCTCGCGGTGGCGGACGAGGAAATCGCGCTGCAGGCGCGCAATATCAAGAGGCAACACGAAGGGTACCGCAATGGCGTCGTTCTGCGCGGCATAGCGCATCAAGGCCGCTAGCTCGACATCGATCGATGTGCGCGCAATGCCGTTGGCAATCAATGGTTCCGACGCCTGCTCGATCAGGACCTCGATACGCTTGGACACCCGATCAAGGTCGATGCCATTCAGCCCCACACGCAACGTCTGCTGCTGCAGGAAGCTGAAATCCGCGGTCAGACAGCCGAGTGCGGAAAACGCACTCGATGCGTTGGGCACGACGATCGAACCGATGCCGTAGAGCTCCGCGAGACCTGCCGCATGCATCGGGCCTCCACCGCCGAAGGCAAGAAGCGTGCAGTCGCGCCCGTCGATCCCGCGCTCCACCGTCACCCGGCGCAACGCCCGAGCCGTCGTCGCATTCGCGACCTTGATGATCCCAAGGGCAGTCTCGCCGAGGCTCAGTTTCAGCGCCTCCGCGATGGGTGTGATCACACGCCTTGCGGCCTCGACGTCGAGGCCGATCCGATCGCCGAGCCGGGTCTCCGGGTTGAGGTAGCCGAGTAGAGCATTGGCATCGGTGATCGTCGGCGCTGTGCCGCCGCGGCCATAGCAGGCCGGCCCAGGTTCCGATCCCGCGCTCTCGGGTCCCACAGTCAGGCCGCCAGGTCCGTTGCGTACGATGGAGCCGCCGCCAGCGCCGATTGAGTGAACCGCGAGCATCGGTTGTCGCAGCGGCCGATCGCCGAGCATCCGGCCATCCGCCATCTCGGCCTGCCCGTCGATAACCAGGCAAACATCGGTGGTGGTGCCACCCATGTCGAAGGTCAGCATTCGCGGCGTGCCGAGCTGACGCGCGATGCTGACCGATGCCGACACACCGGCAGCAGGACCGGACATCGCCATCACCAGGGGACGCCGCTTGACCGCCGAGATCGGAACCATAGCGCCAGCGGAGTGGAACACCTGCAGGCCCGGCCCGATCGGCAGCCGCTCTTCAAGTTCGCTCAGATATTCGACGGCAATCGGCATCGCCGCCGCATTGAACACTGTCGACGACGTGCGCTCATATTCCCGCGCCTCCGGATTGACCTCATGCGACAGCGAGACATGCGGCACGATGGCCTTCAGCCGCTCGGCCAGCATCTTCTCGTGAACCGGGTTGGCGTAGGCGTGAAGCAAGGCCACCGCCACGCTTTGCACACCCGTCTGCTTCAGCCAGACCAGCAGACGATCGATCTCGCTCTCCTCCAGCGGCTTCAGCACGCGGCCTTCATGATCGAGCCGCTCGGCGAGACCGAAACACAGCTCGCGCGGCACCAGCGACGGCGATTTCGGCGGGATATCGAGGCGATAGAGATCGCGGCGCCGATAGCGGGCGATATCCAGCACATCTTCAAATCCCGCCGTGGCAACCAGCGCGACCTTCGGCAGTCGTTCCTCGACGATCGCATTGGTTATCCGCGTGGTGCCATGAATGAAACGCTTGACCTGGCTCTTCTGGAGCCCGACGGCCGCAATGGCTTCGAGCATCGCCTGCACCGGCGCATGCGGGCGCGACGGAACCTTGGCAATCCGGGTCTCCGCGGTATCGTGCCGGATGGCAATGATATCCGTGAACGTGCCTCCGATGTCGGTTCCGATTTCCCAGTTTCTATCCACGCCGATCATTCCATTCTTCGTTGGAGCTCAAGCCGTCTTCGGCGTTATTTGCGGGTGAGATCCCGGAAATCGAGCTGGCGATGAAACCAATAGGTATAGCCATCGAGACTGGGCACCATCACGGCGTCCTGGTTCGCCTGCCACAGCAGGACCAGCGGCATCTCCTTGGCGTATTCGGCGATCATCCGTTTGCTCATCTCTTCGTACTTGGCCTGGTCGAGCTCGAACCGCGCTTGAGCTCCGAGCTCCGTTACCAGTGCATCATTCCAAGAGCTGTAATTCCAGCGCTGATTGCCGGTGAAGAAGTTGCGGAAGAAGTAGTCGGTGGTTGGCAGCCACGCCGTCGACCCCTCGGTGAAGAACGGCAGCCGCTTTTCGTTGATGGCGGTGCTCATCTGCGCATCGGGCAGTTTCTGAATATCCACCTCGATGCCGATCTTCGCCAGCGATTCCTTGATCAGCGCGGCCATCGGCTCGGTAATCGCCGCCGAACCGACGTTGATCGTGAACGTGCTCTTGAAGCCTGCGGGGACACCCGCCTCGGCAAGCAGCTGCTTGGCCTTGGCAATATCGGTCTTGACCGGCATGGGCTGGGGGAAGTTACCGGTCGGCGGCTCCGTCCAGGACGCGCCGAACAGGGCATAACCCCGCTTGAAAATCGCAGCCTCGAACATGTCGTCGTAGGGCAGCGCCGCGGCGACCGCCTGCCTCACCTTGACGTTGTCGAACGGCGCCGCCTGGGTGTTGAACGCGATCATCGTAAAGCCGTTGCTCTGCGGCGTCGAATCCACCCTGAGCTTGCCGCGCGACTGCAGCGCGAGCACGTCACTGGCCTGCAGATCGGTGGCAATGTCCGCGTCACCCTTTTCAATCAGATTGGCGCGGGTGGCGGGGTCCGGAACAGTCTGTTCGATGACACGCTTGAAGAACGGCAATTGCCCATTGCGTGCCCCCTTCCAGCTGTCATTCCGCCGCAGCACCAGTTGCTCGCCCGGCTTGAAAGTCTCGACCGTGTATGCGCCGCTTCCGGCCGTATTGGTCTTGAGCCATTCCTGGGCCCAGGGATCCTCGGGGGTAGCATGCTGCTTGGCCAGCTTGCTGTTGAAGATCGGCGCCAGCGGCGTGGCAAGATTGGCAAGCGCGAGCCGGTCCGGCTTGGGCAGCGTCACCGTGACGGTGCGCTCGTCGACGACTGTAAACTGGTCGGGCGTCGTCAGCGAACCGGTCCCCAGCTGGCCTTTCGCGAGCGACTTCGCGCTGACGGCCCGATCCAGCGACCATTTGACGTCGTCAGCCGTGACCGGCGTGCCGTCATGCCACTTCGCATCCCTCAGCTTGAACGTGATGTTGAGACCGTCCGGGCTGACTTGATAGCTTTCGGCAAGTTCACCGCGGATTTTCGCGCGATCGAAGACCCAGACGCCCTCTTCCCGCTTGCGATCGAAGGCGACAAGGCGATCATATGTGCTGGTCGACACGCCGAAGGCTTCGCGCGTGGCTCCGGGCGTTGAAGGATCGAGGGTGTTGATGTTGTTGCCGGTTACCTGACGAAGCGTCTCCGCGCGCGTTTGCGCGTGTACAACGACCGGAGCCGACAAAAAGCACGCCGTACCGATCAATAGTCTCAACGAGACTCCGCGATTCGTCATCATCACCCTGCTTCCCCTATTAGAGCCATCCCGGCTGAATTTGTGACAGACCGGTTACGGAGCCGGATAGAGCCAGAGTCGCCGCAAACAGGTAGGCCAGCCAGCCGCAAACGCCGTGTCTCTTGCGGCTAAAATCGTCTGCTCTTATCCGTGCATTGCTGCCCTCGAAAGAAGCATCGTCATGGCTTGCCAGCAACGGCGCGACACGCCACTCGGTTTGCGAACACATAGCGATTTCGGAGCTGAAATACTGGACTTATCCAGCGTTCATTGGTGTTACCCAAGTGGGCTATCGCGCCCTGGCTGCAATTAGGTCTCGAACAAGCTGACTAATTTGCGGGCGATAGTCATTTCTGGTGCGATCTGGTGCCGATGATGCATGAGGACATAACTCGGCATCATTTTTTCTTAGCGGCATTGCTGTGGGTTGCTCTTCTACTCTCGTGATGTCTTGCTACGGAGGCACGCGGCCATTTTCGAAATCAGCCGGTATGCGTCCCTGGTGTCCAGCCGCCCATATCCAAACACCAATCCCTCCCGCGTCGCTTCGCCGAGGTAGTTCTGCGACAGCGGCTGCACGTGAATGCCGTCCTGCAGCAGGAGTTTCACCGCCTGGGTGTCGCTCATCCGCCCCCGCATTTGCTCGGTGAAGAAAGCGACCAGATGCAATCCGGTCGCCGCGGACGACACCGTCAGATCGTCCGGCATCAACGTGGTGATCGCGTCAATCAACGCAGCCCGCCGCGCGGCGTAGACCTTCCGCATCCGTCGCAGGTGTCGCAGCAGATGCCCTTCCCGCATGAATTCCGCCAGCGCGACCTGCCCGATTCCCGATGTGTGGACATCGATCCGGGCGCGGCCTTTCGAGAACGCCCCGATGAGACGTTCGTCGGCGATCATGTAGCCGAGACGCAAGCTCGGCATCATCAGCTTCGAGAACGTCCCGAGATAGATCACGCGTCCCTCGCGATCGAGCGAGCGCAGCGAGGCGATCATGCTGTCCTGGTGCCTGAACTCCGAATTATAGTCGTCTTCGATGATCCAGGCGTCATTGTTGTTCGCCCAGTCCAGGAGCTCGAGCCGCCGCTCGAGCCCCATACTGACGCCGATCGGATACTGATGTGATGGCGTCACGACCACGAGCTTCGCATTCGGCGCCAACCGGATTCCCTCGGAGACACGGAGGCCCTTGTCGTCCACGGGCACCGGGATCAGTTTCGCGCCGGCCGCGGTCAACGTCCAGCGGGCTTCGACGAATCCCGGCTCTTCGACCCAGACCTCGTCACCCTGATCGAGAATCATCCGGCTGCAGAAGTCCAACGCACCGGAGGTGCCTGAGGTCACGGCCACATTGCCCGGCGCACAGACCAGACCGCGAACCGATCCGAGGAAGTTGGCGATCTCGCGCCGCAGCACCGGGTGCCCTTCCGGCGGGAGATCGAGGCAATCGGAATTCTTGGGATTCTGCCAGGCCTGCCGCAGCAGCCTTGCCCACTCCTTGAACGGAAAACTAGAAACGTCTGGCGCACCCGGACTGAATTCGGACTTCCAGTTGGTGTCGTATTCGAATGCCAGCAGCGACCGCCAGCGATCGGACACAGGGCCGGTCTCGATGGTTGTTGAAGTTGAGTCCGCGGAGGACAACGCCGGCGCCGGGCTCGCTTGAGCCTGCTTGACCGACGCTACGGTGACGCCGCCCCGCGGCGTCGACTCAAGGTAGCCCTCCGCGTATAGCAGGTCCCACGCCGTGAGAATTACCGTGCGCGAACAGCCCAGTTCGCGCGCAATCTCGCGCGACCCAAGAAACTGGGTGCCGGCCGGAAGACCCCCCTGCAGAATCGCGTTCCGCATGTGGGCTGCGATCTGCAGATGAATCGGGACCGCCGACGCGCGATCGATATACATGCCTGCAATCGACACACGCTTCTTTTGAGGACGGCTCTTTTCCATGCGCGAACGGTTTGGCTTTCATAGACGGCTAGCCGACAAACCACGGTTTCATAGGCTGCGGCTACATTATCTCGACACTGCTTTTGAGCTCAACGGGGCCTTTGGGGCTCCAATCATCGGCGATGGTGTCTTCCCACGTTAGCGTTCCGGGGATTCTCGCACCATACGACCGAGCAGATCGTCGACGCGAACATTCGCTGGAGGCGTCAACAAATCTCGCAGCAAACGCCAGCCTGGATTCCGAATAAATTTCCGCCTGGCGCCCCTCTCGAAACATCGGACCGCCGCTGACACCGGAGCGCGTTCAGCCGAGCGCTGCTTACGCAGGCTGTCGCTAGATATTCTTTGGTCTCCCGGTGCACACATCGTGCACAGGCCGCCTGCTAATCAATTGAAAAACTTGAACTCTCGTTCCAATCCATCATGAGGAAGCTTAAGCTAGGTCCAGCCACCTAGGTCAAATCGCGGAAGCAGGAGAAGGGGCGTCCGCTCCATGTCTGCAACGATCAAGCCCGTTTTTGGCCACGTACGTTACTGTCCTTGGACAGGATATTTCTAGATTTTCTTTGATCTCCCGGTGCACACATCGTGCACGCGCCGCCTTCTTACGCCCGGATCGACGCCGGGATGCGGCGGCTGCTTGCAGCCGCATCCGAAGCGCAACGTTGGATCGCGCTATCCGGTCGCGAACGCGACGGCGTCGTCGTCACCGATGGAAATCCCAACCTGTGCGCCGATCGGCCATCGCGTCATCGCGTCATGTCCCGCCGATCGTACCAGCAGCCGGTCGCGCACCGATTCAGCGCAGTCGATGTAGAGATCGACGTGCCCGCCCTGGTAGACCTGCGCAGCGACCGTGCCGCTGGTGGCGCAGGGCTCGTCGGCGTCGACCATTTGCAACTGCTCGGGGCGGACAAACAGATCGACCGGCGCAGATGCCGCGACGCCGCGCAACGGGCTCGCCGGCACCTTGACACGCGCGACGCCCACGGCGACGACGGCATGGGCTCCGTCGAGGCCATCAAGCGTTCCGCGCAGCACATTGGCGTCGCCGACAAAGGACGCGACGAAGCGGTCGCAGGGCCGGCGATAGATTTCTTCCGGGGTACCGAGCTGGCGAATGCACCCTTCCGACATCACCGCGAGCCGGTCGGACAGGCTCAAGGCCTCGCCCTGGTCATGGGTGACGAAGATCGTCGTGACCTTGAGCTTGCGCTGGATCTCGCGAAGCTCCACCTGCATTGATGCGCGCAAATTCTTGTCGAGCGCCGAAAACGGCTCGTCGAGCAGCAGCACCGTCGGATTGATCACCAACGCGCGCGCCAGCGCCACGCGTTGCTGCTGGCCGCCGGAGAGCTGGCGCGGCTTGCGGCCTTCGAGGCCGGTGAGCCGCACCAGCGCCAGCACCTCCTCAACGCGCCGGTCCCTCTCCTTCTTCGGAACGCGACGAACCTTCAGGCCGTAGGCGATGTTGTCGGCCAGCGACATGTGCGGGAACAGCGCATAGTTCTGAAACATCATGCCGATTTCGCGCTTATAGGTCGGCACGTCGTTGACACGTTCGCCGCCGATGCGGATGTCGCCGCCGTCCGGGCTGAAGAAACCGGCGGCTAGATTGAGCAAAGTGGTCTTGCCGCATCCGGACGGGCCGAGCAGCGTCATGAACTCGCCGCGCCGGACCAACAGCGAGACCTCGCGCAGCGCGACGGCTTCGCCGAAACGCTTCGTCACAGAGTCGAAGCGGACCGCAACGTCATCGCCGGCAGCGAACCCGCTTGTCTGCGCCGCAGCGCTGGTGTCAGCGAGTATGTTCAATATTCAGTACCTTACCGAGACCCAGGAATGCATTGGCGAAGATGATCAACGCAGCCGTGCCGACGATGTACATCACCGACAGCGCCGCCATCGACGGATCGGCATATTCCCGCACATAGTTGTACATGGCGACAGGCAGGGTCTGCGTCCGCTGCGCCGTGACGAACAGCGATGCTGTGAATTCGTTGAACGACAGGATCGCGGCGAACAGCCAACCGCTGACCAGGCCGGGCAGCAGCAGCGGCAGCGTGACCGTGAGCAGCACCCGCAGCGGTGGCGCGCCCAGGCTGGCGGCGGCGAGTTCATAGCTCTGATCCAGATTGCGCAACGACACATAAACGCTGCGGATCACGAAGGGCAGCACCAGCACGACGTGGCAGAATACCACCACCGCGTAACCGCTGGTCCAGCCGATCTGCGCGGCGAGAATAAGGAAGCCAAGCCCGACCGTGAAATGCGGAATGACGAGCGGCGACAGCAGAATGGCTTCGATCAGCTTGCTGAAGCGAAAGCGATAGCGATCGAGCGCGAAGGCAAACATCGCCCCGACCAGCAGCGCGATCGTCGAGCTCCAGGCGGTGACGATCAGGCCGTTGCGAAAGCCGTCGCGAAAATCCTGATAGGCGATGGCCTTGGCAAACCAGCGCAGCGACCATGCCTGCGGAGGAAACGACAGGATCGCTCTGTCGTTGAAAGCGGCGATGGTGACGACGGCCACCGGCAGCACCAGAAAGCCGAGGATCAGCAGCACCGCGAGTTTGCCGACGAAGCCGAGCCCGAGCTGATAGGTCGAACGCGGCATCTCAATGCGCCCGAATATTGTCGAACGGGCGCGCCGCCAGCCGCAGCATCGATAGCACCACGATGGTCAGCGCCAGTCCGGCCACGCAAAGGCTGGCTGCGAACGGGAAATTGAAGCTGGCGAAGCCGAGCTGGTACACGAGGTTCGAGATCATGTTGACCTTGCCGCCGCCGATCAGCTGCGGCGAGGCGAAGGCGCTGAAGGTCCAGGCGAAGGCGGTGGTGACGCCGGCAACGACACCCGGCATCGACAATGGCAGGGTGATGGTGAGGAACGTTCGGACGGGGCCGGCGCCTAGGCTTTCGGCGGCCTTCTGGTAATCGAGATCGATATGCGACAGGCCGGCGGCGAGCATGATCACCATCACCGGCATGGTAACATGCACCAGCGCGACCACCACGCCGAAGGTGGTGAACATGAACTGGACCGGCTGTTTGACGATGCCGAGATTCATCAGCATCGAATTGATGAAGCCGTTATTGCCCAGCACGATGATCCAGGAATAGGTGCGCACGACTTCGCCGAGGAACAGCGGCGTGACGACGATCACCAGCAGGGTCGACTTGAGGATGGCGTTCTGCGTTCGCACTAGCGCATAGGCCAGTGGATAGCCGACGATCAGCGTCGAGATCGCCGTCAGGAAGCAGATCCAGACGGTGTCGAGAAACACCCGCGCATAAAGCGGTTTCAGCAAGTCCGCAAAATTCGCCAGCGTGAAGGCGCCCGGCTCCAGAGAGCCAGCCACGTAAGCGCGAAAACTGAACTGCAGTACCGCCGCCATCGCGGCCAGCAGGCCGACCGTGCACAGCACGGCCGGCGCGGTGAACGGGCGGAGGAAGGGCTGCGGGTTCACAGGAACAAGCCGGCGCCCGCCATCAGTTCATGATGTTCTCGGCGAACCATTTGCGCCATTCCGCGGTCTTCTCGGCGCGCAGCTTGGCGTCGATGTTGATCTGCTGCTTCCATTGCGCGGCGGTGGTGAAGACGCCGGGCAGCTTCGCGATTTCCGGATCGATCCTGGCGTTGAGCACCGCGGGGCTCCCCTTCTTGATCTTGGCGATTTCCGCCTGGACCTCAGGATCGTACAGCGCGTTGATGAACTTGTAGGCCAGTTCAGATTTCTTCGAGCCCTTCATGATGGCCACGGTATCGACGCCGAGCACCGCGCCCTCCTTCGGGATCGCGAGCGTGATCGGTACGCCCTGCGAGATCATGTAATAGGCATTCATGGAGAGGACGACCTGGACCGGCGTTTCGCCTGACGCCAGCAGCTGCTGGCTGTTGGCGTCGTTGGTATAGAACGCCTTGAAGTTCGGCTTCAGCGCCTTCAGCTTGTCCTGGCCCTTTTCCCAATGCGCGGCATCGCCGCCGGACAGGATCGCCGAGATCGCGATGATGTGGCTCGGATCGAAGTCGGGCGCCGCAATCTTGCCTTTCAGCTCGGGCTTCCAGAGATCTTCCCAGCTCTCGAATTTCATGCCGCCGAGCAGGTCGGCGCGATAGCCGATGGTGTAGACATAGGCCCAGGCGCCGAGATGGAACGGGCTGATGCGGGCTTCGTCGGCGAGGTTCTTGGCGTTTGGAATTTTCGTCGTATCGAGTTCTTCGAACAGTCCGTCGGTGGCGTAGATCCAGCCGACATGCGAGGTGGTGAAGGTCAGGTCGCTCTCGGGATTGTCCTTGGCGAGCTTGGCCTTGTTGAGCCGGTCGATGGTGCCGCCGGTGATGAACTCCACCGGCACGCCGGTCTCTGCCGTGAATTTCTTGGCGACGGTTTCGGCCACGAGGTCGCGCCAGCTGCCGCCCCAGATGCTGACGACAAGCTTGTCCTGCGCATGCGCAGGCACGGCGGTGACAAGAACGAAGAGTGCGAGCAACCAGCGCTTCATGTTCAATTCCCTGTTGGCACCGCGGCGCCAGCTGACTCATAAACTTGCCGCCGGACTTGGGCCGCGGCAAAACTCGGATCGACAACAGCACTGATCTTTTCTACGTTCGCTGCTGCCAGGTTGGAGATCGTGACTTCGCGCTTTCGGGGCATTGTTGATCGGCAGCAACCTGCGGGCGGTGGAGATGGATGATTGATGGATACGTCCGGTGAACAGTCTGCCGCTTCGCATAGGCCTTCAGAAATCCTCGACACGCTGAAACGTCTCGGCTTCGGTGCTGCAATTGCCGTGCCGGACAGCTGGCTCGGCGAGATCCTGGTGCGCGTCGAAGAGGAACCGGGCATCCGTCTTGTCCGCGCGACGCATGAGGAGGAAGCGCTGGCGATCGCCTGCGGCAGCCGGCTGGGAGGCGTGCGCACGGCGATGTTCGTACAGAATGCGGGCTTGCTCAGCATGGGCGCCGGCATGGTGTCTCTCGCCCAGCGCTACCAGTTTCCGCTCTTGATGCTGGTCTCCTATCGCGGAACGGTCGACGATCCCGTCTTCTATCACGTTCCCAAGGGGCGGGTGACGGAGCCCGTCCTCAAGGGCATCGGCCTTCCTTATGCCGTCGCGGATCGAGGCCGGCCGATCGGTCCCCAGGTCGAAGGGGCCGCCACCTATGCGGAGGAAGCATCATGCCCGTTTGCGCTTCTTCTGTCGCAGGAGGACGTTCAATGGTGAGTGATGCCCGCCCGAGCAGGGCCGACTATTATCGGGCGCTCGCCAAAACGCTGCCGGCGGACGCTCTCGTTGTGACGTCGCTCGGCAACGCTTCCTACCTGTGGGCCGTCGTGCGTCACGCGCCGGAAAATTTCTATTTCGAGGATGCGATGGGCCTCGCGCTGCCATTGGCGCTCGGGCTTGCGATCGCGCAGCCAACGCGGCGGGTTGTCGTGGTCGAGGGCGATGGCGCTCTGATGATGCATATGGGGTCTCTGGTCACCGTCGGCGCGGTGGCGCCGAGCAATCTGACCGTGCTGCTGATTCAGAACGGCGTCCATGCCGCTTCGGGCGGGCAGGCATTGACGAACCCGGGGCTCGATCTCGCGCAACTTGCCCGTGCAGCCGGTATCGCCCATGCAAAGAATGTGGCGACGCCGGAGGCACTTGCCTCGGAAATGGGCACCGCCTCTGCCGGCGACGGTTCGCAATTTCTCGTTCTATCGACCAAACCCGATGTCGAGGTCGTTCGACCGCCGATTGCGCTCGATCCAGTGATGACTAAACATCGCTTCATGTCTGCGATAGGGGCGCCGCGCTACATCCCGACCATGTTCGGCGGCGGACGGCTCGAACGCGTATAACGCACTTCGTGTACGAGGCATGGTTCTCGCAGACGCAAAACAATTGCCTACATTACGCTATCTTCTGCCACGCGGCATCGCGATCCTTCGTAAAAGCGGAGGTAACACCTGTCTCGACGGGGCGGTTAACGGGTAAATGCGGCAAGACCAACTCAGCAAAGCGATACGCTTCCTCGAGCAACGGCATACCTGAGACAATTAATACCTCATGCCCTGCATCCGGACGGCCAGGGAAAGCGGGTGCGCGATTTGCGAAGTCATCGTTCTGCTTTCGTCGTGAGCGTTTGACGAGGCGCCACAGCCTCGAGCCAGCCGGCGATGCGCAGCAGCCCGGCATCACGACCGTGACGACCGATCAACTGGACGCCGATCGGGAGTCCGTGGCGTCCCGTCAGGAGCGGCAGGGAGACAGTCGGCAAGCCGCACAGGCTCCAGGGCATCGACATGACGCCGGAGCCCGGCCCATCTTCCAGCCGTGGCGCCTCGCCCGGCGTCGACAACGTGATGATTGCGTCAATCTCATCAAATAGCTGATCGGCTCGCTCGACAAGCCGGTCGGCCAGCGCGTCGAGGGCAAGGTAGCGTTCGGCGCTGATCGAACGTCCCGCCTCGATTCCCTCTCGCAGCGGAAGGCAATAGCGACGCATGGTTTCATCAGGCGCAGAGCCGAAGCGGTAAGCGAGATGGGCGTTGAGCAGGCCGATCGTGGCATCGAGCGCGTCACTAAATTCGGCGGGAAGATCGATCGGCTCGATCGTCGTCGGCAAAGCCTCGAACAACGCTTCGATTGCAGCGCGGGCATCGTCATCAGCCGCCGGCCAGGCGGGTCCCTTCACGAAACCGAGCCGGGGCGCTCGCACGGCAGGGAGAATGCAAGCCAGAGCGGGATCAAAAGCGCCGGCGAACAGACACAGATCCATAATGGAACGTGCCAGCAACCCCACATGCGCCAGGCGTGGCACCAGGACGTTGGTACCCTCCATTGACGTGAAGCCGAGTGAGGGTTTGAAGGCGAATGCGCCACAGAACGAAGCGGGAAGCGTCGTAGACGCCGTGTGTTGGGTACCGAGCCCAAGCGGGACCATATGGTCGACGACCGCGGCGGCGGATCCTGACGAGGAAACGCCGGGCGAACGCGACAGGTCGAGTGGATTGCGGGTTGGGCTCGGATGGTACATCCCGAACTCGGATGTGGCGGTCTTGCCGATTATGATCGCGCCGGCCTGGCGCAGTATCGAGACGGCGTCAGCATCCTTTGATGGCCGACGGCCGCGAAGTGTTTCGCTGCCGTATTCGGAAGGCATGTCGGCGGTGTCAAAGACATCCTTCACGCCGACGGGAAGACCATGCAGTGGACCAAGCGGCAAACCCGATGCGCGCCAGGCATCTGCCAGCTTCGCGTATTCACGCGCCCGCTCCGCATCGAGAAAAGCCCATGCCTTCACCTGAGGCTCGCGCGCCGCGATCCGATCAAGGCACGCATTGATCAGATCGGAGGAGCTTATCTGGCCCTGCCTGAGACCGGCGGCCAGAGCGCTGGCGGACATCTGCTCCGGTGCTTCATCAGAGGTGGAGCACAAGGGGTATGGAACGGTTGTCCGGCCAGTGACCGAAAAGTCGTTCAGCGCGGAGCAAGTCGTCATCGGACGGGCGCCGCTGTGTTGCAGCCTGAATCGACCGCTGACCGGAAGGCGGTCGCGGCAGGAACCGTTGCGATCCGTTCGTAATAGTCCCATGACCGCCGGCTCTCGGCGGGCGATTTTACGCGATAGACGCCGAGGTCATAGGCAAGACGGCCGTTCTGCTGAAGAACTGCTTGCCGTCCGAATTTGTCGACCGGAAGTCTGCGCATCTCGGCGTTGACGATCGCGGCATCGTCACTCTTCGCGCTTCTTGCAGCCTTGAGGAAATGCAGGACGCCCGCATAAACGCCGGCTTGTTCCCGCGTCGGCATTCGTCTGTGCCCCTTGAAGAACCGTGCCGCGAAATCGCGGGTTCCCTCACTGTCGTCCCAATAAAAACCTGACGTAATGATCAGGCCTTGCGCCGCTTCCAGTCCGAGGCTGTTGACGTCGGTGACAAAGGCATGAAGCGCCGCAATCTTCTGCGTGCGCATGATTTCGAATTGACCTGCCTGCTTGATCGCGTTGACCGTATCGGCGCCGGCGCTTGCAAGCGCCACCACCTGCGCTTTTGAGTCCTGAGCTCGCAACAACAGGGAGGCGAAATCAGCTGTATTGAGCGGATGACGCGCGCTGCCCAGCACCTTGCCGCCGCGTTCTTCGACGACGACGGTCGCGTCTTTCTCGAGGTCATGCCCGAATGCGTAGTCGGCTGTAAGGAAGAACCAGGACTTCTGACCCTGCCCTGCCAACGCAGCCGCCGTGCCGCGAGCAAGCGAGTAGGTATCGTCGGTCCAGTGAGTGACATAAGGAGAGCAGCGAGCTCCTGTGATGTCGACGCTGGCAGCGCCCGACACCATGAGCGATCGCTTTTTCTCGGTTGCCAACGTCATCAAGCCGAATACGGCGCCGGAATGAGGCAGGTCGACGATGACGTCGACGCTTTGCCGGTCAAACCACTCACGCGCGATCGCTGAGGCGACGTCCGGCTTGTTTTGATGATCCGCCGAAATAATCTCGACCGGAACGCCGTCGAGCGCGCCGCCAAAATCCGCAACAGCCATACGGGCGGCCAGAATCGAACCTGGCCCGCCTACGTCCGCAACCACCCCACTTTGGTCGCCCATCACCCCAATGACGATTTTATTATCAGAGAACTGGGCCGATGCAGACGAGGTCGCAAGGCACGTAAGTATCAGTGAAATAAGGATTTTCCGGCGCATTTCGATAATCCCCCGTTTCGTTGGGGAGGTCATAGCAAAGCGACGCGACACATACGTGACATCAATGACCCATATGTACCCTTTGCCGCTTTCAGGCGACCAACGTTGGCTGCGGTGGATAGTGGGATCGAGGAACAGGTGAACGGCGCAAAACCGATCGACATCGAAAGCGGGGACGGACAGGTCGACGCTGCCTTGATGGCTCGAATTTGCTGGCATTATTTCAAGGAAGGCCAGACCCAGGATGTCATTGCGCAGCGGCTGAAGATCACACGAAAGCGCGTCAATCGAATCCTGGGAGAGGCGCGCGAAAGCGGCTTTGTGCAGATAACGATCGCGGGCATTACGGGACCCTGCTGCGAACTCGAGGTCCGCTTGGTCGCTAGGTTTGGCCTTCGCAACGCAGTGGTCGTGCCAGCGCCAATTGGCGACACTGACGTACGCAACCTGATCGGCGCCGCGGCGGGCCACTACATCTCGGAGAATTTGCCTGCTGCAGGCATGCTCGGCATCACCTGGGGCGGAACAATCAATGCGGCTGCTCAAAATCTCACGCGCCGTTCCGGCGATGGGAGCGGCGTTGTTCTGTTGTGTGGCGGGCTCGCGGAAAGCACCGCCATCAACCCTTACGACAATGCTGCGATGATGGCTCGCGCCTTGGGCGCACGATGCTACTACGTGACCGCGCCGATGTTTGCGCCCACAGAGGATCTCCGCGATGCGCTTGTTTCGAGCGAGCCTATCCTTTCAGTATTGGCTATGGTCGCGGGGCTGGATATCGCGCTTCTAAGCGCGATAGATTTGTCCGAGCAGTCGAAAGCTCTCGAATACGGCGTCATCTCCCGTGAAACTTGGCAGTCGCTGCGTGATGCCGGAGCCGTCGGCGACATTTGTGGTCACTATCTGGACATTGATGGGCAGCCCGTAGCACATCCGCTGACAAAGCGCGTGATTCACCCAACGATGAGCAGTTTGCGACAGGTGCGCGAACGCGTCCTTGCTGCCGGTGGCCTTCAGAAAATACCGATTATTCGGGCTGCGATACGCGCACGGCTTGCCGATGTCCTCATCACTGACGAACAAGCCGCGGTTGCCCTGTTGGAATGAGGATCCGCGGTTGGTCGTTAGCGGACTTGACCGCAGTCAAAACCATACTTCAGGGAATAGAACAGTTCAATTGCAGCCGTCCGGCGCGTATTCAACGTAGCGTTCGGTGAGACCAGTCTGGTGGCCGAGTTGCCCCTGCACTTCCCATTTGGGAACACCCTGCGACCGCATGAAACCGGAGAGCGTCCCGCCATGAGTAGAAGGTTACGGTATCATCGAGGCCCGCCCGCTCCCTCCCCTTGCGCCAGGCTGTCTTAACCGACTTCACAACCCAACAACTCCATCGGTCATCCATCGGCACGGCAATAAGCTAACAGATCATGCAGCACGTATCTTTCCAAGAAACTCGTCAACCTGACCGCGCAATCGTTGCGCCTGAGAACCTAGCACTCCGGCGGCAGATTTCACGTTCAGCGCCGCGGCGCCGGCAGCATCGGCACCGACGCTGACGCCCTCTATATTATCGGAAACGGCCTTCGTGCCCTGGGCCGCCTGCTGAGTGCTGCGCGTAATTTCCAGTGTCGCGGCACCCTGCTGTTCGACGGCGGCGGCAATCGCGGAGGCAACTTCGTTCACTTCGCTGATAATTCCGCCGATTCCCTTGATTGCCTCGATGGCTTCCATAGCAACCTTCTGAACAGCCGCGATTTGTTCGGATATCTCTTCGGTCGCGTTTGCGGTCTGGCTGGCCAGCGATTTGACCTCGGACGCCACCACTGCAAATCCTTTACCGGCTTCGCCTGCTCGCGCTGCCTCGATGGTTGCATTCAATGCCAGAAGGTTTGTCTGCGAAGCAATGTCATTAATCAGGCCGACCACTTCGCCGATACGGCTTGCCGTTTTCGAAAGTCCCTGAACCGTATCGTCGGTCTGCCGGGCCTTATCGACGGCGCGACCAGCAATATTCGCGGCATGCGTCACCTGCCGGCTGATATCGTTGATCGATGCGCTCAACTCCTCTGAGGCGGAGGCAACGCTCCGCACGTTCGTCGAGGCTTCTCCCGCAGCTTTCGCCGCCATATGAACTCGCGTATTGGTCTGAGTGGATACCTGCGCCATGTCATCCGAGGCCGTCCGCATTTGATCGGATGCGGTGTCCAAAGCATTAAGCGCGTGGCGTATTTGGTCTTCGAAAAGAGCGATATGGGCTTCGATGGCTTGCTGTCTTGCAGCGGTGCCGAGATTCCGGTCCCGCTCCTGCAACTCGATGCGCGCTTTCTCGATCGCATGCTGCTTGAACACTCCGAGGGCGCCGGCGAGGGTTCCGATTTCGTCAAGGCGTTCAGCGTATCCCGCTTCAACTGAAAGATCGCCCCCCGCCACTTTCAGCATCGCGTCGCGAATGGCGTGCAGTGGATCGATAACGCGACGACTGACCGTCATCATGCCGCCCAAGGCGAGAGCGAGAGCGCCCGCCAAGAGAGATAGTTGCAGGATAAGCGACTCCCGCGCCGCCGACCACTGCGCTGAAGCCCAGATCTTCGCCTCCTCAAGCGCGTGTTCGGCGACGGTTACCGCGCTTCCCATGCGCCCGACCGTGATCGGGCTCCATTGACTTGCAGTAATCTCAGGCTTTTCACCGGACACGAGCGCATTCGCGATCCGGTCGCGCAGCGCCAGATATTGTGGGTCGAAATTGGCGGTCTTCGCCATGGCCAGCGCGTCGACCAGACTGGATGGCAGCTTGCTGCCCGCCGCCGCCAACTCCAGCGCCGCCCAGGCGGTTTCAATGCCTCCAACGAATTTGGTGTAGTTCTGCCGCGCCTCGGGCGTCATGCGCCCGACGGTGAGGCCGCTCGCCAGCAGCAAGGACGCTTCGCCGGAAATGCTGCGCAGCAGCCAGGCGTCCTGTTTGATCGCCAGCAATTGGTCGATGACGGGATCATTGTGGCTCACGGCGGTGGCGAGCCGCGCCGACACCGTTTCCAGCGTCTGCAGCAGCGCCTCCGCGGTCTCCATGTATTCCTTGAGAAGGGCCGGACGACGGGAGGCCTTTGGTTGGCTCATCGCCTCCCAGGACTCGACGTGCAGAGCTGTCAGCGTCTGCATCAGTCGGGACAACGCGGGAACCAGCGTCTCCTTGTCGACGAACTGAATTGCGGGAAGCAGGTCTGCCGCGGCCCGCATCGCTGGCATCTCCTCACCGCGAATGGTGCGAAGATAGTTGATCATGTCGGGCTGGATGACCTGATCACTGGTCAGGAGGCGGTTTGTGCTTGGCCGATCGTTGCGCAAATTATGCATCGCCTTGAAGGCGCTCGCCGAGGCATCTGCGATAACCGTTATCCGGCCGGCCGCCTGCAACCGCTCCCAAGAGGTCCAGGCGCTTACCGAGAGAACTGCCACGACGCAGGCGGCCATCACACCGATGACTGACTTGAGAAGTGCAGATACGGTCAATCGATTCAGCATTCGATTCCCCAACGTGATGGCTCGATAAAAGCGGGGAATCGTAAATTATTAGGTAACTGGATACTTATTTCTTCTGAGGAAAACTGTCCTCGCCCGACATCGGACCCGACCTTTATGCGGTTTGAATAACAGTAATCGTCTAAGAGGCCCTGTACCTGACGCCCAGCAGCGCGACCAAAATGCCTGCCACCAACATGGGCACGGCTGCTGCGTAGAACAAACTGGCCGCGCTCAATTCGTAAGCCAGCAACAGTCCTATCAGCAGCGGGCCGCCGATGCCGCCCAGCCTGCCGATGCCCAGCGCCCAGCCGACTCCCGTTGAGCGGATCGGCGCCGGATAAAAAATGGCCGCCAGGGCGATCACGCTCTTCTGGCCGCCGCTGATACAGAATCCCGCGCAAAATGCCGCAATCATCAGAACCCATGGAGCAGCAGAAATGGCCGGGCCCATGAGTGCAACGAATGCCACGCCGGCGAAATACACAACGGCAAGGGAGCGGTAGGCGCCAAGCTTGTCCATTGCCGGTCCTATCGCAAAAGCCGCAACAATTCCGCCGATCGTCGTCATCGAGGTTGCGAGTGCGACCGCATTCGGTGAAAAGCCATGCCCCGCCAAAATGGTCGGTAACCAGCTTTGAAGAGCGTAGAATTCGGCGAGGTTCAGACCGAACACCAGCCAGAGTACGAGCGTCCCGAGCGTCCTACCTGACTGAAACAGACTGCCAACCGCGCTTCTCTTTGCTTCCACTTCGGTCACGAATTGCTGCGGGCCTTCGTTTGGCAGCGATCGATCCAGCCTCCGAATAATCCGCCAGATGCCTTGCGGTTTCGCTTGGGTGCGGACCAGAAAATCGAGAGACTCCGGCAGGAAGATATAAATAAACACCGCAAGCGTGAGCGGTGTGATCGCTCCTATCCAAAGCATCGAATGCCAGCCATAAAGTGGAATCATTGATGCAGCTAGTCCGCCCGCGGCTACAAATCCCAGTGAGAAGCCGCAATAGATAGCAAGTACGAACGTCGCCCTCAGACGTTTGGGCATGTATTCGGTGGTCAAAGCGACCGTACTCGGGATCGCCGCCCCCAAAGCGATGCCCGTGAGAAATCGCAGAACCATCAATTCCCTGACATTGGTCGCGACGAGCGTCACCAAAGTCAGTAGTCCGAAGGTCACCGTGCTGAAGAGGATGAGCCGCCGATGCCCAAATCTGTCGGACAGAGGCGACAGCACCAAATAGCCGAACATCAGACCTGTGAGCGCAGAGGAAAAGATCGGTCCCAGCACTTCCCGGGAAAGTCCCCACTCCTTTGAGATCATGGGCGCCATGTAACTGATGGCTTGGGTATCCAACCCGTCCAGGAACATCACCAGCCCGCAAAGGACGACGATACCGTACTGGACCGCCCCGATAGGACGGGAATTGATGAATGCAGGAACGTCGAACGCGTCCTCGGTCTTGCTCACGGTTTTTCCTCGAATGTTGCTGGTGTTTCGTCAGACGAGCGGTTCAACCAGGGACCGCCAGATCGTTTCCGGACGGCACAAACGGATCTGCGAAGAAGTCGCCATCGGAGAGACCGGCAGTCGTCTCGAAATCGCGTCGCGCTTGGCGGATCATGAGCGGATTGCCACAGGCGTAGACCTCCCACCCCGACAAATCGGCCAAATCCCTCAGCACAGCGTGATGAACCAGGCCCGCGACTCCGGTCCAATCCGGGTCGGGCTCCGACAACACCGGGACAAACTTGAACCACCCCATGCGAGCAGCCCACTTCTGCGGCAGATCGACCAGGTACAAATCCCGCCGGCGGCGGCCGCCCCAATACAGGTGCACAGGACGTTTGTTTCCACGCTTGATCAAATCTTCGACGATTGACTTCAACGGCGCGAAACCGGTCCCGGTCGCCAGGCCAACAATCGGCTTCTCCGAGTCCGGGCGCAGATGGAAATCTCCGAACGGCAATTCGACTTCGAGTGTGTCGCCTTGCTTGAGCTCGGCAAGCACGCCTTGCGAGAAACGTCCCCCCGGCACGTGCCGGATATGCAACTGCGCGCCGTCGCTCTCGTGCGGCGGGTTCGCCATCGAAAAATTGCGGGTGTCGCCGTCCGGCATTTTGATGCGAAGATATTGGCCGGCCGCGAACTTCACACGAACGCTCGCCGGAAACCGCAACTGCAAGATGGCCACATCTTCGACCGGCCGGTTGATGCGATAGACCTTGGCCGTCACAGTCTTGCGCGCGTCGGGATCGCGGCGCTCAATTCTCTTCGGATGAATGAGGATATCGGACCGAGGCTTGGCTTGGCAGAGCAGGAGATTGCCCCTGGGACCACCGAAATCCTGCGAACCCACAGCGACTTCCCCACGGCGAAGGTCTCCCTCGCACGTCGAGCAGACGCCTTTCCTGCATGAATAGGGTAGCGAGTAGCCGGCGCGCTCGGCCGCATCAAGAACCGTTTCGCCGGGCTCGCAGGGGAATTCGATATCGCTCGCCTCGACAGCAATCTTGAACGTCATGATGTCGCTGCATCGTCGAGGCGAGACGCTCCGCAAACCAGCTGGATGGATCGTAACACCGCCTCAGGCTCGGCGACGCCGCGGCCTGCGATGTCGAATGCACTGCCGTGACCGACACTTGAAAACAGTAGACCGGCCCCGATGGAGAGAGCTGCCGAATTGCGACCGGCCAAGAGCTTTACCGGAATGTGTCCCTGATCGTGATACATCGCGACAAAGGCGTCGAAACCCTGCTTTCCGAGCATGAGATCGGCGCCGAGCGGTCCCTCGACCGCGAGACCCGATTCCCGCAAACGCCTGGCCGCCGGAACGGTGATCTTCTCATCATCGTCCCCGAACAGCCCCCCTTCCCCAGCGTGAGGATTGATGCCGAATAGTCCGATGCGCGGCCGCTTGACATGCAGCCTCTGCAGAGCGGCTTCTGCGGTCCGCGTTGCGCGCTCCACCAAGTCCGGCGTGATCCTGGCCAGCGCCGTATGTAACCGCTCATGCAGCGTGACATGAACGATCCGGAGGCCGCCGCCTACCAGCATCAGGAATACTTCATCCTCCGGGACCTTCATCAACCGTGCGAGAAGACCTGGATAGCCGGAGAACGGAATGCCTGCCGCATTGACGTTGGTCTCGGAATGCGGACAAGCCACGATCGCGGTAGCGTGACCCTCCGCCACAAATCGCATCGCCGCCGCAACATACTCGACGGTCGCACGCCCACCCGCAGCCAAAGACGTTCCGGGGCGGAAGTCCTCCCGGGGCAAGGCATCGACGGCCAGGAACCGCAAGGCACCGGAGCGCGCATCTGGTCCATCGAACTTCCGAATGGATAGATCCTTCGCGCAGGACTCCGCGTAGTACCGGACGACAAATTCGTCGCCAATCAGAACGACCGCCGCCCCACCCTCACGCGCAAGTTTAGCGGCCGCCTTTACCGCGATCTCCGGCCCGATGCCATTCGGATCGCCGATGGTCAACGCAATCGCGGGCGGGGTCACAATGGTAGCGCCAGCAGCGTATCGATGCGCGAGCTGTCGCAGACCACCGTCCGCTCGTTCAGCTTCACCTGACCGTCCTCGATTTTGTAGAGGTCGAGGTATCGTCCGGTCGCAAAGATGTCCGTATCGCCGTCCTGCAGAATTCGAGCGACCAGAAACGGCGTTTCACTGCGCACCTCGCCATCCTGTTCGGAAAGTATCGAGGGCTGTCCCAGGATATGACGATAGGACTGGCGCTCGTAAATATTTGCTTCGCGCAGCGCCGAAACCCGGTCGGCAAGCATGCCGCGAGAATTTGCAAAAATAAGTCCTGCCTCTAGGCCTTCGCGGTGGTTGGCCGCTGTCGTGACCTTGTAGATACATTGTCCATGGAAATGATCGGGCCACTCTTCGAGCCGGTCATCGTCGATACATCGCGCGTATTCGGCCTGAGCGCGGGCGATCATTTGATACACATTATCGATCATGTCTTCCGCCCGCCTTCACACGCCCATATTGCTGCGATACGCCTTCCAGAATCCACGAACGGAAGCTTCCGTGACGCGGCTCTCGCTGTTCCGGGCCTCACCGCCGCCCATTTCAAGAACCGCCTCCTGATCCGATGCGCCAGCGATACCGCGTTGAACGAAGCCACCGACGCAGCCATCCTCCATGGATATATAGCCCGCGGGTCCGACGAGATTGCCCTGCTTGATGCGGGTCAATCGCTGTTCGGGGGTGTCGTCGGCGAAGCCGATATAGGTCCAGTTGAGATCAGTCTTGTCGATGGCGCGTGGCACGATCTGCCGGACCGCGATGGCGTTTTGAATCTGCTGCAAAACGAAGGTGGGAAACACCGACAATATCTGCAGCGTGACACCATCGTGATATTCGTCGAACCCTTGCAACAGCGAAGGGTCCGCGAGCTTGTATTGGCTTTCTGAGCGCAGTTGCTGCTTGGAGTATTCCGCATCCTTTTGAGCTTCGCGATCGATCGCGGAATAACTGACGTGATGGCCGCCGCTCGCGTCCACGATAATGGCGCCCTTCTGCGAAAGCTTGTTTAGCTCGAACGTCGTGAAGAACAAGTGCAGAATACTGGCATGGTAGGAGTCCTTGACGTTCTCCATGTAAAGCTTCCAGTTGTTAGGCAGCACCTGCGTGATGCGGCCGAGGACAACCGGGGTTCGACCTCCCAGGACCCGTTCGATACGGGATGAAATCTCCTCGCCGAGATATTCTTCGACCGGGGGGACGTCCTCCGAGAAAGATCCGAAGATAAGACCGTGCAACGTGGCGATCCTCAGCTTGCGCGGGCCATGATCTTCCATCCGGAAACTATCGGGCATACCGCCCTTTCCTTTCACGCCGTCCTTGAACGCCACGCCCGTCAGGTTGCCCTGCCGGTCGTAGGTCCAGGCGTGATAGACGCAGCTGAAGTCCTTTTTGCCCTTGCCGTGGTTATCCAGACAGATCAATGCACCGCGATGCGCGCAGCGGTTTTCGAAAGCGTAAATTTCGCCATCGGCGTCGCGGGTGACGATAACCGGAGTGTCGCCAACCTTCGTGACGCGGAAATCGCCGGGCTCCGGCACCTCTACTTCAAGCGCAAGATAGTGCCAGCTCGGTCCCTGGAAGATGAGCTTTTGCTCAGACTTGTAGGCCTCTTCGGTCTGGAACACCCAGTAAGGCACCCGTGTCAGACCCTCTTGCAGCCAGGCCTGCCCGCCGGTTTCGTTCGACATCTCTTGACGTTGCGCCATGAACAAACGCCTCCCCTGGTCGGATTGGTTGACTTTCGAACGCTGAGAGTGTTCGATTATCGAACATATAGCTTTTATGCGAACAGATTTGACTGTTTCCAAATTGCTGTCAAGGGTGAGCTGATGCCGCAAAAGACCGAAGGTGCCGTGCGCAAGGCTGAAGGAATGGGCGGCCTCGCCAAGGGGCTAGCGATCGTCGAGGCGTTTTCCGCCCATAGCGTCATGAGTGTCGCCGATGCAGCGCGAGCGGCGGGCGCGACGCGCGCGTCCGCCCGCCGGTGTCTCCTCACGCTTGCCGAACTTGGCTATGTCGAACATTCCGGACGCGAGTTTCGTCCTTTGACACGTCTTCGCAGGCTGGGAGGAGTTGCTTCGAGACGCGATCTTCTCGCGCAGCTGGCGCAGCCATTGCTCTCGCGCGCGCGAGACGATTTGGCGGAGTCGGTTTCACTCGCGGTGCTCGATAATGACGGAGCGCTGTTCATCGCGCGCGCAGAAGCGGAACATATTGTCGCGACCGGGGTCCGCGTCGGGACGCGTCTTCCCACTTATTGTTCGGCTACCGGCCGCGTGCTGCTGAGTCAATTTTCGGACAAGGAGGTTTTCAAGCGCATTGGCCGAAAACCACTGGCGCGACGAACTTCTCATACGCTGACGACAACTTCCGAGTTGTTGGCCGAGATTCGATCCGTTCGCGAAAAAGGTTACGCCATCAGCGATGAGGAGCTTGAACTCGGCCTCCGCGCGCTTGCTGTACCGGTAATTGGTCCAAACGACGAGATTATTGCCGCAGTCAGTGTAAGTGCAGCATCTGCCCGCGTTCGGAGCGCCGACCTGCG
>Ga0137397_10000597_pt1 | contig 24876 bp, 26 predicted proteins | sample czorhiz116metaG_FD_106658 | JGI IMG/M metagenome (GOLD analysis project Ga0137397, IMG submission 106658) | Vadose zone soil microbial communities from Angelo Coast Range Reserve, California, USA - czorhiz1.16 metaG | ecosystem: Environmental > Terrestrial > Soil > Vadose zone | place: USA... | reverse complement strand
TCAGCGGCCGGGAAGCCTTTCCGCGATGCGGCGCCTTTCGGGGCCGCGCTCTCGCAGGCGGCGCCGGAGCGCGTGCTATGGGGAACCGATTTTCCCCATCCGAACGTGAAGATCATGCCGAACGACGGAGAACTGGTCGATTTGTTCGCGGAGACCATCCCGGACGAGGGGTTGAGGAAAAAGATCCTGGTCGACAACCCGACGCGACTTTACTGGGCCTAGACTCCGACGATCCAAAAAATAACCGGGGAAATGGGAGGATTTCCCCGGTATGCCGCCGTTTGCTGGCCCGGCGAGGAATCGGCGCGATACCTAGTCTCCGTCCTCGATTTCGACCTGCTTAACCGTGGCGAGCCCGGAATTGAAGGTCACTTTTACGAGCGTTCCAGCCTCGGGCACGCCGGCGGCGTTGACTCCAGCTGGCGTGATGGTATTAAAGAAGTCGGTTTGCGAAAGCGGGCCATTGAGGCCTTGGTAGGGCGGGGTGTCGCTCGGGCTGCTCACGTCGACCGCGAAGCCGAACAGGGTGATGGTCGTCGGCGGGGCTTTGGCCTCGACCGGCACCTGGATGAGGTGGCTGTTTCCGTTGCTGCAGGACATGTCGATTTCTCCCGCAGTCACGACAACGGGGCTAGCTGGCACCTTGCGCTGACCGCGGACCTGGACGCACGCTAGTCCGTCTACGGGGAGCACACCGATGGTTTGTGCGTCAAGCTGGATCGTGATCGTATAGGTGTTGTTGGCAATCTGCAGATCGAAGGTGTTTGTCGTTGTATTGCGGTTTGCCGTAGCACCCTGCAGGCGGATCACCGAGCGCTTGAACTCGATTTTGGTCGCGACGAGTGTCGTCCCGTTGAACGTGCCTTCGGCTTCGACATCCACGTCGTTCGCCAAGTCAGTCGCGAGGCCGCCTTCGAAGGTGGTGTTGATCGAGATGGTTACCGAGATGCCAGCAACGAAGAAGGTGGTGGCATTGGTCGCGAACCCGGAAACCAGGCCTTCCACCTCATAGCGCTCGCCCGAACTGGGTTGGAATGCCGCATCTCCGGCATTTTCGACCTCCACCACCGTCGCCTGAAACGCTCCCATGCTGACGCAGGAGGGTCGGGCGCTGCAGTGCACCTCCACTATGCTGCCGTTCGTAAAGGTTGCGCCGGTCGGGAGGATCGCTGCACCGTTGACCACGTTGATGGCCTGGGACCCGAGATTAAACGTGGTCGGCTGCGGGCCGGCGCTCGCGTTGCTGACCACGCCGCGGATCTCGTCCACCGTGTTGTCAGCCATCTGCGCTTGGTTCGCTTCGATCCGCGTCGCCCAAATGCGTCCGGTCGAGTCCGGAAGACCGTGCACCTCGATCAATGTCGATGTAGTGATGTCGCCGAACCCTCCCGGTAGATTCGAAAGGACGGTTTGGTCGTTAACGAAGACGGTCTGGTTGAGCACCATCAGGCTCGGTGGATTTGCGCTGGGAGCAACGGAGGTCGGAGTTCCTCGCACCTCGACAAGCGCCCTAACTTGCTGCGCAGTGCCGGTGATGCCGTCCGCGTTGATCATGCCACGGACTTTCACAACCATACCGTCGCGAGTGTCGATCTGCGTCGTCTTCGGGGTGTCGTCGACTACAACGTTCGCATTGGTGTCGTCGAAGTGAACGCCATTCAAGATGACGCTGCCTTTCGTCATGACGCCGATGGAAACGGCGTTCGTGCCGCCGGTCACTCCGGTGCCGCCTGTGCCGCCACCGCAGGTCGCGATCGACGCGGCCAAGGCTGCGAGGAATGCGATTCGTAGGGTTCTCATGATTGCCGGTCCTTTGGCGTCCGCGACGCCGAATTTGAGTCCGAATTGTGAATTTCGTCCCTGCCGCTCTTGCGCCGATCGTATGCGGAATCGGTGACTTGCTTTTGATCCCGGTCAAAGGCGGGCGCATCGCCCCTGTCGCGAGTCATCCATTGGTCCAATCGGGCGAGCAGCGCCTGCGCTTGGGTCTTGCCGAGGCGGTCGAGCAGCGCGCCGAGCAGGACGTTTTCTTCGTACCGATTACTCACGGCGCGGTTCCTTCGACTTCTGCGACGCCACGTCTTCTTCGAAGTAATAAATGCCGATGCCGGTGCGGATCTGCCCGGTGCCGCCCGCTCCGGACGACGTGTCGCGATCGTGCTGCGACAGCCACTTGTCGAGCTTCTCGAGGAGTGTCTGCGCCTGGGCCCCGCTCAATTTGCGAAACTCCTGCAGCGCTTCGACGGGGACGTTGTCGTACATCACTTTTCTCTGGAAGAACGGGTCGGCGGCGCCGTGCTGAAGATTGTGGTCTATCGTGGAGACGAGGTCCGACACGTCGGTTCCCAGGATGTTGAGCTTGTCCGCATTGCCGCTTTCTGGGACGTAGGCGCGGGTCTTCAGGCGGACGCTGGTTTCGCCCACCTTCTCGACGACGCCCACGCGCAGGAGCTCGTCCAGGATCGCGCGCGAAGGAATGTCCCCGCTGAAGCGGCGCGCCAGCGTCGCGAAGCTCTCGTGTCCGTCCTCTTCCTGCAGAGTGAGGACCTTCGGATTACCCTCGGGGTCCGAGAAATCCGCGTCGCGCACCCAGCCTGCCACGACTCTGGCGGCCCGGTTGTAGCGCTCACCGGCCTCCGCGTCATCGACGGCTGGCGCGTCGAGCAGGCGCTGCACTTCTTTGCGGGTCAGGCCGGAAAGCAAGGCGACGCGCGAAACCGACGTTTTCTTCCCCGGTATGCCGAATTCGTCCGCAGCGACCTGAACATAGGTATGCTTGGCAATGTCGACGAAGGCCTTGAAAGACATGTGATTGCGAAGCAGAATCCGGAACAGCGGGCGCAGCACCCGCTCAACGGCAACTGTGAGTGCGTGACCGGCACGGGGTCTGGAGGGCGACTTCCGTTGCATTATTTGGGAAATATATCCCAAAAGCTAAGCCCCTGTCAAACGTCCCGTACGAGATTGCTCCAACCCGGGGACAAGGGAACCTAGATGGACCTGAACCTGAAAATCGGAATCGTCGGATATGGGGAGGTTGGAAAAATCCTCTCCCGTGCTCTGCGCGAAAAAGGACTTTGGGTTGGAGCGTGGGACCTTGTTTTTCCCGACTCGAACCGCGGGCCGGAGATGAAAGCGCGGGCGCGCGATGATCGTGTCGAGCCCTGTGAGTCGCTCGCGGCACTGCTCGCCCGCGCTGACATCGTGATCTCGGCGGTAACGGCGGCGAATGCTCTGGACGTGGCGAGCGAAGCGGCGCCTTTCATGCGCTCTGCCGCTTTTTTTCTCGATCTCAATTCCGCCTCGCCCACGACCAAGGCGAAAGCGGCGAAACTCATCGACGGCGCGGGCGGGTACTACGTCGAGGCGGGTGTGATGGCCTCCGTTCCCTCGCATGGAGTCGCCGTGCCGATGCTGCTCGGAGGCACGCGTGCCGCGCAGCTCGCCGATAAGCTAACGCCGCTGGGCTTCGACATGACGGTGATCGACGAGAGAATCGGCGTGGCCTCCGCGATCAAGATGTGCCGTAGCATTTTCATCAAGGGACTGGAAGCGATCGTCGTCGAAAGTTTCACCACGGCGCGACGCTACGGAGTCGAGGAGCAGGTGCTTGCGTCGCTTGCCCAGACCTACCCGGAGTTCGACTGGGAAAAGCAGGGTTCGTATCTGTTCAGCCGCGTGGCCGATCACGGCGCGCGTCGCTCCGAGGAGATGCGCGAGGCCGCGACGACGGCACGCGAAGCCGGTTTTGATCCCTGGATGTCGGCGGCAACGGCGGAGAAGCAGGCTTGGGTGGCGGCGCTCGCGCGCGCCGGATGGTTCCGCGGGTTGCCCGCGCGTCCCGCGTGGCGCGATTATGCCGACAAGATCATCGCCTCTGCGGGGGACCGCAGCACCGTTGCCCCGAAGCGCTCCCTCGCCTCCTGACGCGGTAGCGGCAGGCCCAATAACTACTGGCCCGCCGTAATCAACCTGAGGGACAGGGCCTTGGTCAAAGCGTGTCGCGAGTTGGCGGCGTCCAGCTTGCGCCGCACGTTGGCAAGATGGAATGCGACTGTACGCTCCGATATCTGCAAGGCCTGGGCGATTCCACAAGTCGTCTTGCCGCGGGCCGACTCGATCAGGCACTGACTCTCCCGCTCGCTCAAGGGGCCGCTTTCCAGCCGACGCTGCTGTGGCAACGCGCGCTCGGTGCCCCGGCACACGATGCGCGATGCAGCATAGTGAATTGCGCATGCAATCAGCTGGCAATCCGGCAATGCCGCGGCGATGTGATGCTCAGACGAAGGGCCGTCGTGGGGGAGAGCGAAGCTGGTCAGGCTCCACTGACCGCGCGGTCCACGAACGGAACAGGAAACCCCGGTCGCTAACCCGCATTGCCGTGCTTTGGCAAACGACCGGTTGCCGTCCGGTGCGACCTCGAACCACGGCAGCGGCGTCACTTCCTCCAAGGCCAGGCGGCGCAGCGACCCAGGCAGAAGATCTCTGCTGCGAGCGACGCAGTGGCGGCGCCAATCGGCGGGGAAATTGTCGAACCTGAATTCGCGGGCCGCTCCTCGCCGGGAGAACGACCCGCAGAACATCAAATAGGCGAAATGGAAACGCTTCGCGGCACGGAGCGCGGCTTCCTCGAGGTCCTTCTCGGAACTGCTTCCAAGTATCTGCTTGAGGCGCAGGGTGCTACTACGGCCCATCGACTCTCCCTACGACCGGGTGTTACTTTTATTCGCGTTCTAGCGCTACTTTACCTCCTAGAGATGCGATCACGCCACCCCTGGCCGGTGGATGATTTGCTACCTTGACTTTGTCGATTGTGCGGCGCAATATAAATCGCATTTCGAAAGGTTTTTCAGGACCTTGAGACAAAATTCATGTCGCTAGAGCCCGTTTCTACAGTCGCGCAGTTCTCCAAGGCCGGGCAAGCCTTCCTGCGGAATTTTTTCGACCTTCTAGGGGTCTCGGCGGACTCCGATCTTGCCCAGTCCCTCCACGCGGCGGGGGGGGCCGATGCGTCCAAGCTCGCACCTCTTCAAGCGCGCTATTTCCAGCAGCACGCGGCGCTGCTGCGGACCGTCCTGGGCGGCCCAGCCGGCAACGTCGAGCCGGAGCCACCGACCGATCGCGGTGACCGGCGCTTTTCATCGGCCGAGTGGCGGCGCGACCCCTGGTTCGACTACCTGCGCCGTAGCTATCTGCTCAATTCGCAGTTTGTCGTCGATTGGGTCGAGTCGTTGAACGCCGATCCGAGAGTGAAGGAACGCCTGCGCTTCATCGCGCGCCAGGTTGCCGATGCGATGAGCCCTTCGAATTTTGCGGCGACCAATCCGGAAGCCCTGAAGCTCGCGCTCGACACGAAGGGCGAGAGCTTGGCTCGGGGCGTGCGCCAGCTCATCGATGACGTTCACAAGGGGCGCATTTCCACCACGGACGAATCTCAGTTCGAGATCGGGCGAAATATCGCCGCCACGGAGGGAGCCGTGGTCTACCAAAACGAACTGATGCAGCTCATTCAGTACAAGCCTCTCACCGACACGGTATTCGAGCGGCCGTTGGTGATGGTCCCGCCCTGCATCAACAAGTACTACATACTCGATCTTCAGCCTGAAAATTCCCTGGTGCGCTTCGCGCTGGAGCAAGGCCACAGCGTTTTCATGGTGTCCTGGCGCAATGTCTCCGAGGACCAGGGCCATTTCACTTGGGACGAGTACGTCGAAACCGGCGTGCTCGAGGCCCTCAAGGTGGCGCGCGCGGTTTCGGGCGCCGAGAAGGTCAACGCGCTCGGATTCTGCGTCGGCGGCACGCTGCTCGGCGTCGCGCTCGCCGTCGCGGCCGCGAAAGGCGAGAAGGGCGTCGAGAGCGCAACCTTTCTCGCTTCGATGCTCGATTTCTCCGACACCGGGGAAATCGGGCTTTTTATCGACGAACCGAGCGTGGCACTACGCGAGGCGGCGATCGGCAAGGGCGGCATCATGTCGGGCCGCGATCTCGCGCTCGTGTTTTCGGCGCTTCGCGCCAACGACCTCGTTTGGTCCTACGTGGTCAACAACTACTTGAAGGGCAAATCGCCCGAAGCCTTCGACCTGCTCTACTGGAACGCGGACTCGACGAATCTTCCGGGGCCGATGTATTGCTGGTACGTGCGTAACACCTATCTCGAGAACAATCTTCGCGAACCCGCCAAAACCTCGGTGCTGGGTGTCCCGGTGGACCTCGGGAGGGTCGCCGTCCCGGCGTACGTCCTCGCGACCCGCGAAGACCATATCGTGCCGTGGCGCACGGCGTACCGCACGACGCAATTGATCGGCGGGGAAACGCGCTTCGTGCTGGGCGCAAGCGGCCACGTCGCCGGAGTGATCAACCCGGCTTCGAGGAACAAGCGAAGCTATTGGACGGGACCCAAGGTGCGCGCTGGCGCCGATGACTGGCTCGCCGGGGCGGTCGAAGGACCCGGAAGCTGGTGGACCGATTGGAGCGATTGGTTGGTGCGATCCGGCGGCGGAAGGGTGAAGGCTCGAGCGCGTCTGGGCAATGCAAAGTTCAAACCGGGAGAGCGCGCGCCGGGAAGCTACGTAAGACACCGGAGCGCGTAAGCGCCCCTAAGGCAGAAAACCTCGAAAAAGGGATAAGAGCATGACTACCGCAACGGCGACAAGACGCGGCGCCCAGCCGGGCGCGGATCCGATGGAGCATTCATTCAAGCCGATCGAGCAACGCATTGCATTCGTGAGCGGGGGCATGGGCGGAATCGGCACGGCCGTATGCCGGCGTCTGGCGCGGGGCGGCATCAAAGTGGTGGCAGGTTGCCTGCCCGGCTACGAGAAGAAGAGCGCCTGGCTTTCGCAGATGCAGTCCGAGGGGCTGCCGATGCATGCAGCCGAAGGTGACGTCGAGGATTACGCGTCCTGCGCCGAGATGTTCTACCAGATCGGCTCGGTGATCGGGCCGGTGGACATCCTCGTCAACAATGCCGGCATCACGCGAGATGGCGTTTTCAAGCGCATGTCTCCGGGAGACTGGTACGCGGTGATCAACACGAACCTGAACAGCGTCTTCAACGTCACGCGCCAGGTGATCGAGGGCATGATGGAGCGCGGCTGGGGCCGCATCATCAACATCTCCTCGGTGAACGCGCTCAAGGGACAGTTCGGACAGACCAACTATTCGGCGGCCAAAGCCGGCATGCACGGGTTTTCCAAGGCGCTTGCCCAGGAAGTTGTCAAGAAAGGGGTGACCGTCAACACGGTCTCGCCCGGCTATGTCCTGACGGACATGGTCAAGGCGATCAAGCCGGACATTCTGGAAGCCATCGTCCAGCAGATTCCGATGGGGCGGCTCGCGGAGCCGGGAGAAATCGCGGGCCTGGTCGCCTATCTCGCCTCCGACGAAGCGGGGTACATTACCGGCGCGAACATCTCGATCAACGGCGGGTTGCACATGGCCTAGGGCCGATCTCTCAGCGGTCGGTCGGGCGTGATGCGATAATTCCAAAGAACAATCGACGCCCGGGTAGAGAAACAAAGGAGGAGTCATGGCCAAGCGGCTGGCGCTCGTCACCGGCGGCATGGGAGGGTTGGGCGAGACCATCAGCACCAAGATGGCGGATGCCGGCTACCGCGTCGCCGTCACCTATTCCCCTTCGAACAAGACCGCCGATCAGTGGTGCGCGACCATGGCGACGCGAGGCTACGATTTTGGCGCCTACGCGTGCAACGTCGCCGATTTCGAATCCTGTAGAACCTGCGTCGACGGCCTCACCGCGGATCTCGGTGCGGTCGACATTCTGGTCAACAACGCCGGCATCACCCGCGACATGACCTTCAGGAAAATGAGCAAGGGGGACTGGGACGCGGTGCTCCACACCAATCTGGACTCCGTGTTCAATATGAGCAAGCAAGTCTGCGACGGCATGGTCGATCGCGGCTGGGGCCGCATCATCAACGTCTCTTCGGTGAACGGCTCGAAGGGCGCGTTCGGGCAAACCAACTACGCGGCCGCAAAAGCCGGCATGCACGGCTTCACCAAGTCGCTCGCGCTCGAGGTGGCGAAGAAGGGCGTGACGGTCAATACCATCTCTCCGGGCTATATCGGAACCAAAATGGTGACGGCGATTCCAAAAGACATCCTCGAGTCGAAAATTCTCCCGCAGATTCCCCTCGGCCGGCTGGGCCAGCCGGGAGAGGTCGCAGGCCTGATCATCTATCTGTGCTCGGACGAAGCCGCGTTCGTGAACGGCGCGAACATCGCCATCAACGGCGGCCAGCACATGGCGTAGCGCGTCGCCCGCGATGTGCGCACCGGGCGGATGGAACGCGGCTGCAAAGTCCAGTATCATGTGGCACTGCAACACCAGCGCAATGCAACCAGGCAAGGGTCCCCATGTCTGAGCCCACCCGACTGATCAAGAAATATCCCAACCGCCGGCTCTACGACACCAAGACGAGCGTGTACATCACCCTCGTCGATGTGAAGAAACTCGTGGTCCAAGGCGAGGAGTTCCAGGTGGTGGATGCCAAGACCGGAGAGGACCTGACGCGATCCATACTGCTGCAGATCATCCTCGAGGAAGAAGCCGCCGGGGCTCCGATGTTCTCCTCGGACACTCTCGCCCAGTTCATTCGCTCCTACGGCAACGCGATGCAGGGGATGCTCGGCACCTACCTCGAGCGGAATATGAAGCTCTTCGCCGAAATGCAGAAGAGCCTGAGCGAGCAGTCGCAGAAGCTTTACGGCGATCCCGCCAAGTTCAACGAAGACGTGTGGAAACAGTTCATGAGCTTCCAGGGCCCGGCGATGCAGAACCTGGTCTCGGCGTATATCGACCAGAGCCGAAACGTGTTCCAGCAGATGCAGGAGCAGCTGCAGAACCAGACCCGCACGATATTCTCCGGCTTCGCTTTCCCAGGGTTCTCAGGCGCGCCGGGATTCGGCGCGCAGCCGGGCGGCACGCAGCCTCCCGCAGACAAGAATCCGTCGGGCGAGGAAAATAAGACCTGAGCTTGTCCGTCTCGAGTTTTCCGCTCGGACATCCGGGCCCATTCCCGCTTGAAACCCGATAACGTTTCTTCGCGCAGGACACGCACACCCTCGTCGGGGCGGCGTGCCGATGCACCCAAGGTCGGGTTCGTGTCCCTCGGCTGCCCCAAGGCCCTGGTCGACTCCGAGGGCATCCTCACTCGCCTGCGCGCCGAGGGTTACGCGATCTCGCCATCGTACGACGGGGCCGACCTTGTCGTGGTGAACACCTGCGGCTTCATCGAGTCGGCGGTGCAGGAGTCGCTCGATGCCATCGGCGAAGCGATTGCCGAAAACGGACGGGTGATCGTCACCGGTTGCCTCGGCGCGAAGGGCGACGTGGTCCGCGAGACCCATCCGGGGGTCCTCGCGGTCACCGGCCCCCACGCGCTGCAGGAGGTGATGGCGGCGGTGCACGAACACCTGCCCAAGCCGCCCGACCCCTTCGTCGACTTGGTGCCATCCTCATTTTCGTCCATCGGTATAAAACTCACGCCGAAGCACTACGCTTATCTGAAGATCTCCGAGGGCTGCAATCATCGCTGCTCGTTCTGCATCATCCCGTCGCTGCGCGGCGATCTGGTGAGCCGCCCGATCGGCGAGGTGATGCGCGAAGCGGAGAACCTCGCGAAAGCGGGCGTCAAGGAGCTGCTCGTGATCTCGCAGGACACGAGCGCTTACGGCGTGGACCTCAAATACCGCACCGGCTTCTGGGGCGGCAGGCCGCTCAAGACTCGCATGAGCGATCTCGCCGCGGCGCTCGGGGAATTGGGCGTATGGGTGCGGCTGCACTACGTCTATCCCTATCCCCACGTGGATGGCGTGATCCCGCTCATGGCCGAAGGCAAGATCCTTCCTTATATCGACGTGCCGTTTCAGCACGCCAGCCGGCGGATCCTCAAGCTCATGAAGCGGCCGGCGAGCGGCGAGGACAACCTGGAGCGCATCCGCGCCTGGCGCGCGATCTGCCCGGACATCACCATCCGCAGCACCTTCATTGCGGGATTTCCGGGCGAAACCGAGAGCGAATTCCAGGAGCTTCTGGATTTTCTCGACGAAGCCGAGCTCGATCGCGTCGGCTGCTTCGCGTATTCGCCGGTCGAAGGCGCGAAAGCGAACGCGCTTTCGGGTGCGATCGACGGCGAGATCCGCGAAGAGCGGCGCGCGCGGCTGATGCAGCTGCAGGAGAAGATCAGCGCCCGCAGGCTCAAGCGCAAAGTCGGGAAAGTCATGGAAGTGCTCGTCGACGGACTTGTTCCGGGGGGCGCGGTGGCGCGTTCCGCCGGCGATGCGCCCGAGATAGACGGCGTCGTGCATGTCGAAGCCGGGGGTAAGTTTGCCCCGGGTGACCGGGTGCGGGTGAAGGTGACGAAGTCGGATGCCCACGATCTGTGGGCCCGGGTGGAATAGTGGCGCGCCGGCCCAAGATCGGGTTCGCGCTCGGGGCGGGCTCCGCGCGGGGCTGGGCTCACATCGGCGTCCTGCGTGCGCTCACTGAAGCGGGCATCAAGCCCGATTTCATCGCCGGATGCTCGGTCGGCGCGTTCGTCGGAGCGGCATTTGCGGGGGACCGGCTCGACCAACTGGAGGCCTGGGCGCGCGCGCTCGACTGGAAGGGCATGCTCAGGCTCATGGACTTTGGCCTGCGCGGCGGACTCATCAAGGGTGGGCGCGTGAACGATGTTTTTCGCGAGCAGTTCGTCGAGTGCGAATTCTCGGAGCTGCCGATCCAGTTCGCCGCGGTCGCGACCGACCTGCATTCCGGACAGGAGATCTGGCTGCGCGAAGGGAAGGTGTCGGCCGCGATCGCCGCCTCGATCGCCGTGCCCGGCCTGTTCCGACCGATACTGCACGAGGATCGCTATCTGGTCGACGGCAGCGTGGTCAACCCGATCCCGGTGTCGCTGTGCCGCGCGATGGGAGCGGACATCGTGCTCGCGGTCGATCTCGGGTCCGATCTGCTCGGACGCTTCGACCGCGACGAGGATCGAGCGCCGACGCCGACAGGACGGCGCAGCTTCCTGAGCAGGGTGCTCCCCCGGTCCAACGCCAGCCGCGATCGCCAGCCGGAGCCGGAGGTCGCGTCTCCTTCGATGCTGGAAACCATGATGGGCTCGATCAACATCATGCAGTTGCGGATCGCGCGAAGCCGGCTGGCGGGCGAGCCGCCCGATGTTCTGCTCATGCCGCGGCTGGGCCACCTGGGGCTGCTCGACTATCACCGGGCCGAGATTGCGATCGCGGAGGGTCGCGACGAAGTCACCCGCATGCTGCCCGCGATCCGCAACGGCATTCCCGCGTAAGGACCACGGGAGGCGTCAGCTTGTCTGCAGGTGGCGGACGAATCCTTCGATTCCGCGCAACAGCATCTCCACCGCGATCGCCGTCAGCAGCAATCCCATCAGACGCTCGAAGGCCGCCAGCGCCCGCTCGCCGACCCACCGGCTGATCCGCTCGGCCAGGAGGAGCGTCGCGAGCGAAGCCGCCATCGCCACGGCGACCGCCGCGAGCCATTCGGGCATTCTCTGGGGCGCCCGCGATACCAGCAGGACGACCGTCGCAATCGCCGCGGGACCGGCGATCGAGGGAATCGCCAGAGGCACGATGAGCGGCTCGCCCGAGGGCGACTCGCCGAAGATGCCCTCGGGGCTGCGGAAGATCATCCGCAACGCGATCAGGAACAGGATCATGCCGCCTGCGAGGGTGAGCGAGCGGTCGGACAGTCCGAACAGATCGAGCAGCCACCGTCCAAAGACGACGAAGATCACCAACACCGCGAAGGCGATCGCGCACTCGCGCACGATCACCCGGACCCGGCGATCCGGAGCAACGGGACGGAGCAGGGCGACAAAGAGCGGAATGTTGCCGATCGGATCGGTGACGAGCAGTAGGATGACGACCGCGGAAATGAACGAGGTTTCCATGGCCGATACTCAACCGAGAGCCAAAGCGACCACACCGAGCGCCATCGCCGCCGCCGCCGCGATGCGGCGCGGCACGTCGCCCTCCTGCAGCCAGTGGGCGCCCATCAGCGCGGCGAAGAGAATGCTGATTTCGCGAGCCGGGGCGACGTAGCTGACCGGGGTGAACACCATGGCGGTGAGCACCAGAATATAGGAAAGCGGGCACAGCAGGGCAACCAGGATCACGGCTTTTCGCTTGCCGCTCCACGCGGCTCTAACCTCCTCGCGACGCTGCATGGCGAGCGGGGCCATCACGATGACCCGGCCCAGGTTGGCGCCCCAATCCTGGAGGATGGGCGGGATGAGCACCGCGCTCACCGCCTGCTTGTCGACCACGGTATAGGAGGCGATCATGCATCCGGTGAGGAGGGCGAAGGCGATTCCGCGCGCTGCTCCCGCTTCGCGGAGCTTTGCCGGGCTGGCAGCGAGGAAGAAGGCTCCCCCGACCACCAATGCGGCCCCGCACAGGGCGACGACGCCCGGCCGCTCGCCCAGGACGGCGAGCGCGATCAGCACGGTGAGGAAGGGGCCGGTGGCGCGGGCGAGCGGATAGACGACCGAGAGGTCGCCGTGCCGGTAGCCGCGATCGAGCAGCAGATAGTAGGCGGTATGGAGAATGGCGCTGGCGAGGAGATAGGCGAGCGCCTCGGCGCCGATGTGGAAGTGCTGGTAGACGACGACGCCGACAGCGAGCGGCGCGTAGATCAGCGAAGAAAGCACTGCGAATGTCCAGACGAAACCGATTCCGCCGCCGCTTTTCTTGAGAAGATAGTTCCAGCTCGCGTGGATCGAAGCGGCAGCGAGCACCAGGGCAATGGCAAGGCCGGTCATGACACCTCCGAAGCGGATGGCAGGGACGAAACAACCCGTCCCAACCTATCCCCTCTAGATTTTTAGTCTTCGGGTGCATGCCGGCGGCTTTCCCGCGGCTTTGTGTAGCGCTCGGACCGGCCCGCGGACATCCAGGCCCGCGGCGGAACCCTAGCTACCCGTCGGTTGAGTACTGCAAATGTATGACGGCGGATCGCGGCGCGTCAACTGGAAGCAAACGACGGGCGAAAAAAAGCGGGCCGAAACCCGCTTCAAAGTATTTCACCGTTCGATGCTATCCGTTCGACTGGATCGCTCCGTTGATGACCTTGACCTTGTCGCCCTTGTGCCAGCTGGGAGGCGTGCCTTGCGTGAAGAGGCCCTGCGTGCCGTTGTCGTAGCGTACGACGATCTGATATTGCTTTTCGGTCTTCACGCTCTTCTCGACCTGATTTCCGCCAAGACCGCCGCCGAGCGCACCGAGCACGGTCGCGAGATCCTTGCCGCGTCCGGCTCCGACCTGGTGCCCGAGGATGCCGCCGAGCACGGCACCGCCGACCGCTCCGACTCCGGACGCCTGTCCGGCCTTCTCGACCACGCGCACGTCCTCGATCACCGCGCACTCGCGGCAGATCGCGGCGACGACCATCGGCGCGGGCGGCGGGGGAGGAGGCATGACGGCCACCTGCTCCGCGCGACGCGGCGGCTCGGATTTCGCAACCGGCTTCGGCTTGGGCTGTACGTGATGCTCTACCGGCTTCGCCGGCTCGGGCTGCGCTTCGGGCTGTTGCGCTTGGGCGACAACGGCGCTCGTGCTGTTCTGGTTTCCGACCGAAGTCGGTATCCAGCCCATGACGGCTCCGATTCCGACCACGCTGAAAAGGCTGACGGTGCCCGCGGCAACGATGACGAGCGGGTGGGTGCGACGCAGTGCTTCCATGGAACCTCCTTGTCTCAAGCGTCAAAGCCTACCGATGTTGACGCCCGGCGCGCCAGCAAGTTCGTGTAACAGTGTGTTAAACCCGGTTCGGCTCATAACATCTTGAAGCATTGCCGGGGCGTGTCACCTATCGGCGACATTTAGAATACCGTCGCATAAGGAGGCCAATATGTTGCCGAGAAACGTAGTGCTCGCAGCCACGGCCCTGGTTACCTGTTCATGCGTGACGGTGACGCTCGCGCCGGGTGCCGACAAGGTGAAGTTCACGCACTACCCTCTGGATGTCGCCGCGTGCAAGGCTGTGGGGAATGTGTACGTGAAACCCGATATCTTGAATCCGCAGTTCGTTGAGTTTCAACTGCGCAATAGAACCGTCGGCCTCGACGGGAATGCTCTCTTCTACACCGGGTGGGGAGAAAACGAAGGCGTGGCCTACCGCTGTCCGTAAGGCCAAGTTTCCGGTCCTAGCTTTCGCGGCGGAGATGAGGAAACAGGAGGACGTCGCGAATGCTCGGGCTGTTGGTGAAGAGCATGACCAGGCGGTCGATGCCGATGCCTTCCCCGGCAGTCGGCGGCAGGCCGTACTCGAGCGCACGGATGTAGTCGGCGTCGTAGTACATCGATTCCTCGTCGCCCGCCGCCTTGGCTTTTGCTTGCTCCTCGAAGCGAGCGGCCTGATCCTCGGGATCGTTCAGCTCGGAGAAGCCGTTGGCGATCTCGCGCCCGGCGATGTACAGCTCGAAGCGATCGGTGATCTCGGGCTTGGCGTCGTTGCGCCGCGCGAGCGGCGAAACCTCGGCGGGATAGTCGACGATGAAAGTCGGCTGGATCAGCTTGTCCTCGACCGTTTCGAACGCCTGGAGCTTGAGCACGGCGATGCTCGATTTTGGATCTGCTTTCAAACCCCCAAGAGCTAGGGTAGATGCCATTGCCTTGGGATCCGTCATCCCCGCATATTCGCGCGCATATTTTAGGAGTGCTTCGTCGATCGTGAGCCGCTCGAACGGTTTTCCCAGATCGATCGAGTGCTCGCCGTAGCGCAGCGTCGTCGCTCCGAGCACCGTCTTCGCGAGCGAGCGCAGCATCTCCTCGGTGAAATCCATGAGGTAGCGGTAGTCGCGGTAGGCCTCGTAGAACTCGAGCATGGTAAATTCGGGGTTGTGGCGCGTCGAGATGCCCTCGTTCCTGAAGTTGCGGTTGATCTCGAATACCTTCTCGAAGCCGCCGACGACGAGGCGCTTGAGGTAGAGCTCGGGCGCGACGCGCAGGTAGAGGTCCATGTCGAGCGCGTTGTGATGCGTCCGGAAGGGGCGCGCATTCGCGCCGCCCGGGATCTGCTGCATCATCGGCGTCTCGACTTCGAGGAACCCCTTTGCGCTCATGAACTCGCGCGCCGCCTGCACGATGCGGCTGCGCGCTCGGAAGACGCTGCGCGTCTCCTCGCTCATGATGAGATCGACGTAGCGCTGGCGGTATTTCTGCTCCTGGTCGGCGAGGCCGTGGAATTTTTCCGGCAGCGGCCGCAGCGACTTCACCAGGAGGCGCAGCTTCGCGACCTTCACCGACAGCTCGCCGGTCTTGGTCTTGAACAGCACTCCCCCGGCGCCGACGATGTCGCCGAGGTCGTATTGCTTGAACGCCTCGTACGCGGCCTCGCCGACTCCGTCGCGCGTGACGTAGAGCTGGATGCGGCCGCTCATGTCCTGAACCGTGGCGAAGCTCGCCTTGCCCATGACCCGCTTGAGCATCATGCGGCCGGCGATTGAAACGGCGATGTTCTTGGGCTCGATCTCCTCGTTGGGCTTGTCGCCCCAGGTCTTGTGAAGGTCGACGGCGAAGTGCTCGCGGCGGAAGTCGTTCGGAAACGCGCCGCCGCGGCGGCGCAGCTCGGCGAGCTTGGCGCGCCGCTCGGCGATGATCTGGTTCTCGTCCTGGCCTCCCGGCGGATTCCCGGGAGGCGCGTTCTTCTCGGTCATGACGGGATTACACGCCCTGCTTCAGGCTCGCGCTGATGAATTCGTCCAGATCGCCGTCGAGCACGCGCTGCGTGTCGCCTTTTTCGACCCCGGTGCGCAGATCCTTGATGCGCGACTGGTCGAGCACGTAGGAACGGATCTGATGCCCCCACTCGATGTCGGTCTTGGAGGACTCGAGCTTGTCGCGGTCGGCCTGAAGCTTGCGCAGTTCCAGCTCGTACAGGCGCGATTTCAGCATCGCCATGGCTTCCGCGCGGTTGCGGTGCTGCGAGCGATCATTCTGGCACTGTACCACGATGCCCGTCGGCAAATGGGTGATGCGCACGGCCGAATCGGTCTTGTTGACGTGCTGGCCGCCGGCTCCCGACGCGCGGTAGGTATCGATGCGCAGATCGGCGGGATTGATCTCGACCTCGATGTTCTCGTCGACCTCGGGATAGACGAAGATGCTCGCAAAGGACGTGTGGCGGCGCGCGTTCGAATCGAACGGCGACTTGCGTACCAGGCGATGCACGCCGTTCTCGGTGCGCAGGTGACCGTAGGCGTAGCTGCCGCTGATCTTGAGCGAGGCGCTCTTGATGCCGGCAACTTCTCCCGGCGACTCCTCGAGCACCTCCATGCGGTAGTCCTTGCGGTCGCAGTACCTGGCGTACATGCGCTCGAGCATCGCCGCCCAGTCCTGCGCCTCGGTGCCGCCCGAACCCGACTGGATGTCCATGAAGCAGTTGTTCGGGTCAAGGGGATTGGAGAACATGCGCCGGAACTCGAGATCGCCGACGTCCTTTCCCACCTTGGCGACGTCGGCGGCGACGCTGGCGAGGGTCGCGTCGTCGTTCTCCGTGCGCGCCATCTCGAAGAGCCCGCGCGCGTCGCGCAAGGACGAGGCGATCGCCGTGAGGCCGGTGACGGTCGCGTCGAGTGACTTCTTCTCCCTGCCGAGGTCCTGCGCGCGCTTCGGGTCGTTCCAGACCTTAGGGTCCGCCTGGAGCGATTCGACTTCCGTCAGGCGTTTCTGCTTGCCCTCGAAGTCAAAGATACCTCCGCAGCTCTGCCGACCGTTTGTCCAGGTCCGAGAGCGTCGAGGCGATTTGGTTGATGCGTTCGGCTTCCATGGCTTCCCTGCCAAACGTGCATTATAAAGTACCGCATCCTACTTTATCCGGCTCGAGGGAAAACTTTCGTCGATCTTGTCCTCGAAGAAGCTCGTTGCCGAGGGCGCGGCCATGAATTGCCGGTGCACCTCTTGCGAGACGCCTCGGTAGGCGAGAACCTTGCCGTCGCTGAACTCGACTTCCAGCGTCTGCGACTTCGGGTCGTAGCCGACCGCCCGGATCTTGCTCGAATTGACGCGCTTGCGCTCCACGCTTTTGGTGTCCTTCCTGTGCCGTCATCCTGAGATTCTACGGTTTGCGTCGAATCATCGCGACCCGATTTGGCCCGGCATGGTCATCGGTCGGCGCGCGAGGCCGAGGGACGCTGTGCTGGTAGTATCCCCGAATGTCGCTCACAATCCGGCTACTGGGACCGCCGCGCATCGAGCGGGATGGAGCGTCGGTCGCTGGACCGCGAGGCCACAAGGCGTGGGCGCTCCTCGCGTACCTGCTTCTCTCCCGCCAGCCGCCCAGCCGCCGAAAGCTCGCCGACCTCCTCTTCACCGACGCCGACGATCCGCTCGGCGCCCTGCGATGGAGCCTCGCCCAAATCCGGCGAGCGCTCCGACAGCCCGGCGCCTTGCGCGGTGATCCCGTGGAGCTGGCGTTCGAGCCCGGCATCGAGGTGGATCTCCGGCGTGTACGTTCCACTGCGCTGCCGGAGGCGGATGATCTCGGTCATTTTACCGGCGAGCTGCTCGAGGGAATGAGTTTCAGCGCGAGCTCCGCGTTCGAGGCCTGGCTCGCGGTTGAGCGCTGTCATTTCGCTGCGACCGTGCAGGCGCTGCTGCTGGAACGGGCGCAAGCGGAGCTCGGCGCCGGGCATCCAGCGACAGCGGCTCGCCTGGCCACGTGTCTTCTGGAGCTCAATCCGCTGGAGGAGCTTCATCACGAGCTCCTCGTGCGAAGCCTGGTCGCGGCCGGCGACAAGGAAGCGGCTCTCGCCCGGGTGGAAGCTTGCGAGAAACTCCTGCGACGCGATCTCGGATCGGCACCGGTCTCCCGACTCCGGGAGATCGTCCGCGGTGCAGGGGACGACCGGTCCAACATGGTCGGCGGCATGGCTGCTGCGCGCGCGCAGCTCGACGCGGGGAAGGCCGCGATCGGAGCAGGGGCAATCGACGTGGGGCTCGAATGCCTTCGCTGCGCTTGTGCTGCCGCCGAGAGCAGTGGCGACGACTACTTGCACGCGCGCGCGCGCCTTGCTCTGGGGAGTGCCCTCGTTCACACGATGCGCGCCTATGGAGAAGCGGCGGTTGCGCTGCACAAGGCGATCGAGGTGGCGGGCAGGGTCGGCGCGAACGCGATCGCCGCAACCGCCCATCGCGAGCTTGGGTTCGTGGATGTACAGGCAGGGCGGCGAGAGCGTGCGGACGCGTGGCTCGCGCAGGCCGCTGAAGAAGCCGCGGACTGGGATGAGGAACTGGCATCGATCGCGGCCGTCCGCGGAATGAACCTCTCCGACGCCGCCAGCTATGAAGAAGCGCTTGAGTCCTTCGAGGAATCGATCGAGCGCGCAGGCCGATGCGAGCACCGCCGCCAAATCGCCTTCTCTCTGGCGCTCACCGGGCGCGTGCACGTGCTGACCGGGCGCCACCAGCAGGCGCGCGAGGCCCTGGAACGTTCGCTCGAGCTCGTGGAGGAGGAGAAGTGGATCGCGTTTTTGCCCCTCCCGGAGGCAATGCTCGCGCATGTCGATCTCCGGGAAGGGCGCGTCGACCAAGCTGGCGCGACGCTTGAGCATGCCTTCACCATCGCATGCCAGATCGCAGATCCCTGCTGGGAGGGCATCGCTTGCCGAGGTCTAGGACTGGTCGCGGATGCGCAAGGGAAAGACGCACAGGCCCTCGCCTGGCTCACGGATGGGCGTGCCCGCTGCACTCGTATCGCGCATCCCTACCAATGGATCCATGGCTGGGTGCTCGACGGGATGTGCTCCATCGGCCGTCGCGACGAACGCGTGAAGGGCTGGATCGACGAGCTCGAATCGCTCGCGTCGCGCACCGGCATGCGTGAGCTCCTACTCCGCGCCTATGTGCACCGTGCCCGCCGAGGCGACGCGCGGGCTTGGGATGCTGCACGTCTCCTCGGTCCGGAGGTGGACAACCCGAGCGCCTGGGCGGACGAAGGCATGTGAGCGCGAGGCGCTGCTTTGTTCGTCACACGTTCGATCACACGGTCCCCTGTCAAGGTGGGCGCAGCCAATCAAGGCTGACAAGGAGGATCGTATGTCGCTTTATGAGGAGATCGGTGGCGAGGCGTCGATCGATGCTGCGTTGGACAAGTTCTACCCGAAGATCCTGGGAGATGCGCGCGTTAGCTTCCTCTTCGAAGGGCTCAATATGCCGCAGCTCAAGAAGCATGCGCGCGCTTTTCTCACGATGGCTTTCGGCGGGCCGAACCACTACGAAGGTCGCGATCTCCGCGCCGCGCATGCGAGGGCGAGAGGTCAGGGGCTGAATGAACCGCTTTTCGAGGTTTTCATGGGCCATTTCCGCTCGACTCTCCAGGAACTCGGCGTCCCCCAGCCGAAGATCTCGGAGATCGTGTCGATCGCCGAGGGTGGCCGCAACGACGTGCTGAATCGCTAACCATTAACAAGGAAGGAGAGCAACATGCCCCGATACATCATCCAGCGAAACCTAGGCAAGGTCACCCTACAGCAGGTCGAAGCAGCTGGACTAAAGTCGAAGCAGGTACGCGAAGCGAACTTCCCTGACATCACGTGGGAACATTCGCATGTTGTGCAGACCAAGGACGGCATGAGGACCTACTGTGTTTATTCGGGTCCGAGCGTGGCGCGGGTCAAGGCGCACGCTGCCGCAGCCGGGTTGCCGGCGGACGAGGTCTTCGATCTTGTCATGGACGTTGATCCCGCCAATCTCTGACCGTCCACCCTGCAATCGCTCCTACTCCAACGTCACCGCAATCGTGTCGCCAGAACTTACCGAGGCGAGCCGGCGAGGGTCGCCGTCGATCGCGCCGAGCACGTTGCATGGGCTCACCAGTTTCGGCTCCTTGCCTTCCGATATCGGGGTGCGGCCCCAGGGGAGGGCGATCGCGCCGCCCTCCACCCAGAAACAGACGCTCCCGGGCGGCACCACCTGTTTCGCAGCGCGCTCGAGCGCGGCTTTTACAGATATTTCGAAGTAGACCTCCTCGCCCCAGGTTTGCGCTCGCGCGTTGACCGGCAACGCTGCGACGAGGGCCCGCGCCGTCGGTGTGTCGTCGAGAGTGGCGTTGACGGCGCCCCCGGGCCAGGAAATCCTGATGCGCGCATAGCTCATGGCGCGGGTTCCCAATGCTGGATCACGAGTTGCAGATTTTGCGCGCCGTTGAATTCGTTGACCGAGAGACCGTAGGCGGCGCGCACGGACGAGGGCAGGGGGTCGAGCGAGTTGAAGTGCATGGCTTCGATGGTGCGCCCGGCGCGCGCGAGCTTGAGCTTCAGGTGTTTCTCCCCGACCACGCGCTGAGCGAGCACCTCGAACTGGTCGCAGAACAGGGGTTGCGGAAATCCCTGTCCCCAGACCTGACGATCGAGGAGTTGCGCGAGGCCGAGGTCGAGATACGCGGGCTCGAGCGAGCCGTCGGTCTCGACCGCGCGCGCAAGCTGCGCCGGCGAGAGCAGCTCGCGCGCCACGCCCTCGAAGGTCTCGCCGAAGCGCTGGAAGTCTGCGGCGCGCAGCGTCAGGCCCGCCGCCGCGGCGTGCCCGCCGAAGCGAAGGAGCAGGTGCGGGTCACGCTTGGCGACGAGATCCAGGGCGTCGCGCAGATGCAGGCCGGCGATCGACCGGCCCGAGCCGCGGATCTCGCTCGCGCCCTCGTTCGAGGATGAGGGCGCGAAGGCGAAAGTCGGGCGATGGTAGCGGTCCTTGACGCGCCCGGCGAGGATGCCGACCACTCCCTGGTGCCAGCCGGGATCGTACAGGCTGATGCTGGAGCTCTCGCCTACCGAGACCTTCGCCATCAGCTCTTCGGCTTGCGCCTGCATGTCGGATTCGATGGCGCGGCGCGCGCGGTTCAGGTCGTCGAGCTGTCGCGCGATCTCGAGCGCGCGACCGCGATCGTCGGTCGTCAGGCACTCGATGCCCAGGCTCATGTCCGACAGGCGCCCGGCCGCGTTCAGCCGCGGTCCGAGCAGGAAGCCGAGGTCGAAGCTGCCCGCGCGCATCGGCTCCCTCCCGGCGACGGCGAGCAAGGCGCGCACGCCCTCCTGCAGGTGCCCGGCGCGGATGCGCTTCAAGCCCTGTGTCACCAGCAGGCGATTGTTGAAATCGAGCGGCACCACGTCGGCGATCGTGCCGAGGGCGACCAAGTCGAGGAGACTGCCGAGGTTGGGCTCTTCCTTGCCGGAGAACGCGCCGCGCCTCCTGAGCTCGGCGCGCAGGGCGAGCGCCACGTAGAACATGACACCGACGCCCGCGAGGCTCTTGCTCGGAAACGCGCAGCCCGGCTGGTTTGGATTGACGATCGCCGCGGCGCGCGGCAGCTCCGCGCCGGGCAGATGGTGGTCGGTGATCACGACCGCGATGCCGAGGCGGTTCGCCGCCTCGACGCCTTCGACGCTAGCGATTCCGTTGTCCACCGTGATGAGGATATCGGGCCTGGATTGCGCCGCGAGCGCCACGATCTCGGGCGTCAGCCCGTAGCCGTGCTCGAAGCGGTTCGGCACGAGATAGCCGACGCTCGCGCCGAACGCGGACAGCGCGCGCACGCCGACCGCGCAGGCAGTCGCGCCGTCGCAGTCGTAGTCGGCGACGATCAGCATGCGCTTGCCCGATGCGATCGCGTCCGCCAGCAGCGTTGCGGCGCGTTCCGCGTTCAGCAGCTCGGAGGGCGGGATCAGTCCGGAGAGATTGTCGTCGAGCTCGCCGCGGCGGCTGATGCCCCGCGCGGCACACACGCGCGCGAGCACCGGGTGCAGGCCCTCGCGCACCAGCTGGTCGTGAGTGCGCGGGGAAACCGCGCGTGTCACGATGCGCGTCGCCTCGCTCACGCGAGATACCTCCGAAGCGGCCTTCTCATGCGCCAGAAGTAGCGCAGATCGGAGCGCACCGTCTCGACCTCGAGCAGCGAATCTTCCCCGGCCAGATAGAGACTCAACATGCCGATGCGTCCGCCCTGGAGCGCGGCGAGGAGCGGCCCGAACCAGTCTCGCTCGAGCGCCGCGCTGTGCTGCGGGTCGAGGACGATCAGCGCCATGCCTTCGGCCGGCAGCGCGGAAATCATGGCATCGGCTTTCCCGGACACCCGCCGCTCGGGTGTGCCGGCGGCGAGCGCAAGGCCTCGCGCCAGAGGATCTTCGGCGAGGACGATCGAGAAGGGCCGCGCCGCCGGGGCGATCAGGGTGCCTCCCCCCCAGAACCAGACGCTGTTTACTGCCGGCGCTCCGCGCGCCTCGCGCGCGGCGTTCACCGGGTGCTCGTGCAGCAGCATCTGAGTTTCATTCATCAGCGCGCGAACGCGCATCGCGTCGGCGCCCGACGGGAGCTTGTCGCCGATCCCGGCGCCGCGCGCCGCGGCCGGCGGCATGGTATCCACTTCGGGCGCTTCGGCGAGTCTGACGTACCAGCGTTCGGCGCGCAGAGGATGAAACGCCAGCGCATCGCCGAAGTGGCGATTGAGCGTCGCCGTGAGCGCGTCCGCCTCGGAACGCGAAACGTCGAGCGCGTTGCCGTCGAATGCCAGGCTGTCGCGCGCGACGCTCAGATGAACGGGATCGGCGCGCATCCAGAAATTCCCCCCGGGCGCTCCGCCGTCGCCGAGCAGGGAATAGGGTGCGACCGGCCAGTCGTGCTGTCTCCGGATTCCGAAACGCTCGAACAGCCAGGCGTCGCGCGCGATCGGGGCCTTTCGCTTCCGGCGCCCCTTCGCGATGAGCGTTTCCGCGGCGGCGAGGCGAGCAGCGGGCGCAGCGCTCTTTGTGGAAAAAAAATCCGGAACGAACAGGGAGCAGTGCATCCGATTTCGAGTTTATCACCGCTTGTGGCACACTGGCGCGCGTGCAATACGAACTCCTCGTCGGCCTGCGCTACACGCGCGCCAAGCGTCGCAACCATTTCATCTCGTTCATCTCGCTGACCTCGATGCTCGGTATCGCGCTCGGCGTTGCGGCGCTGATCGTGGTGCTCTCGGTGATGAACGGCTTTCAGAAGGAAGTGCGCGCGCGCATCCTCGGAGTCGTCGCGCACGTGCAGATCACCGAAGCGGAGAACCGGCTCGCCGACTGGCGCGCCGTAGCGCGCGAGGCTGCCGGGAATCCGGCGGTGACGGCGGCGGCGCCGTTCGTGAACGCTCAGGGGATGCTGATGCTCGGTGCGAGCGTCCGCGGGGTGGTGGTACGGGGCATCGTCCCGGAACTGGAGCAGAAGGTCGCGGAGATCGGCTTGCGCATGGTCGAAGGGAAGCTCGAGTCGCTCGCGCCCGGAGAATACGGGATCGTACTCGGCGCGGAGCTCGCGCGCGCCCTGGGCGCGAGGGTCGGAGACAAGGTCACGCTGATCGCACCGCAAGGACTGGTGACTCCGGCGGGCATCCTTCCGCGCTTGAAGCAGTTCACCGTCACGGGCATTTTCGAGATCGGCATGTTCGAGTACGACTCGACGCTCGCGCTGATCCACCTCGCGGACGCGCAAAAACTCTACGGTATGGGCGAGGACGCGTCGGGCGTACGCCTCAAGCTCAAGGACCTGTTCCAGTCTCGGGAAGTCACGCGCGATCTGTTCACGCGCCTGCGCGGCGACCTGTACATCTCCGACTGGACCCGTAGCCACGCCAACTACTTCCGCGCGGTGCAGATCGAGAAGACCATGATGTTCATCATCCTGCTGCTGATCGTCGCGGTGGCCGCGTTCAACATCGTCTCTACCCTGGTGATGGCGGTGACCGACAAGCAACCCGACATCGCCATCCTGCGCACGCTGGGCGCGAGCCCCGGCGGAATCATGAAGATCTTCGTCGTGCAGGGGGCGTTGATCGGAGTGATCGGCACGCTGCTCGGGGTGGCGGGCGGCGTCGTGCTCGCGCTCAACATCGACGTGGTGGTACCGTTCCTCGAGCGGGTGTTCAGCATCCAGTTCCTGTCGCGCGAGGTGTACTACATCACCGAGCTACCTTCCGATCTCCAGGGCCGTGACGTCGTATCGATCGCCCTGGTGTCCCTGGTCTTGTCCCTGATCGCGACCCTGTATCCGAGCTGGCGCGCCGCGCGCGTCAATCCCGCCGACGCGCTGCGCTATGAGTGAGGTGCTCGCCTGCCGGGATCTTTATAAGACCTTCCGCGAGGGCGCGGACGCGGTGCAGGTGCTGCGCGGCGTGAGCCTGGGCGTCGCCGAGGGCGAGATCGTCGCCGTGGTCGGCGCCTCCGGATCGGGCAAGAGCACGCTCCTGCACCTGCTCGGAGGGCTCGACGAGCCGACCTCGGGCGAGGTGAACGTCCTGGGGCGCCCGATGCACGCCCTTTCCGATTCGGAACGCGGACAGGTGCGCAACCGCTCGCTCGGGTTCGTCTACCAGTTCCATCACCTGCTGATGGAATTCACCGCGCTCGAAAACGTCGCGATGCCGTTGCTCATTCGCCGCGTCCCGCGCGATGAAGCGCGCGAGGCGGCGACGGTGATCCTCAGGGAAGTGGGCTTGGGCGAGCGCCTCAGCCACACTCCGGCGGAGCTGTCCGGCGGCGAGCGCCAGCGCGCCGCTCTGGCGCGCGCCCTGGTCACGCGTCCCGCGTGCGTGCTCGCCGACGAGCCGACCGGGAACCTCGACCGGCGCACCGCCGACGCCGTTTTCGAGCTGATGCTCCAGCTCAACCGCGCTCATGGGACAAGTCTCGTGATCGTGACCCACGAGCCCGCGCTCGCGGCGCGGGCGCACCGCGTCATGCGGCTGCAGGACGGAGACCTGAGCACGGCGGGCTGAGCGGCAAGTCCGCGGCTTCTCCGGCGCGCGCGGGCACGCAAGGCAATCAACGTACGAGGCTCTCGCTCGTTACAGTGCGGATGAGGTTTCAGGTCCGCGCTTCG